>JABUBN010000005.1_pt1 | contig 150350 bp, 143 predicted proteins | sample 7240341 | NCBI WGS metagenome assembly JABUBN01 (sample SAMN07256345, study PRJNA390944) | subsurface metagenome | isolation source: Methane hydrate marine sediment | place: Pacific Ocean: Eastern North Pacific, ODP site | reverse complement strand
AAATTATGCTATTGATTTAAATATTGGCGGTAGTATCCTGCACCTTATATCCCCATATATAAATGTAGGGGCTCATGCGGCGCCTTTTTTTGTAAAAATTATTAAGGTTTAATAATTGTACTTAAACAATATAATGGTTTGTTGACAATAAAATTTTTTATTTTTAGAATTATTAAGGACAAAAATTATATAATCTTCAAACTTAAATTTAGATAACAAAAGCGGGAATCCTCGGTTTTTCAAATCCGAGATGAGAGCTATTTTTTGTTATCGACTTTACCTATTATTTTTTGTATACTCTTTTCTAATAGGGTGGGATACACCCGAATTAAAGCCTGTGAAGAAACCAACCTCTGCACCGCAAGTTGGCTCTGTGAAGCAGGAACCAAATCCCCAACGGGATGCACGGTAATTTATTGCCGTGAGGATGTTACTAAAATTAACAATAGGTCGGAATGGCGGAACTGGTAGACGCGCAAGGTTGAGGGCCTTGTGAACAGTATTGTTCATGGGGGTTCAAGTCCCCCTTCCGACACCAGTAAATTTAACAAATATGGTTGAAATTCTGAAGGCAGAAGAAAGTTTTAATTGCTTTGACATAGATAGTTATTGGAGTAGTAATGGAAATTACAGAAAATTATGTACTTAATGTTTGAAAGTTTAGAAGTATACACTTTTTTAAATAATTTGTTCACAAAAGCTTGGTAATACAATGTTAAATAATATAAAAATTTCACCTTCTATAATTTGTGCAGATTTTGGTTGTTTGAGAGATGAAATAAAAGAATTAGAAAATGAAGAGATTGATCAATTTCATTTTGATATAAATGATGGCAATTTTACACCTATTATCACAATAGGACCAATAGTTATTTCTTCATTAAGAAAGATAACTAAGATGCCATTCGAAGCTCATCTACAAATACATAGGCCTGAAAAGCAGATAGATAATTTTATTGATGCTGGTGCAAATATAATAATTATTCATATTGAAGGAAATATTGATTTATTCCGTAAAATAAAAGTTATAAAAGATAAGGGTATTAAAGTAGGAGTTGCCTTAAATCCTATCACCCCACTTTCTTATCTAGATTATATAATTAAATTTGTTGATGTTGTTTTGATAATGACGGTTGATGCTGGATTAACTGGTCAAGAATTTAATTATCAAATGTTAAGCAAGATAAAACAGGTTAAAAAAATTATAGATGATTTTAAGCTCTTATGTGAAATTGAAGTAGATGGTGGTATAAATAAGAAAACAATACCTGAGGTATTAAAAGCAGGGGCAAATATTTTAACAATAGGATCTGGGTTATTTAACGTTAAGGAGAGTAAATCTGTTGTTATTAAAGAAATTAGAGAACTTGTAAAGATGGTGAAAAATGATGTTTGAAGAGCTTAAAAAAATTGTTTGTGATGAAATAGAACATACTTTGAGTAATATTGAAAAAGAAGAGATAGATATAAAATTTCAGAGGCTGTTATGCATGACCAAATAAAAATCTTGCCTCTAAAGAGATTCTAGAGGTGTAATTCTATCATATTTTAAAAAATACACATTTAGTTGGATTTACAGCTACCCAGATAAAGAATATCTCATGTGACAGGGGCCATGGTGATGCCTTGGCAAAGGGCTACAATATGATAAAAGCAATGGATAAAAAAAGTTTAGTAGAGCTACTTAATAAAAGGAAAAAATATCTGGATGCCATAGAGGAAAGCTACAGTCCTGACGATTCCAGGGAAACTTTGGAAGAAAAAGCTTTAAAAGTGCACACTTACCGGATGATTGCAGAACTATTTGGTAAAGCAGATGGATACTGCCTGGGAGTGGGAGGAGGTATGCATATTGCCGATTTTGAACTGGGACATTTGGGAGCAAATGCCATAGTGGGAGGTTATCTTCCCATAGCTACTGGAGCTGTAATATCGTGCTGGTATCAAAAACAAAATAGTCTTGTACTCTGCCTGGCTGGAGATGGCGCTTACAGTAATGGAGTGGTGTTAGAATCAATAAAAAAGACTGGACGGGCTGTAGTAACTTCTCAGGAAGTAACCCAGAGTGGTTATGCCGCAGAGATCATTTCCCAGATACAGGAAGAGGCTTTTGACTGGCTAGATTCGCCTATTTTAAGGCTTAGTGCACCAAATGGTATTCCACCTTCTGCTCAAAATTTAGAAAAACTATTTTTGCCTGATTCAGAAAAACTTGTTAAAAAAATAAGAGATAACTTTTAGATAAATTATTATTTATTATTAATAATTTATTACATTGACACGGTAGAAAGGAGAGATTAAAATTAAAATCTTTATAGACACAAGCAAATTAGATGAGATAAAAAAAGCACACGCAGCAGGTATATTTGATGGAGTTACTACCAACCCCACGCTAATAAGAGCAGCAGTTGAGGCAGAAAAAGCCAAAGGAACGGATATTGACATAAAAGAGTATATAACCCAGATACTAATTCTGTCCAAGGGCTTACCAGTGTCCCTGGAAGTCATAGGAAATACATATGAGACTATGTTTGAGCAAGGAATGATGCTTTATAATATTTTTAACCCAATAGCAGAAAATGTCTATGTAAAGATACCCATAAATTCATCATTTGATAAGACAGATGCTACTGATTTTGATGGAATAAAAACAATAAAAGCCTTATCTGATAAAGGAATTCCTATAAATTGTACTTTAGTCTTTACTCCAGAACAAGCTTTGCTTGCTGCCAAAGCAGGAGCCAGGTTTGTCTCCCCATTTGCAGGCAGAATTGATGATTATATCCGCTCACAAAGTGGTATATCATTCTCTAAAGGTGATTATTTTCCTGCGGAAGGACAAAAGAAAAACAACATCCTTCTTGAAGATAACGGTATTGTCTCAGGAGTTGACCTGGTAGCACAGATAAGAGAAGTATTTGACAATTACAATATAAACGATACATTAGTACTGGCTGCCAGTATAAGAAATCCCAGACAGCTAAGGGAAGTAGCCCTGGCTGGAGCAGATATAGCAACACTGCCTTTTTCTGTAATAGTTAAATTATTATCTCACTTTAAGACCAGAGAGGGTATGCAAAAGTTTACTCAAGATATAGTGCCGGAATATGCTGAACTGTTTAAAAAACAGTAAATCTGATAGTTTAAATAATTGGTTTTTTATCAAGTATTCTAGAGATAATTAATATTTTTTAATATGAGTTTAATCGTTAAGTTTGCAAAATTTTATTATAAAGATAACTTAAAACAGGAAATTGTGTTCAGATAAATAAATATTTCAAAATATAAGGTAAATGAGTTTTATAAAAGGCACTGAATAAAAGTATTATATTGATAAATATAATAAAAAATGTTCAAAGGAGCAATCAATGAACAAAAAAGATAGTTATGAAATAATGAAAAAAGTCTGGGATGATGAGATTGAAGCAATTAATACTTTAAAAGATAAAATTAGTATAGATACAATTTTAAAAGTGACAGAGATGATTAAAAATTGTAAGAAAAAAAATGGGAAAGTACTAACAACTGGTGCAGGTAGTTCAAGTATCCAGGCAAGAAAAATTGCACATAACTTTTCCTGTATCGAAGTTCCCTCATTTTTTTTATCAACAGAAGTGGCCGTTCATGGCGGTCTTGGTGTTCTTCAAAAAAATGATTTGGTTATAGCTTTGTCAAGAGGCGGTAAAAGTAGGGAAATTTTAGAAATTCTCCCAGCTATTAAAGAAAAAGGAGCTAAACTAATCTCAGTAACTGAAAATGAAAAATCTGAGCTTGCAAAAGCCGGAGATATTTTATTAAAAATAAAAATAGACAGAGAAGCTGACCCCTTAAATATGCTAGCCACCTCCAGTACTGCTGTTATACTTGCGGTATTTGATGCTATAATAGTACTAATGATGTATCAGGAAAGTTATAAAAAAGAGCAATTTGCTGTAATTCATCCAGGAGGTGCAGTAGGAGAGCGGTTAAAAAAGAAAAATAATAAATAATTTAATAGTTTTTATTTTGTAGTTTATAACATAACAATCAATACTTGCCACTGGAAATTGGCTAAACAGTATTATAAATTTTTTATTCTATACACTTTGGGTTTCATTTTAGGTTAAATCCTGGTACCATGTCCCGAAGTCTGAACTTATAGTATAGCTTTGCATATACTTCAAATTATTCACCAATGATTTGAACCTGACAAACTCTTTTACGGGCACGGACTTGATCCCAATCGACTAAGTAGATATAACCGAATTCACCAAGTTGTAAATTACCGTCAACCATTACAATGCTTTCTGAACGACCAAAGAAAACTGAACGAAGATGAGCATCTGTATTAAGACTGTATTTGCCTTCTTCACCAACAGTTTTTTCAGCAAATTCAAGGTGTTTTGGACCTGGATGCATATATTGACCTTCTGTTCTGCAAGTAGGAACAATTTTTTCCATAATATTGCTTAAATCTTGCTGGAGGTATTCAGAGCCCCATAAGTTAAGATCATGTGAGCTTTCTTGTAACATAACACTACATGTTGTGTGTTGTGAATAAACAACACAAATTCCGTTTTTGATGCCTGAACGAGCAACGATTTCTTTAACTTTTTTTGTTACATCATGATAAGTAGGGTTGAGACCTTTTGACTGAAGATCAATAGTTCCATGATATACCGTCATTTCTTTTTCCTCCTATAAAATTATTTTTGTAATTCATCCCATGCTTTGCGCATGGCATGTATCATTTCTTCAACCATTGCAGCTGGATTTGCAGCTTTGTAGATACCGCTGCTTGAGCCTGTTGCAACAGCGCCGGCCTTAATAACCTTATAAACATCTTTACCCGAGCTGATTCCTGCACCTTGGAGCACATGAATATCAGGGTTAATGGAGCAAACAACTTCTATTGCCTTTTTAACATAATCCACGTCACTTGTTTTACCTGTACCAATGAGTTCAGGTTCCTCGGCAACGATGATGTTTGGAGCAAGATGTGCTATGGCTGCCGCTTCTTCAATAGTGTCAGCACATACCATTGTAGCAAGACCGACTTCATCTGCCCGCTTAATTGTTTTGTTAAGTTCTGCAAGGCTGATACGTTTTTCAGCATGGTTAAGTATAACACCAACAGCGCCTGCTGCTTTAACTGCTTCAGGGAGAACTGAACCATAGCCTCTGCCAATAGGTAAGGAATCCATATGCTGAGCAAATATAAGAAGATTTTCTGTTTCTCTTGCAAGCACAGTAATGTCTGTGTACTGAGGGTCAAAGATAATTTGTACATCATACTTTTTGGAAACTTTATCAGCTGCTTTAGCAAGAGCTAATACACTCTCACCATAAAGATAGGCTTTTGGACCTATCTCAAAGAAAGGTGGTTTGATTTTGAATTCCTTATACATATTTAGCCCCCATTTTTATGCGGCAAAACATACCGAATTTAATTCAAAAACGATAAACACATAGCCTAACTTAACACAATTTATATCATAAAAATGTATCATGAAAAAATTATGATGTCTACTATTTTTTACGAAGCACAGCTTTTAAAAAACATAAATCATTCTTAAGATATAATCAATCTTGTCATCCTGATAAAGTGATTTTTATCACATTGTTCCTTAAAATAATGTGATAATTAGAGCAAAATTTCTGAGTAAAGTTAGTTTAGACGTCTTTTTGAAGATCTTTTTAAATAAGACAACCAAAGCTTAAGGAAAAGCTTAAAAAAGTTTGACTTATATTCCTTATAATTTAAAATGGGAAAAATATTAAGAAATACTATGAAGAAAAGGTGAGGGAAAAGTAGAGAGGAATTTATGGAGTATTTGAAGTTTTTTGGGATTGGAATTCTTGATGGAGTAATAGCAGGACTTCTGGGAATCGGAGGAGGAGTTTTAATTATCCCAATTCTATTATATATAACTAACACAGAAGTTAAGATCGCTACGGCTATTTCTGCAGTTCAAGTCTTCTTTGCCAGCTCTTCTGGAACATTATTTAATTATCTGTAAAAGACTATAAACTTCAGATATGCGGTGATTTTTGGTCTGTCTAGCGGAGTTACTTATTTCTTTGGTTCATATTTTACTCAATATATTCCTTTAGTTCAGGCCAGGTATTATCCATAAAATTAATCGGCATTTTCTAACCTCCTTTTGACAGAACATCTTTTTATTAACTTTACATCAAGCTTCATAACTTTTATATCATTATGCTTTTTGTTTTGAATTTGGCTTAATAATAGTTTAGCGCTTTTATAACCCAGTAAATATTTTGGCTGATGAATTGTTGTTAAGGGAGGATTTAAGTATTTTGCTAAGGGTATATCGTCATTTCCAACCACAGATATGTCATTAGGGATTTTAAAATTGAATTTATTTGCTGCTTTGTATACCCCGACTGCTGCCAGATCACAAATGGTAATAACTCCGGTAAAGTATAATTTTTGAGTAATTAGTTTTTTTATAGTACTATACCCACCAACAATATCAGGCAATGCTTCTCGAATAAACTCTGGGTTTATAGGAATGTTATATTCATTTAATGCTTTTAAATAACCCAAAATAAATTTTGATTTAAATCCTGGAGGCCTAAAAGCGTCTATAACAACTATGTTTTTATGTCCATTCTCTATTAAATACTTGGTTGCCATATATGAGCATTGAGAATGATCAACTAAAATTGAGTTTGTCTTTAGTTTTTTCTGGGGTATATCAAAAATTACGAAAGGGATATTCCATGTAAAAAGATTCTTTATACCATTTGATTTTTCCGAAGATGGAGCGACAATAATACCATCTACTTTTTTTGACGCTAAAAGGGAAATGTATCGTAACTCTTTTTTTTCATTATACTCTGAGTTACATAGCATTATGTTGAAGCCTTTTTTATCTAGAACTTTTTCAATTCCTCTTAGGACTTCAAAATAAAATGGATTACCAATATCAGGAACAATTACACCTATAGTTTTTGTTTCTTTAATTTTAAGGCTTCTGGCCACGTAGTTTGGAAAAAACCCCACACTCTCAATGACATCTAATACTTTTTTCCTTGTACTTTTTGTTACCAAAGGGCTATCGTTTAAAACCCTTGAAACTGTTGATTTTGAAAAACCTGCTAATTTTGCTACTTCTTTTATGTTCATAATTTTGTAATTTCATTTATTGTTTAATATTAACAAAATTTTTAAAATTTATGTAATAAATACCAAGTTAAAATTTCCTGTTATAAAAATTTTCTTGACATATAATTAGGTGCACTTATAATATTAAATATATCATATAAAATATTATATTGAAATTTTTTTTAATATATTTGGGAACGGTCTCATTGAATTTCTTACATCAAACAGGGAGGTAGAATGGCTACAATTAAAAGATATATTATGGAAAATTGTCCAAGTCACGATACATGCTGGGATATTGCTGTAAGCCCGGATGGTTACATTTATATAGGAGCTTGTATGGAGCATACAGCTGGGGGAATTGCGGAACTGGTGCAGTTTAATCCAAAAACAAAAAAGTTAAGAAGTATTGTAAACATGGCAGAAGTTGCAGGTGAAAAGTATGGTGACACTTATGCACCACAGGGGAAAATACATTTATCACTTTGTCCAACAAGAGAAGGTGTTATGTATGGCTCAACACACTGCACAACCCCCCCACTTAAGGATAGAATGTGGGATCCCTGGGCTATGTTTACGGATGACAGGAGATGTTTTAGGGGAGCACATTTTTACAGATATAATCCTAAATTTGATAATATAGAGGATTTTGGAATAATTACTCCAAACGAAGGTGTATCTGTTATGATTTTGGATGAAGATAGCCAGAGATTTTTTGCTGCAACTTTTCCTAAGTCACATTTATATTCATGGAATATAAAGGGTAGAGATATAATGGATTTTGGTAGAGTTTCAGAGCACTATATTTTGTCACTTATAAAGTATGTTGATGGAAAGATTTATTTTACTGATTACTATGGAAGGCTTATATGTATAGATCCCAAAGAAATGAAATTAGACTTTCTGGATACTAAACTTTTACACCCAGAGTATAACGATGGTATGAGAAACTGGATGGCTCATGGTGTAGTTGGACATGATGAGTGGATATATGCAGGAATGTATTCCTACAGCAACCTTATTCGGTTTAAACCAACTAAAAAAGGAGTGGAAGTAGAAGACCTTGGATTGGGGATAGAAGAATCAAATAAGGATAAAATTCTTAATTATGCATTTACAAAAGGGGCACCTGCAGGGTTAATCTTAAAAGATGAAGTAATCTATTTTATTCAATTAGTTTATTTTGGTCCTAAAGAATTTGTTGGAAGTTATGTTTCTTCGTATGATACAAGAACTGGTAAGAAGGAGTATATTGAGGTTCTAAAAGATGTGGACTTTAAACCATTAGTCTGGAAAGGTGTTTTAGGGATAGATGGTAATTTATACTGGGCAGATTTTGATGCAGTTCCGCCGAGCTTGTGGTCAATGTCTTTATAAAATTAAACTTATGGAGGTTATAAGTTGGAAAAGGATAATAAAACAAAGAAGGAAAGTAAGTTTTTTGAAGAACCTATAGAGTTTGGAAAACCAATTGTTACAAAAGGAAGGATTTTTGCTTTTCCTTTAAAGTCTTGTATAAGAGAATCAAATATTAGAAGAGGAAACTGTGTCTCCATTGTTTGGGATAAAAAAAGTTTTATATTTTATGGTTTAGTAATAGGCAAGGAAAGTCATATATTTTTATTTGATAGTAATTCAACCATTGAAGATGTGGGAAAAGTTGAGGTTGAAAATGCAAAAAATGGAATTTTAGTATTTGATGGGTTGGATAATATAGTGTGTATAATTACTGATGGAAGCGATACAACCAGGATATTTACACATAATTTAGATACAGCAAGAAGGATGTATTCACATATGTGGGGACATTTTACTTTTTCACCTATTGAATATAAGGATATTTTATTAGAAAAAGAAATTATATTTGCGGCAGGTAAAAATAATTTTGATGGATTAATATATTTTCTCACAAACAAAGGAAATATATATACATATTCTATTGAGGAAAACAAACTTACATATATATCAAAAGTTGATGATAAAAATTTATCTAAAGTTATTTGCTTTAATCCAGAAAATGGCAATGTTTATGGTGTAGCAAGGGATGGTAATTTTTGGAGACTCTCAAATAAAAAAATTAATTACCTGGATATACAGATACCATGTATGAAAAATAGAAATTATGTGGCTCGTGCTGGTAATTTAATATGGTTTGAAAACAGGATATTTGGCTGTACTTTACAGGATGCTTATTTATTTGAATATGATATTGAAGATGGGAAAGTAAAAAATCTTGGCAGACCAGATGAGAATTCTGAAATCAGAGATATTGATATCTTAGAAGATGGCAGAATATTTGGAATAACCGCAAGTAAAGATAGAGGGATGGGACGAATATTCTGTTATTCTCAGGAGCGTGGGTTTGAAGATATGGGAATTATTCAGGCCTGGCAACCAGTACATGACTTTGCTTACCAACCTTTAGGCATTAAATCAGGATCAAGTGGTGATTTCTTAATTGGTAATGGCGAAAATAGAGCAAACATATTTTTGTACTGTTCAGCACCATTTTGAAGAATAAAAGATTAAAGGAGGTATCATGAAGGTAATATTATATTACGATGAAGGTTGTTTTGACTGTGTGATAGCTAAGACCTATCTGGAGGCAATGAAAATTGATTTTGAAGCAAAAAACCTAAAAGATGATAATAATAAATTGGAACTTATTGAGAAAGTTCATAAGTATATCGCGCCAGTAATTATCATTGATAACGATGTTTACCTGGGATTTGGCTCTATTGATGGCAAATTTATTTCAAATGCTCCAGAAATACTTGAAAGATTGGGTATATTGCCTGCTGTAAAAGATGAGCAGGGGAATATTATAAATGTTCTTCCAAAAATCATAAAGACTTTAGATATTGTAGAGTAAAAAGTATATTTGCAGGAAGAACTAATCTATTTGAGAGGAGGTGAACATATAGAGAAAAGAAGGGTTAAAAACCTAAGATATGGTTTTATCAAAAATTAAAAAAGGAGATTGAAATGAAGAGAATAATTAGTTGTATTTTAGCTGTTATTTTTGCAGTTTCTATGGTCTTTTTAGGTATTGGTTGTAAGGAAGAAGCTGCACCTGTTGAGGAAGCTGTAGTGGAAGAAGCTGCACCTGCTGAGGAAGAAGCTGAAGAGCCAGTTGTTGAAGAAAAGAAGTATGAAGGTGTTGAGTTAAAAATTATGGTTCATGCAGGTTCTAGTGGAGAAAAGCCAATATACGAATTTGCTGAAGAATTTTATGACAAAACTGGTGCAAAAATATCAATAGAGACAGTTGCCTGGGAAAATATAATGCCAAAACTTATGGCTTCGATAGAAGCAGGCGAAAGAGGATACGATATATATTACACTAATCCAGAATTTTCCTATACCCATTGGCCGAGTCTATTGCCGTTAAATCCCTATATAGAAAAATATAATTATGATACTAGTGACTGGTTCGAGGCTGCCGTAAAATATGGAGAGGGTGTAGGGGATGTTCCAGATACCAGATATACCATACCTGCATCAATGGTTGTTGCACCAGTTTTCTATAATACTGAGAAGATTCCTGAGTATCCAACTACATGGGAAGGTTATGAAGAAGTCTTAGCTGAAAATACAAATCCTCCTGAAGAATATGGCCTTGCTGTAGCTGGGGTGCCTGTTCAGACGGTAAGGCAGTTTTATGCCAGGTTTTGGTCGCTTGGTGATCCATTGCTCACTCCAGACTGGAAACCTCTTATAAATAATGAAAATGGCGTAAGAGCTTTGGAGATGCTAAAGGAGACCATTGATAATTTTACACCTCCAGGGGTCCTGGGATGGGATAATCCTGACGCAGGTGCGGCATTTGCTAATGGTTTATGTGCTACATATGAAGGATGGACAGGTAATGTATTAACTTTTCTTGAAGACCCTGCTGAAAATAAAATAGGTGATAATTGGGCTGTCGCCATGTATCCTGAAGGCGGTACTGGTAATATGACCGATAACTCTTTTGCTATTTTTAAAACCACTAAAAATCCAGATGCTGCTTTTGAATTTATTGCTGAATTTACAAATAAAGAAAATTCAAAGAGATGGGCTGTCGAATATGCTCTTGAGACACCAATAAGATCTATTTACGATGATCCGGAGGTTCAAGCAGCCCAACCTTGGTTTGAAGGTTATAAAGAAGCTTTGGATGTTGCAAAGCCGGCTTTTTGGAGAGTTCCACAATGGATCGAGCTATTTATTCCAACAGGTGAGATGGTATCAAAATATTTGAGCGGAGAGATAACTGATCCCCAAGTAGCTCTTGACCAACTTGCTGCAACGTGGGAAGAGGCAATAGAAAAAGCCCCACCTGAATTTGAATACATGGAATAACTTTTAAAGTACCGATAGGGGGATATCATCCCCCTATCGGAATATGTTTTTGAAGTGCTAGCCAAGGTTCACTTAAAGGATATTAAAAATGCTACCTGGATATAGAAAATGGTCAATAATTTTTCTATTACCATCAGGCTTGTTTTTAATTTTTGCGTATGTTTACCCGATGGTTTACTCATTTATTATGAGCTTTTTCTCTTATAGCATGCTGATTCCGGGAGCAAAACCAGTTTTTACAGGAATAAATAATTATTTAAGCATTTTTAATAATTTAGCTTTTTTAAATAGCTTAAGGATCACGTTTATTTTTTCCATAGTAGCGATTTTCTTTCAGTTCATAATTGGTTTATTTTTAGCTTTGGTCATGTCAGCAAATTTAAGGATAACAGGTGTGTTTAGGGTTTTCATGTTTATTCCCTTAATGATAGCACCTGTAGTGGTTGGGATATTATGGAGAAATCTTTATCACGCATCTTATGGAGTAATAAACTTTTTTATAAGTTTTTTAGGTATACCGCCACAAATATGGTTGGGCAGTGCAAAACAAGCTTTGCCTGCAGTAATAGTTGTAGAAATTTGGCAACAGTTACCAGTATTTGCTTTTATTTTGGCTGCAGGAATTGCGTCAATACCAACTGAATTGAATAAGGCTGCGCTGGTAGATGGTTGCGGTAGGATGAGAATTTTTTGGCATATTACTCTACCATTATTAAAACCAGCAATTATAGTGGCCTTTTTACTAAGGATTATTGATACATTGAGAATGTTTGATATTGTTTATACGATGACACAGGGTGGACCAGGCACAGCAACGAAATTTCTTTCTCTTCAAATTTATGAAAAAGGTTTGAGATTTTTTGATATTGGAAATGCTGCTGCTCAGTCCTGGTTTTTTCTTATAATAGTTCTATTAATTGAAATTTATTTTATAAGATTAATTTTAAGGAGGGGAACTGCTAGATAATGTTTGGTCTAACAAAAAGCACAGTTGAAAAAGTTTTGTTGTACATAATATGCACCATTGTTATTATAGTTGTTGTCTTCCCATTGTATTGGTTAATAATAACTTCCTTAAAATATGATATAGATTCATATGTATATCCACCCCAATTTTTTCCGGTAAACATTACGTTTAAAAACTATATTGACATATTATTTTTGGCACAGGAAGGTAATTTGGTAAAGTATTTTCTTAATAGTCTGATTATTACAATATCCACCATTTTTCTTTCATTATTATTTGGGTCAATGGCAGCATATTCATTGAGCAAACACTACTTGTCAATAATGTTTAGAAGGATGATGCTTGCTTTAGTATTAGTAATTAGAATTTTTCCCCCAATTACGACTGCTATCCCTTATTATATAATATTGAGTAAATTTAGATTGGTAGATACCCATATTGGGTTAATAATTAGTTATGTTTCATTTTCCCTGCCTTTTACAATTTGGCTTATGATAGGGTTTTTCCAAAGTCTTCCTGCTGAAATTGAAAAGGCGGCGACTATAGACGGTTGTAATTTTTGGCAGAGATTTACAAAAATTGTGATTCCGTTAAGTCTTCCTGGATTAGCTGTAACAGCTATATTCGGGTTCTTATACTCGTGGAATGAGTTTATGTTAGCATCAATACTCACATCCGAAAACGCAAAAACATTACCTGTTGTGATAGCTGGCTTTATTTCAGATAAATACTTATTTTGGGGCAAGATGACGGCATTGGGAGTATTAATGACTATACCCGTTATAATTTTTTCTTCTTTTGCTCAGAGGAATATTGTTAAAGGCCTGACGTTTGGGGCAGTTAAAGAGTGAGTTTTTAAGTCCAAATAATTAGTTTTTAAGGAGTTTTGATGGCTAATTTAGTTTTGAAAAATATAACAAAGAAGTTTGGAAAAATTGTAGCAGTAAATAATTTTAGTTTTAACGTCAATGATGCTGAATTTGTTACACTTGTTGGTCCTTCTGGCTGCGGGAAGAGTACCACGTTAAATATCATCGCAGGGTTAGAGGAACCAACAGAGGGAGAAATTTATATCGATAACATTTTTTCAAATAATATATCACCTAGCAAAAGAGATATTGCTATGGTTTTTCAGAGTTATGCACTTTACCCTCATATGAGAGTTAGAGAAAACATAGGTTTTGGTTTAAAAATTAGAAGATTTGACAAAAAGGAGATCCAGAAGAGAGTAACAGAAACTGCTGATTTTTTAGGTATAGGTAATCTTTTGGATCGTAAACCCGCAGAGTTATCTGGTGGTCAACGGCAGAGAGTGGCATTAGGAAGAGCGATAGTTCGTAAGCCTAAATTATTTTTACTTGATGAACCTCTTTCAAATTTAGATGCAAAATTGCGAACACAAATGCGGGCAGATTTAAAAATTTTGTTTTCTGATCTAAAAGGTAGTGTTGTTTATGTAACACATGATCAACTTGAGGCTATGACAATGAGCGATAGATTAGTTGTTATGAATGATGGTATAATCCAACAGATAGGATCGTCAGATGGGGTTTATGATCACCCGAGTAATTTATTTGTTGCTGGATTTATTGGGTCTCCAATGATGAATTTTGTAAATATTAAAATTGAAAGGGGAGTTATTTATTCAGATGGAATAGAGATGGCACTTACAAAACAGCAACTTGATAAAATTGCAACTTATGGGTATAAGAAAGAATATATTTTAGGAGCAAGGCCTGAAAACATTACTATTTCAAAGAGTGAATCTAAAATTTGTTTTGAAGTAGAGGTAGTAGAAGACGTTGGTGCAGAGTATATTATTCACTTAAAAAATGGGAAGAACAGAATAAGTTTAATCAGTGAAAAGGACATTAGTCCCAAGAGGGGAGAGAGCCTAAATTTACAATTTGATGTTAATAAAACTCACTTGTTTGATATTGATACAAAAGTTGCTATCTACTAAGATAGATGCTTTGAAATTACTTTTAAATTTTTTCTTATTAATTTAGTAATCTATAATATTTTGGAGCGGTAAATTTATAACATAAAAAATAATTACATATTAAAAAACGCAGTTATAATAACTCCTTTTAGAACAATAGAAGGATATGATTTATTTGTTGAAGAGGGAAAGATTACACGGATAGTTAAAAAGAACATTTTGATATCTGATGTAAAAAAATTTAAAATTTTAGATTTAGAGGGAAAATATTTTCTGGCACCGGGACTTATAGATATACACACCCATGGTGGCGGTGGTGAGGATTGTTTGGGTGGAGAAATTGAGGTAATTTCAAAATATAAGTTAAAACAGGGAGTTACTGGATATTTAGCTACACTGGTGGCTTCACCACTTGAATTGATTTACGAATCTTTTGAATCAATTAAAAATTTTAATAAGTCTGGCAAAGATTTGCTATTACCAAAAGTTTTAGGAGTTCATATTGAAGGAAATTATCTTAGCGAAAAGTATAAAGGCGCTCAGATTCTGAAATATTTAAGAAAGCCTGACGTGAATGAATGTAGAGAAATTATCAAAAGGTCAGGAGGTTTGCTAAAGATAATGACCTTAGCTCCGGAATTAGAAGGCTGTTTGGAAATTGTAGAACTTTTATCAAGCTATGGGATAATATCTTCTGTTGGTCATTCGGATGCTTCCATAGAAGATTTAGATTTAGCAATTAATAAGGGTTTAAGTCATGTTACCCATGCATTTAATGCTATGGGAGAAATGAGGTTTTCTGAACCAGGTGTAAGGCACCCTGGTCTGGAAGGGTATGTGCTAGTAAAAGATGAGCTAAAATTAGAGATTATTTCAGAACTAACTCATTTAAATCCAGTAATAATGGAGGTAGTGTATAGAACAAAGAAGGCTGAGAATATAATAATCATTACAGATTCATTAAGTGTCAGCGGGTTAGCACCTGGAAAATATAAAATTGGGGTAAGTAATTTAACTTTAGAAGAAAACTCAGATGTCGCAAGACTTGAAGATGGTGGATTAGCTGGGAGTGTTGTACCCTTAAATAAGGCAGTTATGACTTTTTTTGAAAATACATCGGCAACATTAAACGAAGCAATTCAGATGGCAAGCTATAATCCTGCTTCCTCTCTTGGAATTTCATATAGGAAAGGAAGTATAGAGGTTGGAAAAGATGCAGATTTAATAATTTTTGATGAGGATTTTGAAATTAAGAAAGTTTTCATTGAAGGTAAATTGGCATTAGATGATGATTAATATAAAACTAAGTTATTGAAATATGGAGGTAAAAATGGGAAGTTTTAGTTACAGTCCATCCAAATGGATACCTTACAGGAATAAGGAAGTTATAGAAAGGGTTAGAAAAATAAAAAGAGAGGATATTTCAAAGCACAATAATCGTGATTATAAGATAAGAGTGGTAAGAGATGATGAGGTTGAGTTTATTTGGGTTACTGATATGTTTTACAGAATAAAAAAAGCATCTGATGAAGGGAGAAAGCTTGTATTAATTTTACCCAACCCTGCACACTGCTATAAAAAAGTTGCCCATCTTATAAATAAATTTAGAGTTAGTTGTAAAAATTTATATGCATTTAATATGGATGAATATGCTGATGAAGATGGAAATATAGCTCCAGAGTCTTTTCCTCAGGGTTTTATGAGGGCAGTTAAAAACTATTTTTATTACAGCATAGATAAGGAATTAAGACCACCTGAAAATCAGGTAATAGGTTTTACCAATAAAAATTTAAAAGATTATGGAAAGATGATTGAAGACCTTGGGGGTGCAGATGCCTGCTACAGTGGACCAGGATGGACAGGACATCTTGCATTTATTGAACCTGATGCTCCTGAATTTGAGGGTTCTCTTGAAGAATGGAAAAAGATGGGACCCAGGATAGTCACTTTAAGTCCTTTCACAATAGCTCAAAATTCTCTTCATGGAAGTTTTGGAATGAGTGGTGACTTAGCAATGGTGCCGCCAAAAGCTGCAACCATTGGTCCAAAAGAGGTAATAAATGCAAGATACAGAATGGATATGCACTCTCTTACTGTAAATAATACCAGGGTATCATGGCAAAGATTTATAACAAGACTTTGTTTACATGGGGAAGTTACTCCATTGGTACCAACTTCAATCTTACAAACATTAAAAACAGATGTTTATGTATCAGAAACTATTGCGCAGGATATAGAACCTGATTGGGAAAAAGGATATTAATTATCTGTTTTTTACTTTTGAGATAAATTATGGGAAATTTTTTATGCTTTGATTTAGGTACTACTAAGATTAAATCTGCTCTAATAAGTTATGATGGGAATATCATTTATTCTTCAGAAGAAAAAGCAAAAACTTATAGTGATGATGAAGGTGTATATCAAAAGCCTGAAGAATATTTTAATACAGTTGTAAGTGAGATTAAAGAGATTAAAAAAAGGTACCCTTCACATCTCAGTAAAGCTGAAAGTCTTATCTGTAGCGGACAGATGGCAGGGATATTAGGGATTGACATGAACTGGGAAGTAGTATTTCCGTGGACATACTCAGTAGATACAAGAGCAAACAGCTATCTGTCTGAAATAGAAGGTAGCATGGGCGGTGAGATAAGGGAATCTTCAGGAGGAGTGCCCTTTATGGCAGCTAAAATGAAATGGATAAAGGAAAATTTCCCAAAAGATTACAAAAAGATTTATAAATTTATTAATTTAACTACTTATGTAGCCGGCAGGATGTGTAATCTTTCAGGAGACGATGCTTTTATTGACTACAGTGTCCTTACTATGAGCGGACTTGCAGATATAGAAAAAGGCAGATGGAACAGAAAAATATGCAGCGAGCTGGGTATTGATATAAATAGATTGCCTCACATATTAAGGCCATTTGAATGTGTTGGATATATAGATAAAAATAGATTTGGTACAGAAGAAGATATAAAGGTACTTGTTGGAATAGGAGACCAGATAGCAGGCTTTATAGGTGCTGGAATACTGGATAAAAATGATCTGGTTGATGTTGCAGGTACTTATACAGTACTTGGCTACTGTACTGATAGTTTTATTGCTGACTATAAAAACAAGATAATATCTTCCATATTCTCAGGAATTGATGATATTTATTATCACCTGGCTGTTGTAGCAGTTGGTGGTTATGTATACAGCTGGTTTAAGGAAAAATTTAGCTATGATGATAAAAAGAATCCTGTCCAAATAAAAGATACTGATGGCCTGTACTTTATTCCACATATTGGAGGCAGATCAAGCCCTTCCCAGCCATATTATGAAGGAACCTGGGTGGGAATAAAATGGCATCATGATCTGGATAGTTTTTATATTTCACTTCTAGAGTCAATTGGGTATGAATTTAACTATGTTCTAAATTGGGTAAAAGAATTAAACGTCCTAAGAGAAGATTCTATTAGAGAAATAAAAGTTATTGGAGGAGGTTCAAAGAATAGCATTTGGAACAGTATTAAATCAAATATTTTAAACCTAAAATATCTGGTTATGAAGGAAGTTCCCTTTGAGATAATAGGCAGCTTTCTTGTTGCAAAATACGGCAGTAATTTTAAGGAAGGTTATAAGCAGCTAATAAAAGATAATATTATTTCAATTGATGAAGAAGTATACCCACAGAAGGAAAGAGTTAATTTCTATAAAAAACATATAGATAAATATATTAAAGTAGTAGATAAAATAGGAAAGATTTACTGCGATTTAAATATTGGTTAAATATTAAAAGAAATCTTTATTAGTATTGGTCTTAAACTAATCTTTCATTATAATGAAAGTTAGGGATAAAATGATGATCATTATAAAAATTAAAAAGTTCCTATATCATCATAAACCATTAAAAATTCTTTCATTTATATCTATTCATACTGGAAAGAAATTTATGCTAATAAAATATTGATAAAAACCAAATATAGCTGTTAAGGGAAGGGAAATTTACTATGAGCTTACTTAAAGCAGGGGCATCAATTGTTGATATCTCCCCAAAGAAAGGAATTGAACTCGCTGGCTATCCTCATTACCTTAGGCATAATACGGGGATTCATGATTCGCTTTATGCAAGCTGTATTTTTCTGGATGATGGTATTACAAAATTAGCAATAGTCTGCATGGATATTCTTTTCTTTTCTAAAGTTTATGTTAAAGAAGTAAGAGAAAGAGTTTCTTCTAAGGTAAACATACCAGCAGGAAATATAATGATTTCCTGTTCTCATACCCATTCAGGTCCCTGGGCATCAGGAAGACTTGATCTTGAAGGGCTGGAAAGAGGATTAAAACCTGATATGGGCTATGTTTTAAGCCTTAAAGATAAATTAGTAGATCTTATAACCAATGCGTGCAGTAATACCTTTGAGGCTAAAATTGGTATAGAAAAAGGAATATGTGGAAAGGAGAAGGGTATTGGTGGAAACAGAAGAGACCCTGATGGACCTGCAGATTCTGAAGTATGGACTATCGGTATAAAGGATAAAAAAGATAACTGGAGAGCGGCTCTTGTAAAATATAGTCTGCATCCAACAGTAATTCATGAAGAAAGCACAGTAGTTACAGCTGATTATCCAAGCTATATTCGAAGGTACTTAGCTAAAACCAAGCCAGAAATGATATTTCTATTTGCTCAGGGTACTTCGGGAGACCAGAGTACAAGGTATTTTAGAAAAGGACAGACTTTTAAGGAAGCAGAAAGAATAGGATTTGAGATAGGCAGGGTTGCAGATAGCATTTTAAATTCTATGAAGCTTACCTCAGATGTGCCTCTTATTGTAAAATCAACTGAAACTGGTATCGAGCTAAGGAAACTTCCTACTGAGGAAGCTGCTGAAGCAGAGGTGGCTGAAACAAAAAAGAGATTAGGGAAGCTAAGGCAAGGGAATGCTTCTTATATTGAAATTCAAAATGCTAATCTTAAAAATCTTGGAGCAGAGTGTAAACTTGGGTATATAAAGTTAAAAAGTAAAGGAATTGATCTTGAACTTGAGGTTAAGGAACTTCCAGCAGAAATTCAGGTTATTGGTATTGGAGATAGTAGAATTGTAGCAGTACCTGGAGAAATATTTGTTGAGTTTGGACTAAATATACAAAAAAGGTCTCCATTTGAAAAAACTTTTGTTATTGCACTTGCTAATGGTTGCCTTCCCGGATATGCATGTACAGAAGAAGCTTACAGCAAAGGAGACTATGAGGCAGGCATATCAATGCTTACTGCCAGGTCTGGAGATATTATTGTACAGGCAGCATTAAGATTTCTGGAAGTAAAAAAATAACTAATCTGAATTTAGTATTTTATCAACTTCTTCCCTGTCAAGGTCCACAACATAGGGAATTTCTGATATTGAGGCTGCTTCCTGAGTAAGTGCTGTAATATCACCTCTATTAATATATTTCCCGACTTCCGCACTTAAACACTCATAAACACTGGATTTTTAAAATTTCTATGGCACTACATTGGGTTTTAAGCTTCTGCACTCTTATATGGTGGGGTTTTATGTTTTGGAACCTTGAAAAGTGCGGAAGTCGGGATATCAGGTTCGTAAACTTCTTCACCCCACTTTTCTTCTGGTACTTCTTCAATAGACACAGAAATGGAACTGTCAGGAACATCGATGCTTGTTTTTATTGCTTTTACGATTTCACTGGTTAATTGTTTTTTCTGAACTTCTGTCCTTCCAGGAAATAATTTAACTATTATATGAGGCATATCATTATCTCCCTTTTAATATTGTAATAGTTATGTAATAAAAGTATACCTTAAAAATGAATAAAATTCTTTTTTAGTTTATTATTATCAATTCAGGTTATATAATTACATATTAGGTATATTTAAAAAACCTGGATAAAAAGATGAAAGAAGCATATCTATATAAAAAACTTGATGATAAAAAGGTAAGATGCGATCTATGCAACCACAGGTGTCTTATTAAAGATCAAAATAAAGGTAAATGCTGTGTCAGGAAAAATATTGGTGGAACATTATACTCCCTGGTATACAGGAAATTAATTGCCGAAAATTCTGATCCGATTGAGAAAAAACCATTATTTCACTTTTTACCTGGTACATACTCATTGTCAGTAGCAACAGTTGGATGTAATTTTAAATGTTTTTTTTGTCAAAATTATAATATTTCTCAAAGCCCATCTGATTTGGATAGGATAGAGGGTAGGGATGTCTCACCTGAAGAATTAAAAAACCATGCCCTGACCAATGGTGATAAAAGCATTTCATATACCTATACCGAACCGACTGTCTTTTTTGAATATGCTTATGATACCGCTAAACTGGCAAGTGAAAGGGGCTTAAAAAATATTTTTGTAACCAATGGGTTTATGACCAAAGAATGTATAATGATGATGGAACCATATCTGGATGCAGCAAATGTAGATTTAAAGAGTTTTTCAGAAGAAACCTATAAACGGAAAATGGTGGGGAGGTTAAAGCCTGTTCTAAATAATATTATTTTAATGAAAAAGCTGGGTATATGGGTTGAGGTTACAACTCTAATAATACCGGGAATTAATGACTCCAAAAGTGAATTACAGGAAATAGCAAAATTTTTAGCAGCGATTGATAAGGGCATACCTTGGCATATCAGTGCTTATTATACCCAGTATAAATCCGATATACCTCCTACAAGTGTGGAACAGATAAGAATTGCCATTGATATAGGAAAAAGTGCGGGATTAAAATATGTCTACGGAGGAAATATTCCAGGAAGCGCATATGAAAACACCTATTGCCCTAAATGTAATAGTATATTAATAGAGAGATTCGGGTTTTCAGTTTCAAATAATAAAGTAAAACATAATTCTTGTGTAAATTGCGGTCAGAAGATAGATGGAATATTTCAAGAAGATTAATCCTGACATTTAATCTTTAGAATTTTAGATTTAAATATAAAGAATACATAAAGGCTTACTTAACTTTTAAATAAAATTATTCTATAATATCTTTCTGTTGCATGTAAGGCGGCATAGCCAAGTGGTAAGGCGGAGGTCTGCAAAACCTTTATCCCCGGTTCGAATCCGGGTGCCGCCTCCAGGATTTTGTGTATTTAATTATAAATATATAAGTCAATATAATTTTTACTAAACTACTAATTGATAGAAATTGTCTATATGACATATTATGAATATTTTTAAAAAGTAGAAGTAGATAAAAAACCAAATGAGTAGTTATTCGATTTAATATCACTAAAAAATTTTATTAAAAAATTGTTATTATATATAAATTGGAGGGAGATATAATATGGGTTACACCCAGGACGTGCTTTCAAATGTTTTAGAAAAAAATCCCGGAGAACTGGAATTTCATCAAGCAGTAAGGGAAGTGTTTTCATCAATCGAAGCAGTTATTGAAAAACATCCTGAATATGAAAAAGCAGCGATTTTAGAGAGACTTGTAGAACCTGAAAGGCAGATAATCTTTAGAGTTCCATGGTTAGATGATAATGATAAGATAAGAGTCAACCGGGGATACAGGGTTCAATTTAATAGCGCAATAGGCCCATATAAGGGAGGCTTAAGATTTCATCCGTCAGTAAATCTTGGAATAATAAAATTTCTTGGGTTTGAACAAATATTCAAGAATTCTCTTACTGGATTCAGTATTGGGGGCGGAAAGGGTGGAAGCGATTTTGATCCAAAAGGTAAATCAGATGTAGAAGTCATGAAATTTTGCCAGAGTTTTATGACCGAGCTATTTAGATATATTGGTCCCTGTACAGATGTACCTGCAGGGGATATAGGTACAGGAGCAAGAGAAATAGGTTATATGTTCGGCCAATATAAGAGATTAAAAAATGCATTTGAAGGTGTCCTTACAGGTAAGAGCATAGAATGTGGAGGGAGCCTGCTCAGAACTGAAGCTACTGGATATGGTCTTGCGTACTTCATTAACAATATGTTGGAAAAAAAGGGTAAGTTAATAAAAGGAGCAAAAATAATTATCTCAGGTTCGGGAAATGTTGCCATATATGCGCATCAAAAAATAAAAGAATTGGGCGGTATAATAGTTGCTATGAGTGATTCAAATGGTTATATTTATGATCCTGAGGGTTTAGATTTAAATGAAATAAAAATAATCAAGGAAATAAATAATAAAAGAATTATAGAATACAGGAATAAATATCCAAATGCCAAATATAACGAAAATTCTAAAGAAATCTGGAAGATTAAATGCGATATTGCGCTTCCGTGTGCTACACAAAATGAAATAAACTCGGAAGATGCTGAAATTCTGATAAATAATGGTTGCTACACAGTTGGTGAAGGAGCCAATATGCCATGTACACCAGGAGCGGTAAAAATATTTTTGGAAAACAGAATATTATATGCTCCCGGGAAAGCTGCAAATGCGGGAGGAGTAACAGTATCAGCACTGGAAATGTGTCAGAACAGCGTAAGGTTACAGTGGACTGCTGAAGAAGTAGATAAAAAACTAAAAGAAATTATGTCCAATATTTTAAAAAATATCAGCATGACAGCTAAAGAGTATGGAGAAGAGGATAATCTGGTTATGGGCGCCAATATAGCTGGTTTTCTAAAAGTAGCTAATGCAATGATGGCACAGGGGGTTGTATAGAAAAAAACTGTATTATTTCTTAAATTTATAACTTTTACATCATTTATAAGTTTTTCTGCGAGTTTGTTTGAACATTTTTCAGTACAGCCAAATCTGGTGGCATAAGTTATATCCAATTTCCCCTGATACCCATTACTGCGCAGAATTTGATTATCTTAAGATAATAATAAAATTAAAAAATGTTTTATGGACCAATAATATATTATTCTACAATTCTGAGTTCTATTATATCTCCATCTGAAATTTTTTTAAGATCAGGAAGACTTTTATTATCTATTATTTTTCCAATAACTGTGACTGGACTTGCTGCCTGTGGTTTGTCTCCAGTACTGGCAGGAGTTTTTCCGAAGAATATACAGAAAGCATTTCCGGGAGGCCAGTAAGCTACAGAACCTGTATCCAGGATCTCTATGCCATTTTCAAGCTCAGAATACACAGGTATTTGAAAATATATTTCGTTACCCCATATGTTTGAGCGGGAAACTATCGGCAGTTTTTTTATTATTTCTTGAGAGGTCTTTGAATCATTTAACTCAACCAGAAATTCAAAATTTTTAGAAATTATTTTAATATTCTTTTTCATTTATAACACCTGAATTCAATTTCTTTTTATCTACAATAACCATAATATATTTTAAAATAAAAATCCATAAATAATAGAAAGAACTTATAATCAGGCATAAAATTTTTAGATCTCATAAATATATGAAAATACAATCTTAAGACCTATTTATAATTTAATTCTATAATAAACTTAATATAAATAGCCGCTATGGAAATGCAGAATTTGAGGTTATTTATGCACAAGAGGAAAACTGCAGGATATCTTCCCGGCATACCCGATGTTTTGCCATAGCTAAACGGAGGCAAAATGTGCCGAAGGCCAAGCGAAGTGCAGCGGGTATGCCGTGTTTATATGCTGAAAGCGTGCTCTATTAGATTTTTCAAGAGAAATAAGGATGTTGAGCTTGAAATTTAAAAAAGATATTTATTTTCAGACAAAATATTTTATAAAGTTAAATTGATAACGTTTTGGCTTACCTGCCTCCGATACTTACAAGCAATACTTGATAAATCGTACAAAACTTAACTAAACCACTAAACTTTCAAAATCGCGCCAGAGCAAGGGGGTAAGGTGCAGCCAATTGATATGTGTGATATTTATTAAAGCTATATTTCAAAAATTATTTTCTTGGTTATCTCCCAAGCAAGCTTTGCATCTCTTTCCGATATTTTTTTAGTTTTACCTTTTCTAATTTCCACAGCAGGATGAATAAAGTTTCTGTATTGTTTCAAAGCTTGAGAAAAATGATATAGTTGGAATTCAATGATTTTATTTTCATTAGCAGTAAAAAGAAGTTCTGAAAGATTCATATCTATTACTTTCTTCCTTTTCTTTGCGTATGAATTTGGCGAGTGTATTGTAATACCTGAATCTAATACTTTATTTAAAATAAATGATTCAGTAATACTTCCACTCAAAACAAGAGCTGTCTTGTAAGAATCAGTAAGTAATGAAAAAATATTTTCTTTTAAATCACGTTTTAATATTTCCCTTAGTGTTATATCAGAAATTTTTGAGTCAACCTCTGATAATAAGTGTTTATCAAATCCTAAATTTTCAAATGAATCAATGTTTATTCTCTCTCCAATAACTGACAATAATTTGTTTTCTTCAATCCTTTTTTTTCTTTTTAAAACGAATTCTCGTACCAGATGATTTACACGATAAACATTACTGAGGGTATTAATATTATGATTTTGGACTTTTGTAATGTAATTTTTCTTCAGAAAATTTTTTACTAACTCCTGCACTTTTTCAGGGATGGCTTTTAGTATTCCTGACAACTGACTATAAGAAGCAACAATATTCCGATCTTTATCTTCAGCATCTATTAAATAAGATATCCTTTGATGAATATAAATATTTTCATTTTTTATGTTATCTATGACCTCTTTTTGTTCCTTCTCCCATCTCTCAATATCTTTTTCTTCATCCTCAATTTTATTAATTAGTCTTTGTAAATTATTTTTAGCTGTATCATCATTTGAATCTAACTTAACTGCCTTTTCGAATAATTCTTTTGCATGAATCCAGTCGCCTTCATCTTTATATAACAGAGCTAAATTATTTGCTACGGCACTACTTATTTGTCCTTTTCCCCAAATTTTTTCATAATACTTTTTTGCTCTAGTCTCATTTTCAGTTTTGCTATAAGCAAAAGCTAGTTCAAATAAAACATCTGTTCTTTCTAAAACATCTTCTGAAAAATAACTGCTAACTTTAGTTATATTTTCATAATTTTCATTTTTACAAAGTGCAGAAATTACTCCTTCCATAATTTTCTTGTATTTATCTCTCTGCCATGAACTGGTAGTATTCAACTTCTTAATGAACAAATCTACAATAGTTTTCAAATCCTTTTTTGATATATCATCTAAAATATAGTTTAATTCTGACTCATAATTTGAATATTCTATAACGTTCCTTAAATCTTGTTCAAAAGCTTCTATTATTTGGTCGGTGTGTAAATAAACGGTAACTAATTCGGTATCAAATATTTCTTTATTCTCAAGATTATTTCGAGCAAATTTTAAATCCAAAATGGTCTTTTTGTTAGCCCTTTCAAATTCACAAAGTTTTAACGCTTTAATACCTCTTAATTTAGCATAGGCTTCTTTTTGCTCTTTTTTCGCTTTAAATAAAACTGAAAATTGCTCTATTGAATCATTAAAATAATTTCCAAAATGAAAATAAAAATCAGAATGTATCCATACAAATAGATCATCAAACTTATTTGGCAATTCTTTTATAAGCGTTATTGCTTGATTTATATCTTTTGTTTTAAAAAAACACAATAACAACCCGATGTATTGAGCATAATTAAGATTTTGATTCACATCATCATTTATCAATTTTTTAAAAATAGATTTTGCTTTTTCTATTTCAGATAATTCGAAAAGACCAAAAGCTTTGATTAAACTCAAGAGTTGTTCTTCATTTTTGTTTTTTACTTTAATTTTTTTGAGTTGTTTTAATGCTTCGTCATAGCATTTATAGCTTAAGAAAAATTCATATAATTTGAAATAGATTTTATTTGATACAATATTTTTGCTTTCAATTTCTTTGCTGATTAGTGGAATATCAGAGTTTTCAGATTTAATTATTAAATATTCATAAATGATTTTACTATTTGGAAAATACTCCAACCCTTTTTTTAAAATTCGTACGGCATGTTTCTTATTTTCCTCAATGTCTGCCAATCTACAAAATGCATCTTCGATTGGATTATCAGAATCGATAGAGTATCCCAAGAATCGTTTTGCATCCTCTTTTGATCCCTTGAATTTATCTTCATTTTCCGAAAAAGAATACGCAGATAAATTTACATGATGAATATATCCCAACAAGTAATTAATATAGGGCGTTTGACTATTTCTTCTTAGTTTTAACAAAAGTTTCTCTGCTTCATTAAAAGACTCCTTGTCGATTAATTCCAATGCCTTTTTAAGATTTTTATCAGTCATAATTTCAAAATTGTTTTGGTAATATTGCTATAACTGTCTTGTTTTTAGAAAACACATAACGTCTGAACTCACCTGCCAAAACCGCTTGCGGTTTTGGCGGCTGCAGCGAATTGTTAGATTTGATTATTTAAACAACATACATAAATAGTTTAATAAATATCAAAAATAGTATAACAAAAATCAAAATTAAAATGCAAATATACAAAACTTTTAGTTGAAAACGTTTTTTTAATTTCTCATCAGTTAAAAAGTGTTGTGGAAAATCTTTATTTGCTAACCATGAAGAAATTTTTTCAGAGAATGATTTATGCTTATAATGATGGCAAAATATACACAGAGTAATTAAAAAATTTGAATTGTAATAGTCATAATAAGAAGTATGATGTATCCGTGCTTCATCGAGATTAACTTTTATTTCACATCTTTGGCATCGAAAGTCATCTCTCTCTATAACTTTCTTTTTTATCTCTTCCCATTTATTTTTATATATTAGCCAATTATCTACGTGAACATTCCAACTTTCACAAGAACTACATGTAGGGCGTTTACTACGGGCATGTGGAGATAGTCCTTTCCATTTATACCCGCAATTACAACATTTCCATTTAACATAATTCTGCGATTCATTCTTTATTTTATTTTCGTCAAATATTATCACTCAGAAAAATTATTATTTTTTATCAATCTAACGATTGAACTCAGCAGCTGGGTCTGACGGCTTGAAAAGCCGGTGGTAACAGTCAGCTGAAGTAAATTGTTAGGAATTAGTTGATTCATTAAATTTTTTGATTAATTTTTCAGAGTTCTTTACTTTATACCTTTGCCCTAGTGTATTTTCAAACCAAAAATTAATATACTCAGATTCATTTCCATCTGGATCTATAACAGATATATCTTCAAAATAAACCGAAGTTTCATACTTCTCATGTTCACCTAACCTTAAGCCTTTCCCTTCTTTGCCAAGATACGTTCCAAGCCAACCACCATCTTTCAATTCTCCTCCAAACATTGTCAAAATTGTTGGTCGCCTCCCAGAATTTACAATTTTGATAGCTATATGTGCAAGATCATAATTGGAATTATATGGATAAAATTTAGCGAAAGTTTTCATTCGAGCTTTATCTCTAAAGCTAAAATACCACAGTATTGCCAAACTTATTATAGAGATAAATAATGCTGTTATTGATATATAATCTGATATTTGCATATTTTTTTATTCCTAACGAACAAGCTCAGTGGTGGCTATCAGCCGTCTGCTGGAGTGAATTGTTATGTGAAATCTAATGCCGACTTATTAACTCGTTCCCTTAGCTAAACCGAATTCGCTGTTTTAGTTCTTTCAACTTATCACGCTCAGAAATTTCCTGTTCTACCTTTTTGGCTTCCTTTTGTGCTTCTTCCATCAAATACTTCCGATATTTTGAATTACTATTATCCACATCTTCCATAAGATCCTTTGCATGATATTTTTCAATCTCATCTGGAACGCAATGAATCACAATGTGGTCTCCCTCAAGCCATGCATTTCGCCACATGGGATGACGTGGGAATCGACGTTCAGCCTCAAATATCTGTTGCCACTCTAGTGGTGCCGAGGCTGAGAGTTTCATGTAAATATTGTAAAGTAACTTCTTTGGATCAGGTTTATATGATTTAGAGTCATCTATTTCTAAAATCTTGATGTCTTCAAACGTTGTTAACTTGCGTTTAACTAGCGTAAGATGCTCGGATGGTTTTTTCAGTATTTCTGCAGGCGTTATATCGATTTTTTTCTTTTTCCTTTCGACAGAAACTCTGAGTGCCCTCAATAGCTTCTGGAATTCGATTTTAAATTTTTCTGGAGTTGTGAAGTCAGCATAGAGTTTGTCTTTAAGGAAAGGCGGTATTTTAACTGTCTCAATCAGTATTGGCAGAACTACTACCTTTTTTCCTTTTATTTCCTTTTGCAATGCTATCTGCAATTCTCGCTGCACCCATTCTGAGTTTATGGAGTTATGAGATAATACAACGCCGACATAATCAGTATCCTCAATGGCCCTCCCAATTTTTTCTGTCAGAGAGTCACCTATATTTATTTCAGCTTCATCAATCCAAACTTTAATACCATAGCTTCTTAAATGATCAGCCAACGTTCTCACAAAAAATTTGTCTTTTGAACTATGGCTAAGAAAAATAGATTTTGAAGTGTCTTTGTCGCTCATTTCTATCATCTCCAATAGAGGTTTGAACTCATTCCAAAGGAACTCTCGCCGTTCACTATATCTGCCAAACTGTTGCTTAATATAATTCCAGAACTGATTTAGATCGAAACATGTCCTAACAAACCTAGGAAGTCTATCCCTTAGAATTGGATTATCCATCAGTTCATTTCGCAAAATTTTGTACTGTGCGTCATGTGCCTCGCCACCAGTTGCGCGGGAGATAAGTAAGTTTTCCAAACTTTCGACTTTTTCAAAAAGTTCGGAATTATTCATTTCATATCCTTACACATAACATATTATTATATAGAATACTATAATACACATGTTATTTATTTTATAAAGTAAATTTTTCTTAAATTTTTAGAAATAATCCTTTTCAAAATGAAGATTATTCAATAATATGGGTCGTATTTAATATTTGTCTGCTAATCTTGCTATAGTAAGCTTATCTTCACCGAATTTATTTGATATTCTGTCGATGGCTTCAGCCAGATTTTCATCTTCAAACTCATTGGGAGATAGTAAGTTTTCCAGCATGAAAGTTGCTTTCAAGTCACTTACTGAAACTCCAATCAATCTAATCTTTTTTCTCTTCAGGTCAAAATTTTTGAGCAGGAGGATGGAAGATCTGTGTATATCAAATATACCGGAAGTATACTTTTTTAAGGTTGTTCTCCTGGTAACAGTTTTAAAATCGGAAAATCGTACCTTGAGGGTAACTGCTCTGCTCTTGTATTTCTTTAGACGGAGATTTCTGGATATTTTTTGCGAAAGGAGGAGAAGTGTTGATCTCAGTATTCCAAAATCATCTACATCCTTGCTGTAGGTTATTTCTCTTCCTATTGATTTGGGCTCCTGGTTTGGTGTTACTTTCCTGTTATCAATTCCGTTTGCCATTTTATGTATAACCCTGCCAGGCTCTCCAAACTTATTTTCAATTATTTCCGGGGGAGCGCTGGCAAGATCGCCTATGGTCTCGATTCCCATTGATTTAAGTTCCTCACCTGTAACTCTCCCCACACCCCATATATAGGATATTGGAAGAAGCTTAACTTTTTCTAAAACTTCTTTAGTATTTTCAAGTACTGTAAGACCATTAGGCTTTCCTATGCTTGAGGCAAGTTTTGCTAAAAACTTATTGTGTCCTATACCGGCAGAAGAGGTTAAGTTGGTCTGTTCGTATATCCTGCCCTTTATTTTTTTAGCAATTTCCAATTCGTTTCCGAAAAGTTTCTCACAGCCAGTTATATCCAGAAAAGCTTCATCACAGCCTATAAACTCTACAAGGGGAGTAAACTGAAAGAATATCTCTCTTATCCGCATTGATTCCTTAAGGTATTTTTCCATGTTCACTGGAATAAAAATTCCTTCAGGGCACAGTCTCTTCGCTCTGGTCAGGGGCATTCCTGAATGCAAGCCGTATTTCCTTGCTTCATAAGAGGCAGATGAAATTACTCCTCTATTTAGCGGTCCACCTACTATTAGCGGTTTATTTTTATATTGGCAAGTATCCCTTTGCTCTATTTGTGCAAAGAAAGCATCCATGTCTATATGTATTATTTTTCTCAAATTTCACAGCCGATTATGGGTTTTATATTTTTGCTGGTTGCTTCTTTATAAAATTCAACAGCTCTGCTCATTAAATATTTATCGGTAAGGGCAACTGCCTTCATACCGTTTCTTGCAACCGCGCTGATCAGGCCTTTTATCTTTATAGTCGATTCCATCAAACTGTACTCGCTATGTACATGCAGATGAGAAAAAAGCCATTTTATCTAAATTTGTCCGAGAAGACCCCTTGCAAGAGCTATGGGATGAATCGGCCTTACACAAATTGTATTCCTTTTCCATATTTTAAAACCTCTACATTCTTAACGTTTGTATTGACTCCGTCGTCTAACCTTACCCACGTACCGTAATTGAAAACTCCTTTTACTCTTTTTTCTGTATTATCATATCTGACTAAATCATTTGGTTGTAGTTCGTATCTTTTTCTTCTAATTGAAGGTCTGTATCCTTTCCTATTTGTTTGCAATCTTCGATTGTTCCTACGTGTTTGGCTTACTGTAAAAGATGAACATCTTTCTTGTGTTGTTCCACCAGCAATGACGAATGCATCATTAACGTGATTTTTTTCAAGACCAATCTCTATTCTTTTACTTTTAGTAATATAACCATAAGTATGAGATACACTATTCCCTAACTCTTTAAGCCTGTTAACTAACTTCCATCGAACTGTATTCATAAAAGTTTCAGCTTTAAAACCTTTTGGTATCTTAACATTAAGATAAAATTTACCCTTAGATACTTTACTATGACAGGTATTGCAAAGAGCAATAAGATTATCAGGTCTATCTCCACCGGTCTTCCTTGATTCCAGATGATGGACCTCAAGTACAGGGTCTTTTGATTTCCCCTTACAGGCCTGGCAGGTATGATTATCTCTAAAAAGCACATACTCTCTGGTATTCCAGAAATTTTTCTGTACCCCGTTTTGATAACCTTCTCCTTCAATGTCAGGATTCTTAATCTTAGCAATATCAAAGGCAGCTACCTCTACATTAATTTTTGCAATGGGAAGTATTTCTTTAATCTTTCCAATAAGCTTAAAGTAGCTATCGAGTTTGTGCTGAATAGAGGGAGCAAGCCAACCTTTATCCTTTTTTCTATTATCAAATCTTGGCTGTCTATGCCATAATCTACTTCTTCTTGCCCTGCGGTACTGTCTTCTCTCAGAATTAAGTTTAACGATATCACCTCTCAAGATAACTTCTGCGGAAAACAGCTCTTGTTTTCTACTAACAGCAGATAGGCCAACATGACTGTAACCACAATCTACGCCTAGGGCAATATCCTGCTTAGCTTCTCCGGTTGCAGTAGTTAGCTGAATAGTAAATGGACTTCTTCCTACAACCATGGCTTTTCCTTCTTTAAGAAGATGTCTTGCTTTTGCTGGTCTTGCCGGCATCAAAGGTTTCCCACGCATGTTTAAAACAGGAACTCGCAAGTCCTGTTCTCTCTTGCCAGAGAGTTGGTTCCCATCGAGGTTGTTAGGGCAGGTTTTTAAGTCATGCTCACCGAGAGTTTCCTCTCTGTTTAAAGACACGACCACAGAGCTACGAACTTGGGAAGCATTCGTAGGTGTGTATGTATTTCTCTCACCTAACTTCTGCATTTTCCTATCACCTTTTTGCCCTCTAATCAACCAATTGATCTCAAACCTCACGGTTCAAGCCCCTTCCGTTAGGGAGGGGTGGTTGACAGATATATATGTTTAAGATTGATCATTTTTATATTACTATCGAACATATGTTTGGTCAATAGAAATTTATAAAATTTATCTTTATCTTATTCCTTATTTTCCAACTATTTTAATCTGGCAGAAAAATAAATTATTCCAGTTAATTTATTATAAAATCTCAAGACTTCTACTAATTTCGTTGTTTTTTTGTGTATATTTTAATGAAAAATCTTCTCAAAGAGGCGGGTTCTAATAATTTTTAGGTTGATTTTTTAAAGTTTTTATATATAATATGGGGCTTTGTATGGTGTTATCAAAAGATGTTTTAATTAAATTATTATTATTTTTGAGAAATACAGTATAAAAGAGGTTAAAAAATATGAAAAAGTACAATATAGCTATAAATATTTTATTCTGGACTCTGGTGGCATTTTTACTATTTATAACTGCATTATCTCTATTTTATAAAAATGATAAAGTGAATTCTATATTACCTGGTCTTTGGGTTGAGGAATCTTTGAAAAAGGAAAAGATAATAATTAAAGAAATTATGGAAGTTGAAAAGGAAGTGGAATGGTATTATTTTATTGCCTCAGGATATAGCGCCAATGATCCTGCGCAGGGTACTAATAATATCACTGCCACAGGTAAAGAAATAAAAGAAGGAATGATTGCTGTAGACACCAGGGTAATACCTCTGGGAACAAAGATTGAAATAAAAAATATGGGAATTTTTAAAGCAGAGGATACAGGGGGGAAAATTAAGGGTAATAGAATAGATATATATTTTGATACAAAAAAAGAAGCAAAGGAATTTGGTAGAAAAGGAGTCTGGATTAAAATAATAGGTAATAGCTATGAATTAGCTGGTTTATTTAAAGACATAAGGCCGTTGAGCAATTAAAAAACTGTTCTTTTATTTTCTATTATTTTTAATGATTTTGCTTAAAATGCTATAGAATTCTCTAGCGTCCTTTTTCTTTATTTTTTCTATTTTAATACTTTCTTTTTTATTGTTTATAGTTAGCGTAGAATAGATCAAGCCTTCTTTCACGTCAACAGAAACGATAAATGGGTAGGTGGCTATAAATTTTTTATCTATGGTTATATTAGAATAAAAAAAGAAGAATAATTTTTTGTCAGTTAAAACCAGGTAACCATTGATTATATTGTCTAAAACACCAGCTGCTATAAATACAGTTTTTTCACCTGGTCCCATAAAAGAAAAATACCCCAAAACCTGTGCCTTTTCATCATTCAATGGAAATTTATTCATATTGATATCTCAAGAATTTTTTATATGAATTTTACTAAATAAAATATAAATAAAAATTTTCTAAAAGGAAAAGTCATAGATATTATATAAAATAACAATTGATAAAAAAAGAAATTCTTTTAAAATATTAGAAAATATGTCACTGATGTTTTGCAATAGTGCACTATTGTACTTTGATTACTTTTATTTTTTAACTGGTTAATATTTGTTTTGCAAAAAAAATGGTAATATAATAATTAGACTGAATTGCATTGAGCGGAAGTAGCTCAGCTGGTAGAGCATCACCTTGCCAAGGTGGGGGTCGCGGGTCCGAGTCCCGTCTTCCGCTCCATTTTTTTTATAAAAAGATTTTATTGTCCTGCGCATACAAAGATATATAATAAATAAAGAATTTTTAAATAATAAATAAACAAAAAATGATTGAAATAGAATTTAAAAAGATTGGGAAAATTAAAGTAAAAGAAAACTCAAGTATCCTGGAAGCGATGGGCAAGCTCAATGAAAAAATTTCCCGGCAAGCGATAGCAGCTGAATTGACTGGCGGGAAAGATGAAGGATTAGGGGGTAACCTTGTAGATCTTGACTATAAAATTAATGAAGATTCGACCTTCGATATTATTACCCCTGAAAGCGGGGAGAAAGCAAATGATATCTTAAACCATAGCTCTTCTCATATAATGGCTGCAGCCATAAAAAAAGTATTTCCGGATGCAAAGTTTGCTATTGGTCCCGCCATAAAGGAAGGATTTTATTATGATTTCGAAACTAAAAAAAGTGTTGCAATAGGAGACCTTTCTTTAATTGAAAAAGAAATGAAAAAAATAATAAAATCAAACTGCAAATTTGAAAGAAGTGAGATTAGAAAACAGGAAGCGAAAATATTATTTAAGGACAATCCCTATAAAATTGAACTTATAGACGATATTGAAGATAAAAAAGTAAGTGTTTATTATTCCGGCGATTTTGTTGATTTATGCTCGGGACCCCATATCCCATCCACGGGAAAAGTTGGAGCATTTAAACTGTTAAGCATTGCGGGAGCTTACTGGAGAGGCAGTGAGAAAAATAAGATGCTGGTCAGGATATACGGAACTTCATTCTTTAGAAAGGAAGAATTGAAAAATTACCTGGAAAGATTAGAAAAAGCAAAGAGAAGTGATCACAGGAAAATAGGCAAGGATCTGGACTTATTTAGTTTTCACGATGAGGCGCCTGGATTTCCCTTTTTTCATCCGAATGGAATGATATTGAGGAATATCATATTGGATTACTGGAGAGAGGAACATATAAAGGAGGGCTATAGAGAGATAAATACGCCGATTTTGCTCAGTAATGAATTATGGAAGACATCCGGCCATTGGGATAATTACAGAGAAAATATGTATTTTGTAAAAATTGATGAGGAGGATTATGCTATCAAGCCTATGAACTGTCCGGGTACAATTATAGTATATAAATCAAACCAGCACTCATATAAAGAATTGCCGATAAGGATTACCGAGCTGGGGCTGGTGCATAGACATGAGAAGTCCGGGGTTTTACATGGATTGTTTAGAGTAAGGAATTTCACTCAGGATGACGCCCACATATTTTGCACAGAAGGTCAATCAAAAGATGAAGTCTCCAGAATAATAAGTTTAATTGACCGGATGTATAAGGTTTTTGGTTTTGAAAAGTATCATCTGGAGCTTTCGACAAAACCCGACAGACGGATAGGCACCGATGAGATGTGGGAGAAAGCAGAAAACATATTAAAAGAGGCTGCCGGTAGCAAAGGGCTAGACTATGTAATAAATGAAGGAGAAGGAGTCTTTTATGGCCCCAAGCTTGATTTTCATATTCAGGATTGCCTGGGTAGAACATGGCAGTGCGCCACAATACAGCTGGATTTTGCAATGCCGGAGAAATTTGATATTGAATATGCGGGGGAGGATAATGCAAAACATAGGCCGGTAATGATACACCGAACGGTATTGGGTAGCATTGAAAGATTTATGGGAATACTCCTGGAGCATTATAGCGGAAATTTACCCCCCTGGCTGGCGCCGCAGCAGATTATAATCTTACCGATTTCTGAAAAATTCTATGAGTATGGAGAGAGAATATATAATAGTCTAAAAAATGAAGGCTTCAGAGTAGAAATTGATCATAGAGTGGAATCATTAAACAAAAAGATAAGACAGGCGGAAATGAAAAAAATACCTTATATGATTATAATCGGAAGAAATGAAGAAAAAATGGGGACTATTACCATTAGAAAAAAAATTGGCGGAGACATAAAGGAAATAAAGCCTGGCCATTTTATAAGAGATTTAAAAAAGGTTATAGGAGATAAAGAAAAAGTTTATTAGATAAAGTTTATTTTCCCTTTATTTTTTAAAAGAATGTTCTTATAATTTAATCTAAACACTCTTAGGTGCTAATTCATATATAATAGACTTATAAAATTATTTAGTATTCTATCAAGAGGAGTGTGGAATGACACTGAAGGAAAAGGTAAAGTTATACACCACCAAAACAGCTATAAGGAGTGCACTCAAAATACTTCCTAAAATTTCTGACGAGAGGTGGCTCTCGCTTGTTAAAGGCCGTGTGTACAGGCTAAAGAAGAAAGATGAAAGAGATTTTCTGGAAAATTTGCTTATAAATCTAAAGAATGCAGCTTCAAAAGTTTCTCCTCAGGTAAGGGAAAAAGTAGTTATGAATCTGATAAACAATGCAATGATACAGGGGCAGCCTAAAAGGCTTGCTTTTGCCAGGAAATACGGTTTTAATCCTCCTAATCTTTTAGTGATAAGTCCTACTATGAGATGCAACCTAAAATGCTATGGCTGTTATGCATGGCAGTATTCCAAGAAGGATGATCTGCCATACGATGTTTGTAACAGGGTAATAGATGAAGCAAATGATATAGGAATTTACTTTTTTGTTATAACCGGCGGGGAACCATTTTGCTGGGGTAACTTCTATGACTTCCTTGAAAGACATAATGATTCATTCTTTCAGGTTTATACAAATGGTCAGCTAATAGATGATAGGGTTGCAAAAAGACTGGCAGAACTTGGGAATGCGGTTCCATGTATTAGTGTAGAAGGATTTGAAAAGGAAACCGATAGGAGAAGAGGTAAGGGCGCCTGGGCAAGAATTATGAAATCAATGGATGTACTGAATGATAATGGAGTGCTATTCGGATTTTCTGTAACTGCAACCAGGGATAATAATGAATTAGTTGTTAGTGATGAGTTTGTTGATTTATTAATAGAAAAAGGAGCGTTTGTTGGATGGTACTTTAATTATATCCCTATAGGCAAAGAACCTGACATGGAGCTGATGCCAACTCCAGAGCAAAGAGACTACAGGAGGAAAAGAATTTTAGAAATAAGAAAGAGTAAGAAATTAATAGCAGCTGATTTCTGGAATGATGGCCCACTTGTAAATGGCTGTATGGCCGGTGGAAAAAATTATTTACATATTAATACAAATGGTGATGTTGAGCCTTGCGTTTTTGTCCACTTTGCTGCTGATAATATAAAAGACAAGAGCCTTACTGATGTTCTGACTTCAGATTTCTTTATGGCATTCAGAAAGAGGCAGCCTTATACCGAAAATCACCTCAGACCGTGCTGTATAATAGATAATCCCTATGTTTTAAGAAATATAGTTGCGGAAACCGGCGCTTATCCTACCCATAATGGAGCAGAATCAATTATTGGCTGTTTTGCAAAATCACTGGATAAGTATGCCGGTGATTATAAGGAAATTGTAGATAAAGTGTGGGAAGAAGACTATGTTCCTGAAGAAGAGGGAGAAACAGCAGTATAGACAAAATAATTAATAATTAGTATAATTCCAAAATCATTAATATAAAATTGTTAAAAAAATAGAAAAAATAGAAAAAATAAGTAGAAATCATCTATTTCTCACCAGGTGGCAGTTTTTTAAACTTGTTAATTTGGTTATTTATATTTAAGTTTAAATAAATAGGTAGATGATCTTTCTGCCTATTTTTTTTCAAAAATATTTAAGGAGGTGTAATTTTAACAACAAGAGAATTCGTATAAACGAACAAATTAGGGTACCTGATGTCAGGTTAATTACGGAAGATGGTAACCAGGTTGGAATAGTTCCGGTTAAAGAAGCATTAGAAACTGCTGTGGAAAGAGGCCTGGATTTAGTTGAAATTTCACCTAAAAGTGATCCACCTGTCTGCAAGATAATGGATTATGGAAAATACAAATATCAACTGGAGATATCGGAAAAATTAAAGAAAAAGAAGCAATCCCAGATTATTATAAAAGAAATTAAGTTAAGACCAAAAATAGATACTAATGATCTTAATACTAAAAAAAGGCAAATAGAAAAATTCTTAAAAAGCGGTCATAAGGTGAAAATAACCGTTATGTTCAGAGGAAGAGAAATAGTGCATAAAGAACTGGGGATGAATATTCTTGATAAGTTGATAGAAGAGTTAAAAGATAAATGTGTGCTGGAGTTAGAGCCCAGGCTGGATGGATACAATATAATTATGATTTTGGCACCAGTTTACAAATAAAATTGTTATCTCGTATAAATCAAATTGGAAGGATGTTATCATGCCAAAAATTAAAACTCATAAAGGTGCTGCTAAAAGATTTAAAGTTACCGGGAGCGGAAAGATTGTCAGAGTAAAAGCGTATAAGGGTCATATTCTGACTAAAAAAAATGCTGAAAGAAAAAGACGGTTAGGGAGAAAACAAGAAGTGTCTGCTTCAGATAAGAAAAAAGTAAGAAGACTATTAGGCAGATAAGGAAGGGTGATTAAAATGACCAGAGTTAAAAAGGGACAGGTCAAAAGAAGAAAACATAAGAAAGTATTAAAAGAAGCAAGAGGATACTACGGCTCTAAAAGCAGGAGTTATAAAATTGCTAAAGAGCAGCTGCTCAAATCAATGAGCTATGCATACAGGGATAGAAAGAATAATAAAAGAAATTTTAGAAGGTTATGGATTACCAGAATCAACGCTGCAGCCAGGATAAATGGAATTTCATACAATGAATTTATAAGTGGACTGAAGAAAGCAAGTGTTGATATTAATAGAAAAATATTATCAGAAATTGCAGTAAGCGATCCTGACGCTTTTCAAAAACTAACTGAAATTGCAAAGAAGTGAGATCGAAAAACAGGAAGCGAAAATATTATTTAGGGACAACCCCTATAAAATTATGAGTAAAAAAGAAAAAAATATAAGTGGATTAGAAAAAAAGATAAAGACAGAACTGGATAATTTTACCAGAGAATTAGAGACAGTAAAAAATTTAATTGAATTAGATAAGCTAAGAACAAAATATATTGGGAAAAAAAGTTTTTTAATTAAAACTTTAAAGAACATTGGTAATTTACCAGACGATATTAAACCAATTGCAGGTAAAAAATCAAATACTGTAAGAAAAAAAATAGAATCTGATATTCTAAAAAAAGAAAAAATTTTTAAAAATATTGAATATGAAAATAAGCTAAGGAAAGAAATTATAGATCTGTCACTGCCGGGAAGAAGCACCACTGCAGGTAGAAAGAATATTATTTCTCAGGTTGTTGAGGAAATAGAAGAAATTTTTATCGGGATGGGGTTCGAAATAGCAGAGGGTCCCGAAGTGGAAACTGATTATTATAATTTTGAAGCATTAAACACCCCCAGTGGCCATCCAGCAAGGTCTCTACATGATACATTCTTTATTTCTGAAAATATATTGCTGAGGACTCATACTTCACCAGTTCAGATAAGATATATGGAGAGTCACAAGCCTCCTTTACTAATAATAGTACCGGGGAAAGTTTATAGAAGAGATTATGATGTATCGCACACTCCTATGTTTACTCAGATAGAGGGCCTGGTAATAGATAAAGGCATAAATTTCGGTAACCTTAAATGGACACTTGAAACATTTGCCCATGAAATTTTTGGAAAGGACCGGAAAGTCAGATTCAGGCCTCATTATTTTCCGTTTACAGAACCGAGTGCTGAAGTTGATGTTTCCTGTAATATTTGTGGCGGGAAAGGATGCCGGGTATGTTCAGAGTCCGGATGGCTTGAAATTCTTGGGGCCGGAATGGTAGATCCGAATTTATATTCATTTGTAGGATATAATCCGGAAGAAGTTAGTGGTTTTGCCTTTGGAATGGGCATAGAGAGAATTTGCATGTTAAAGTATGGCATTGATGATTTAAGGTTATTTTTCGAAAATGACCTGAGATTTATAAGTCAATTTTAACTTTCAATATCATTAATCTGATATATGTTAGATAAACGGGTATCTTTTAAAATAATCTTTATCTTAAGAAAATATTTAATAGAGAGGAAAGCTTAAGCATTGAAAGTAACATTAAACTGGATAGGCGAATCTTTAGGTGCTGAAAGGCTTGAACCTGAAAAAATTGCAAGCGCTCTGACTATGAGCGGAACTGAAGTAAAAAAAGTTGAATATATAGGTGATAAATATAAGAATATAATAATTGGTAGAGTGGTTGATTTTTCTCCTCATCCTGATTCTGATAAATTATCATTGTGTGAAGTGGACATTGGCTCAAGTAAGCTAAACATAGTTTGTGGCGCTAAAAATTTTAAAAAGGAAGATAGAGTTGCTGTAGCGCTGCCCGGAGCAAAAGTTAAGGATATTACTATAAGAAAAAATAAGATAAGAGGTCAGATTTCTGAAGGAATGATGTGCTCAGAAATGGAATTAGGTCTTTCTTCCGAATCAGAAGGTATTATGATTCTGAGCAGTAGTTGTGGGATAGGTGACAGTTTCTCAAAATCAGTTGGTCTGGATGATGTTGTGCTGGAGCTTGAGATTACGCCCAATAGGTCTGATTGCTTGAGTGTAATAGGAATCGCAAGAGAAATCAGCGCTTTAATTGGCACTGAATTTATAACTGGTGAATATGATTTTAAAAAAAGACTGAATATAGATTCCAAATTTGAAATTGAAATAGAGGACTATGATCTTTGTCCAAGATATTCAGCAAAACTGTTTAGAAATATACCAAATATTAAGTCGCCTCAATGGCTTAAAAACAGGCTTATTCTATGCGATGTAAGACCAATAAATTTAATTGTTGACCTGACTAATTATGTTATGCTGGAAACTGGTCAACCGCTGCATGCTTTTGATAAAGACATGTTATATTCAAACAAGATTATAGTCAGAAGAGCAGGAAAAGGGGAGAACATAAAAACTATTGATGATTCTATAAGGATACTGGACGATGATGCACTGGTAATAGCAGATGAAGATAAAGCTGTAGCTATTGCCGGTATAATGGGTGGAAAGGATACTGAAATAAGTGAGAATACGAAAAATGTCCTGTTGGAATCGGCAAATTTTTACGGACCTTCCATAATGAGAACTTCTAAAAAAATTGGGCTCCGGTCGGAAGCTTCAAACAGATTTGAAAAAAAAATTGACCCAATGCTTACTGTATTTGCAATCAGAAGGTTTGAAGATCTACTGGAAAAAGTAGCCAATTTTAAAACGGAAGAATGTATATATGATAATTTTAAAAAAGTAGAAAGAGAAAGAAAGATTAATTTAAGAGTAGGCAAAGTGGGCCAGGTTCTGGGCAAAGATATTGACGCGGGTTTGATATCCGACATCCTTACAAATTTAAAAATCAGTAACAGAATAAAAGATAATATCATAGAGGCAACAGTTCCTTCTTTTAGATATGAAGATCTCCAGAGAGAGATCGATCTTGTTGAAGAAGTAGCGAGAATTTATGGGTACGACAGGTTGGATTCTATTCCTACTTCAGCAAGCGACAGGCGTGGAAAATATAGTCTATATCAGAAAACAATTAAAGATATCAGACAGGCTCTTTGCGATATCGGACTGGTTGAAGTTATAAACTATTCTTTTATTAGTGCTGAATCACTTAAAAAATTTAAAATAAATCTGGAAGAAGGGTATAAGAATAATGTAGAGATATTAAATCCTATTAATGAAGATTTCAAGCTGTTAAGGCCAATGCTTCTTCCGGCACTTATGAAAAATATTAAAGATAACATTAACCATAATATAAAAGATATTGGAATATTTGAGATATCAAAAGTTTTTAAGAAAAACAGTTCTGGTAAATTGCCTTTCGAAATAAATACGTTCGGGGTGATGCTAACCGGAAAAGCAGTACAGAAAGGATGGAATGAAAAGGAAAGAGCTTTTGATTTTTACGATTTGAAAGGTATTTTAGATTTTATATGCAAGAGATATTATCCTTCTGGCAGTTTAAAGATAAAAGAGAGGCAGTACAGATTTTTCCACCCCAGGATCAGCGGAACAGTCAATATTGAAGATCTGGAAGTGGGAATAATTGGCAAAATTCACCCGGTAATAATAGAGGAGACTGAATCCGGACAGGACGCATATTATATGGAAATGGATATGGATAAATTTATAAATAATATAAAAGAGACCAAAAAATATAAATTCATACCCGCCTTTCCTTCTATAGATATTGATCTTGCAATTGTAGTTGATAATAAAATAAAGAGTGAAGATATTGTAAATGAAATAAAAGAAAGCGGGACGGAACTGCTTAAAAATATAAGACTTTTTGATATATACAGAGGGGGACAGATAGAAAAGGACAAGAAAAGCATGGCTTACTCTCTGAATTTCAGGGATGACACCAGAACTTTAAAGGACATAGAAATAGAGATAATAGTAGCCAGAATACTGGAAAATTTAGGTAAGAAATTTAATGCCAGGATTAGAGAATAAATAAGATATGATAATCGAGTTTCCAGGCACAAGAGGTGAGATTGAAGAAAGCAGCGCAGAACATAAATATCATTCATCTCTAATTATAAGATATAAAAAAACAGGTGCGCTTATTGATTTCGGTTTAAAATATAATCCACAACTGATAAATAAAATAAATGATTTTGATTTCATCTTAATAACTCATGCCCATCCCGACCATTATATATGGACACTAGAGGATGAAGATAGAATAAATATCCCGGTCTATCTAACCAGAATTGCCCTTGACTATGGCAAGTATAAGCCTAAAGATTACAGGATTTTTCAAACCGGTAAAAAATATAGTCTTAAATGTCTTGATATTACTGCATATAAAGTAATTCATTCTATTAGATGCCCTGCGGTAGGATATAAGATCAAAGGGGATAAAACTATAATTTATGCCCCGGATATTGTGGATTTTGAGGAAGATAAGGGCACAGTATTAAAAGATGTCGATCTGCTGATTGCTGATGGTTCCAGTCTTAATATAAATATGGTTAGAAGAAAAGAAGGTAAACTATTCGGGCATACCAGAGTTAAGACCATAATAGAGTGGTGTAAAAAATATAATATTGGCAGTTTAATTGTGACCCACTGTGGCAAACAAATAGTTACTATGGATAAAAAAGAACTTGCAGGCAAGCTGGAGGAATATACAGGAGGAAAAATTGATGCGATAGTAGCTTATGACGGGTATAGGATGGAATTATGAAAATAAATTATGAATTTTTTAAAATTATTACTTTCTAACTTTACAACTTATAGATTTTTATGTAAAATATTGGTTGGTGATTTATATGTTAGTAAATTTAAAAACTAAATCTCAAGTAACAATACCAAAGCAAATAGTTAGGAAATTAAATTTAAAGCCCGGTGACAAATTAGAATTCAGCCTGGATGATGACAAGATAATTATTAAACCTGTAGCAATAATTGATAGATCTCAGGCCTGGTTTTATACACCGGAATGGCAAGAAGGTGAAAAAGAAGTAGACAGTCAAATAAGAGAGGGCAAGATTCATTCAGCAGAAGATTTAGATGAGCTATACAAAAAATTAAATATATAGTAGATGAAAATATATTTTTCACATTACTTCGAAGACAATGCTTCGAACTTATCAAGAAGTGTTAAAAAAATTCTTCGGGGAAAAATTGCACTTTTAGAAGAAAACCCAAATCATCCTTCACTCAGGACTAAAAAAATTCAAGGACAAAGATACATTTTTGAAGCTACTGTTACAATGAATATTAGATTAACCTGGCAATATTATAAGGATGGTGTTCTCTTAAGAAAAATCGGTGAGCATGATAAAACTTTAAAGGATCCTTAATAAATAAAACATTGTTAGCTATATTTTATAGAAAAAGTTATAATAATTATACTTTTTTTATGTTTAACGATGTTCCTTAAAAGTGATAGGGCAAATATATTAGTTATTATTAAATTCCTGATAATTACTTCTAATATTGATAATTTTGCTTATTCTTGCTGTTTGGTAGATTATTGACTTTGAGAAAAGTAGAATATTTTAAATAAAAAGTTATTTTATGAATTACATTAGAAAAATTAAAATAAGAAATGAAAGTAAGGCAAGTTGTACTAAATCTGGTTTGATACCTATAAAAGCATTAAATATTTTTGTTAAATTACTCAGGTTTTTTAGATTATATAATGCTGTGTATGTTACAGTTTTATTTATATCAAATGTCCTGAGCAGACGAAAGTTGTTAAGATTTTACTCCCAATATGTTAATGAAGGTGATCTGTGTTTTGATATAGGCGCTAATATAGGCAATAGAATTGGAGTTTTTCTTAAACTTGGAGCTGCTGTAGTAGCTGTTGAACCCCAAAATAGTTGTATGAGAAAATTACTGAAAAAATATGGAAACAACAATAAGGTATTTTTAGTTCATAAGGCGCTGGGGTCAAGAGAAGGTAAGGGAAACCTAATATTAAGTAATTCACATACTGTTTCGTCTATGTCAGAGGAATGGATAGATTGTGTCAGAGATAGTGATATGTTTTTTACATCCACTTCAGCTTTCCAATGGCATGAGAATGTTACAGTTCCGGTTACTACTTTAGACAAATTAATTAGAAAATATGGAAGCCCGGCAGTCTGCAAGATAGATGTGGAGGGATTTGAGTACCAGGTTATAAAGGGCCTGTCCCAACCGGCTGAAATGATTTCTTTTGAATTTACTCCTACCCCAAAACTAATTAACCAGTCCATAGAGTCTATAAAACACCTCTCCACTATTGGTAATGTTCAATTTAATTACTCATTTGGGGAATCGATGATTCTTGCTTTGCCAGAATGGGTTGATGACGGCAAAATATGTAATATTCTTTTATCCATACCCTATAAGACTGCTTTCAGTGGAGATATATATGCCAGATTTATTGCGTAGTATATATTAGAAGATTCTTTTTTTTATTTTAACAATAATTGGCCGCAATTCCATTTCTATTTGTAATATTAAAAAACCAATTTATAGAGTTACCATAATATATTTAAACCCTTAAAAAATTTTTTAAAATAAGTATTGCATAAAATTTAATTTATGTGTATAATATGCATTTTAAAAGAATAGAAAGCTATAATTATGAAGGAAAATATTAAAGTAGGTATTATTGGGGGATCCGGATTTACAGGAATGGAACTGGTAAAAATACTGAGCAGGCATAAATATGTTGAAATCAGTTTTACGACCTCCAGGACTTATAAAAATTTACCTGTAAGTGAGGTATTTCCATCATATCAGGATAATGGAGATACGAAGTTAGCTTTTACCTGCAAACCTAAAAAGGATGATCTGGAAAAAATCGATCTGATATTTTTATGTCTTCCGCCTTTAAAATCAATGGAATTTTTAAAGGGTATATCCGGTAATTATAAATTTAAGATTATAGATGTGGGTTCTGATTTCAGGTTGAAGAGCTCTGATGATTATAAATACTGGTACGGGACCGAACATATCCTAAAGGAAAAACTTTCTGATTTCGTTTACGGTCTTACGGAAATAAACAAAGACAAAATAGGCAAAAGCAAATATATTGCCAATCCTGGTTGCTATCCGGTATCCATTTTGCTGGGGCTTGCTCCGGTACTGAAAAGCAATATCAAGATAAAAGATATTAATATTGATTCAAAATCGGGAGTTAGTGGTGCAGGAAGGAAATTAAAAGATGAATATTTGTTTGGCAGTCTGGATAATAATTTTTACGCTTATTCGGCTGAAGGACACAGGCATACCGGAGAGATAGAGCAGGAAATTGAGAGTATGAGTGGTAAGAATTTTAAGATAAATTTTACTCCACATCTGCTGCCGGTAAACAGAGGAATCTTTACATCTATCTACTGTAAGCTTGATGGAGTAATTGAGGAAGAAAAAACTGAAAAGCAAATATGCAGTTTGTTTGAAAATTTTTACAAATGTTCACCTTTTGTAAAATTTAGGGGCAAAAAAATACCTCAGCTTAAAGATGTAATAGGCACCAATATGTGCCTTATAGGTTTTTGTCTGGATGTTAGGACGGACACATTAAAAATATTCAGTGTAATTGATAACCTAATTAAAGGCGCTGCGGGACAGGCGGTTCAGAATATGAATATAATGATGGGTTTTGATGAAAAAGAGGGCTTACAGTTTAATGGAATATTTTCGTAAATATAATTATTTCAAATAACAGGGAGAAATTTTAAGGTGAATACAGATTACAGTAAACAGAATATTGAATTTAATATCATAAATAATGGGACTATTACCAGTGTTCCGGGGTTTTACGCTGCTGCATGCCATTGTGATATAAAGGGCTCAGGAAAACCTGATATGTGTATTATATACACACCTGAAGGCAGCACCTGCAGTGGAGTTTTTACTACCAATAAATTTCTGGCAGCGCCGGTTATTGTAACTAAAGAACAGCTTAAAAAGACCAGAAATATTAAGGCTATTGTTATCAACAGCGGTATTGCCAATGCCTGCACCGGAGAGATGGGGTACAGAAATGCAAGAAAGACCATTGAGATTGCAAGCCAATATTTAGGAGTTGAGAAGAAGAATATAATAGTTTCATCAACAGGAGTTATCGGCAGGCAATTGCCAATGGACAAGATAGAAAAAGGCATTAGGCAATGTGCATGCAAACTAAGCGGTACTGATGGTCATGGCGCTGCTGAGGCAATACTGACCACTGACCTTGTTGCCAAAGAAATAGCAGTAAGTATTAAAGTTGAAGATGGCAGTGATATTATAATTGGAGGCATTGCAAAAGGTTCCGGCATGATAGAACCAAATATGGCCACCATGCTCTCATTTATAACCACAAATGTTAAGATCCCAAAAAATTTACTGGACGAGATACTTTCAGATGAAGTTGGCAGGAGTTTTAACAGCATTACTGTAGATGGATGCCAGAGTACCAATGATATGGTAATAGTTATTGCAAATTCTAAAAGCAATGTTGAGATAAAAAATAAAAAGGATAAATATTATAAAAAATTTAAAAATGTGCTGTCATTGGTGATGAAAGATCTGGCAAAGAAAATAGTTCTGGATGGTGAGGGGGCAACCAAATTAATAGAGCTAAAGGTTATAAATGCGAAAAATAAGGTTGATGCAAAAAAACTGGCCCTGGCTGTTGCTAACTCAAATTTATTTAAAACGGCAATGTTTGGCCAGGATCTGAACTGGGGCAGGATAAATGTAGCTATGGGCTCGGTTGATTGTGATTTTGATCCGGAAAAAGTAGACATATATATCGGCGATGTTTTAATTGTAAAAAACGGTATGGGGGTTGAATTTGACAGGATATATACAGAAAAACTAATGAAAGAAAAAGAAGTAAAATTTACTGTGGACTTAAGTTATGGTAAAGAGGAATTCAGTGTACTGACCACAGATATGTCGTTTGATTATATAAAAATTAATGCCTTATACCACACCTAATTAGATGGGGTAATTGATATTATCAAAGACCAGGGAGAAAATAATAAAGAAATGAAATATTATAAAGACAATAAAATGAAAACAGGAGAATCATATATGAATAAAGTAGAGGTACTGCTGGAATCGCTACCCTATATAAAAGAATATTTTAACCAGATAGTAGTAGTAAAAATTGGCGGAAGTATGATGGAAAATGATAGCATCATCCAGACCATCCTGGATGATTTAATTCTTATGAAATATGTGGGAATAAAAGTGGTTCTAATACACGGCGGCGGTAAGCAGATTTCCGAACTTTCAAGGGAAAAAGGAATAGAGCCGGAATTTATAGATGGTCTCAGGATTACAGACAAAGATTCTATTGAGATTGTAAAGATGGTTCTTATAGGAAGCATAAATACCAGGATAGTATCTTTCCTTAATAAGCACGGTAATATGGCCATTGGGGTGTCGGGAAATGACTCCAGTTTCATAAAATGTCATAAAAAAGAATATAAAAAATATGGAAAGAGTATAGATCTGGGATTTGTAGGGGAGATTGAGAGCATTAATTCTGAGTTTTTAAAAAAAATTCTGGATAGCAATTATATTCCGGTTATTGCAACTTTAGGAGTGGATGACCTGGGCAATATATATAATATAAATGCTGATACCTGCGCAGCGGAAATTGCAATTTCACTTAATGCAAAGAAAATGATATTACTTACAGATGTGGATGGAATTATAAAAAGTGCTAAAGATGGAAATAAATTAATATCAAAATTGACGGTAAGTCAATGTCAGGAGATGATTGAGTTAGGACTGGTAAGTTCCGGGATGATTCCAAAAGTGATGGCATGTGTGGATGCATTAAAATCAGGAGCAGAGAGAACCCATATATTAAACGGGACTAAAAAACATTCAATACTTGTAGAAATATTTACCGATAAAGGAATTGGGACAATGATAACTGATGAGGAGATTAAATGAACATAAGCAAGAATATGGAAATATTCGAGCAGGGAAATAAATATTTGATGTCCACATACAGCAGACTTCCAGTGGTATTTATAAAAGCTAAAATGCAGTACTTATGGGATGCAGAAGGCAGTAAATATCTTGATTTTATAGCCGGATATGGTTGCTTGAATGTCGGGCACAGCAATAAATTTGTGGTGAATGCGTTAAAGCAGCAGATTGGTAAAATTATCCAGCCTTCAAATATTTATTTTAACCAGTCTCAGGTAAAACTGGCTAAAAAGCTTTGTGAGATCACTGAATTTGGAGAAAAGGTATTTTTTGCCAATAGTGGCACTGAGTCTATTGAGGGAGCCATAAAGCTAGCGAGGAAGTATTCTGTGGATAAATATAATTCTTTCAGATATGAAATAATTTCTTTTGAAAAATCTTTCCATGGAAGGACATTGGGAGCTCTTGCCGCCACTGCGCAGCCGGAAAAACAGAAGCTTTTTGAGCCATTACTTGCAGGATTTAAATATGCAGTTCTGAATGATATTAGTTCAGTGAGTAAGCTGATAAATGAAAATACCTGCGCTATCCTGCTGGAACCTGTCCAGGGCGAGGGTGGAGTTTATCCTGCGGATAAAAAATTTATGGAATGGCTAAGAAATATCTGCAATGAAAAAAACATACTGCTGATTCTTGATGAAATACAGACCGGATTTGGAAGGACAGGAAAAATGTTTGCCTATAAAAATTATAATATCTATCCTGATATCCTGGTAGTTGCAAAGAGTCTTGGAGGGGGTATGCCCATAGGGGCTATTATTTCAACAGAGAAAATAAGTGACAGTTTTGGACCGGGAACTCATGGTTCAACTTTTGGAGGTAATGCTGCTGCGTGTGTCGCAGGACTGGCAGTAATTGATTATCTTATAGAGAATAATTTGCCCGGGAAATCTATGAAGTTAGGCCAGTATTTTTTAAAAAAATTAATGCAGATTAAAAAGAAGTATGCAGTGGTAAAAGAAATAAGAGGAGCGGGTCTTATGATTGGAATGGAATTTAATAAACCGGTTGCAGAGAAATTGGTTAAGGGAGCCTTATATGATAAGATCGTTATTAATAAAGTATCTAGTAGTACTTTAAGGTTTCTACCACCACTGATAATAACTAAAAAAAACATAGACAGGCTGGTAAAGTGGCTGGATGTAAATATAAAGGAGGTATAAAATGAAAAAAGATTTCTTAACATTGAAAGATTATTCAAAAGAAGAAATTAAATATCTGCTTGATCTGTCAGGTAAGATAAAAAAAGATAAAAATTCATACAGCAAAGTACTTGAAGGCAAAAATATAGCAATGTTGTTTGACAAACATTCCACCAGGACAAGACTGTCATTTGAAGCTGGGATAAACCAGTTGGGTGGAAATTCAATATATCTGGATTCTAAAAAATTACAGATAAGCAGGGGAGAAACTTACCAGGATACGGCAAAAATTTTCTCAGCATATCTTGACGGTATGGTTATAAGGACTTACAGCCAGGAAATTGTAGATATTTTTGCAAAATATGGAACCATACCAGTAATAAACGGACTTACTGATATATATCATCCATGCCAGATACTTGCAGATATGCTGACATTAAAAGAAATGGAGTTGTTAAATAAAGATCTGAAATTTACATATGTCGGGGATAGCAATAATGTAACAAATAGCCTTATTATTGGATTTTCAAAGTTAGGGATTGATATAACTATAGGGTGTCCCCAAAAATATTCACCTCCGGAAGAAATAATCAAATATGCAAGAAACCAGAAAGAAGGAAGCAAACTTAATTTAGTGTATGATCCAGTCAAGGCAGTAAGCGATGCAGATGTTGTTTATACTGATGTCTGGTTAAGCATGGGAGATGAAAAAAATAAACAGAAATTAACGGATCTTAAAAGTTTCCAGGTAAATTATAAGTTATTAAAATATTCAAAAGAAGAAGTAAAAGTAATGCACTGCCTGCCCGCTCACAGGGGCCAGGAAATTACATCAGAGGTTCTGGACGGTAAAAATTCTATTGTACTTCAGCAGGCGGAAAATCGTCTTCATGCCCAAAAAGCATTACTGGTTTATTTATATGCTAATTAAATTTAAAAGATAAAATAAAATATAAGATGGTAAAATGAGCAGAATTGAAAGAATTAGAGCAATAAAAGAGATAATAAGCGGTAAAAAAATTTCTTCTCAGGAAGAATTATTAAATGAACTGGCAAAAAGAGGGTATTCTGTTACACAGTCGACTATTTCCAGGGATATAAAACATCTGAGACTTACTAAGACTAGAAATTACAAGCAGGAAGAATATTACTCTATTGAAAGTAGAACCATAGATGGAAAAATTTTTGATCCGGCAAAATTTAAGTCAAAATTTAATGAAAGTGTAATATCAACAAAAAGAGCAGGCAATATTATTGTGATCAAGACTTTTCCTGGTGAAGCTCAGGGAACGGCAGCGATAATAGATGGCATGAATTTTGGGGAAATACTGGGTACAGTTGCAGGTGATGACACTATTATTTGTGTTGCAGATAGTAATGATAATGGGGAAAGAATATTGAAATTGATGCAAAATCAATTTTAATGAAAATTACCAGTAATATTTGAATTTATATGGTTTTATATTTAAAAAAAATGAAGGGAATAAAAAAATGAGTGGAAAAGTAGTATTGGCCTATTCTGGCGGACTTGATACCTCGGTTTGTATAAACTGGATTAAAGAAAAATATAATATGGAGGTGATAGCTGTAATAATAGACTGCGGCCAGCCTAAAGATTTAAAAGAAGCCCGTCAGAGGGCGCTGGATATAGGAGCTATAAAATCTGTAATAGTTGATGCAAAAGAGGAATTTTTAAATGATTTCATTTTTCCATCAATAAAGGCAAATTTAAAATATGAAAAAAAATATCCGCTGGCAACAGCGCTGGCAAGACCGCTTATGGTCAAAAAATTGGTGGAAATAGCGAGAAAAGAAAGAGCGAAAGCAGTTGCCCATGGTTGTACCGCCAAAGGCAATGATCAGGTGAGGTTTGATGTAGGAATCAGAAGCCTGGCACCGGACTTTAAAATTATTGCACCTCTTAGAGAGCGGAGTATCTCAAGGGAAGAGGCAATTGAATATGCAAAAAAATGTGGTATTAAGATTGACGTAACCAAAAAAAGTCCTTACAGTATTGATGAAAATTTATGGGGGAGAAGCATCGAATGCGGCGTCCTTGAAGATCCCTGGAATAAACCACCTGATGATATTTATATATGGACAAAAATAACAAAAAATAGTGGTGAATCTGAATATATAGAAATAGGATTTGGTAAAGGAATACCTGTTTCTTTAAATAATGAAAATATTCCGCCTTATATGATTATAAAAAAATTAAATAAATTAGCCGGCTCTTATGGAATTGGAAGAGTTGATATGGTGGAAAACAGGCTTATTGGAATAAAATCAAGGGAAATTTATGAATCGCCGGCAGCGGAAATATTAATTGAAGCTCACAGACAGCTGGAATCACTGGTGCTTGATAGGGAGCTCATTCATTATAAATATCTGCTAGAGGAGAAAATGGCAGAGCTGGTTTATTATGGATTATGGTTCACTCCACTGCGTAAATGCCTGTGTGCATTTATAGACAAAAGCCAGAGATATGTAACCGGCACCATAAAGATTAAGCTTGAGTATAAGAATTTTATAGTTGAAGGAAGGAAGTCAGATTATTCATTATATGATAAGGAACTTGCAACTTACGACAGGGGAGATAAATTCGATCCAAAAAATTCGGAAAGTTTTATAAAAATTTGGGGTTATCCCTATGAACTATTAGGAAGAAGAGGAAGAATTAATGGGAAATAAAATATGGAAGGGCAGGATAGAAAAAAATACTGATAAAACGGTTGATAAATTTACCTGTTCCGTAGACATAGATAAAAGCTTATATCTATATGATCTTACCGGAACAGCAGCTTATGCGATTGGACTTAATAAGATCGGAATTATCCCGGATGATGAGCTTAAAAAAATTCTTTATGGTCTAAAAACAGTTAAAAGAAATATTGAGGAAGGTAGTATTGATACAAGTCTTTATGAAGATATTCACAGTCTGGTTGAATCTGAACTGGAAAAAATAATTGGAGATACAGGAATGAAAATTCATACCGGAAGGAGCAGGAATGACCAGGTTGTGCTGGATGAAAAACTTTTTTTAAAAGATGCCTTAATAGATGTAATAACTAAGATTTTAGCTCTGCAGGGAAATATATTAAAAATTGCAGAAAGTAAAATCGATATTGTTATTCCAGCGTATACCCATATGCAAAAAGCCCAGCCTGTTCTGCTTTCGCATTACTTTCTCTCTTTTTTTAAAAAGTTTGAGAGAGATACCGACAACCTTTTTTTCAATTTTGAAACCTGCGATTATATGCCGCTGGGAGCTGCAGCCTGCGCGGGTAGCGGATATAAGCTGGATAGAAAACTACTAAAAGAACTTCTTGAATTTAAAGATCTTGATTCTAATAGTATGGACATAGTGGGGAACAGGGATTTTTTAATAGATTTTATATATTCCTGCAGCAAGATAATGCTGCATCTGAGCAGGTTATGTGAAGACCTTATTATATATAATACCAGTGAGTTTTCATTTATTGAAATAGATGAAGATTTTTGTACAGGCAGCAGCATAATGCCTCAAAAAAAGAATCCTGATGTTCTGGAGTTAATAAGGGGCAAGAGCTCCCTTGTTATCGGCAGTCTCATGCAGTCAATGATACTTCTTAAAGGCTTGCCTTCAACCTATAACAGGGATCTTCAGGAAGATAAAAAAATACTGCTCAGCGCTTATAAGGAGACCTCTGACAGTATTGAATTATTTTCTAAGTTACTTGAGAAAATAAAATTCAATAGCATAAAAATTAATAATGCCCTGAAAGAGGGATTTTTAGAAGCTACCGATATTGCCGACTATCTGGTAAAGAAGGGTGAAAGTTTTAGAAAAGCGCATAACATTGTAGGAAAGATTGTACGGATTTGTATTGATAAAAAGATATCATTCAAAGATTTAGAGATGGAGGAGCTTAAAAATCATTCGCCTTATTTTGAAAGTGATATACATGATATGGTAAAAATTCAGTCATGCATATCAAGTAAAAAAGTGGAATGCGGTACAGAAAGAGGGCAGGTAATTTTAAATATTGAATCAGGAAAGAAAAAAATAAAAGATAGCGGGAACAAACTCAAAGATTTAATCAAAAGGACTCCTAAATTTGAGAAAATCATAAAATACATCGACGCTTAAGGATTCATATTTCAGATTTAAAAAATGAATCATACCATAAATAAAATAGAGCTGACAGCACCGGCGGGAGGCTGGGATCAATTGGTAGCAGCGGTTAACGCTGGCGCTGATTCTGTTTATATGGGATATAAAAAATTTGGCGCCAGAGCGTATGCTGAAAATTTTGATATAAATCAAATAAAAAAAGCAGTAGGCTTTGCTCACAGTCATGGTGTAAAAGTATATTTAACCTTAAATACACTGATAAAAGATAGAGAAATACCAGAGGTAATAAATTTCCTGAACCAATACATTTATATATGTTCTGACGGAATTATTATTCAGGACTATGGTATATATAAAATTCTAAAAGATTTGTTTAAGAACATTCCAATTCACGCAAGTACACAACTTAACATTCATAATATTTATTCATTAAAATTGTCAGGCAATCTTGGATTTAAAAGAGCCATCCTTGCTAGAGAAATGACTCTGGATGAAATAAAAGATTTATGCAAAAAAAAGTTGATGGAAATAGAGATATTCAGTCATGGTTCTCAGTGCTATTCATACTCGGGAAGCTGTTATTTCAGTTCATTTGTAGGAGGCAGAAGCGGTAACAGAGGAAAATGCACCCAGCCCTGCCGAATGAAATATAAGATTCTGGAAAGAGATGCCGGTAAATATAATTATATTATCGCGGATGGAAGTTATATATTCAGTAAAAGCGATTTGTGCGTACAGGGTATTATACCCGAAATTATAGAAGCAGGAATCAGCGCCATAAAAATAGAAGGAAGAATGAAATCTCCGGAATACGTAGGCATGGTCACTAAAATTTACAGAAAATATATAGATCTATATTATGAGAATCCTTTGAATTTTAATGTAGATGAATATGACTTTTATAAACTGGAACAAATATTTTCAAGAGAAATGGGAACCGGATATTTAAAACAAAAGTATCCCGCAGACATCATATCATTAAAAAAATCAGGAAGTATCGGAAATTTTTTAGGCAGAGTTTATAAGATAGATTATGAAGGCAATGATAGGAAAAATTTAAAGATAAAATCTATTTACATAAGGAGCAGGTGGAAAATAAATAAATGCGATATTATCGAAATATGGACTAAAAAGGGCAACAGCCGGATAAGTATTAGAAACTTTAAGCTGATAGATGAAAAAGATAAAAGATATACATATGAAATTGCGCTAAATAAAAGAAGCAGTATTTTGGAAAAAGATAGAGTATTTAAATATTTTGATAAGAAAATAGATGACGAAGCCAAATCTTTGTTTAAATATGATATTAATAAAGATAGGGCAGCAGTACCTTGCAGTGTAAAAACCACGGGTAATAAAATAAATGAAAAAGAAATTAAAAATTACTTAAATAAATTTCTATTAAAGAATAATAAATCCGCGGGGGAAGAACCAGAACCTAAATTGACTCTCTCTTCCTATATATACGAACAGGAGTGCATTGAACCTGCTGTAGATAAAGGAATTACTCATATCATTTACAGTGATTTTAAAGAGCTGACAGGTGAAAGTGGTTTTAGGAGCAGTATAATCAAATCTTTAAAGAAATATAATGAATTTAAAGATATAAAAATATCAATTAATACTCCGTCAATTTTATATGACCATGATTTTATGCATCTTAAGAAAAATATTTTAAAATTACTGGATTTTGGATTAAACAATTTTAAAATATCAAATCCGGGAGTACTGGAATTATTAAATGGAATAGGCGGTAAGAACAGGCCTGATATTAACCTCTATTTAGGCTTCAATTTTAACTTATTCAATAGTTTATCATTAGTTTTTTTCAATGATATTATGAATTTAAAAACTACTTTGAAAGGAATAGAATTTTCTCCTGAGCTAAACCTGGAAGAAATTTTAAAAATAATATTGAATGTAAAAAATTTATTTAAGGATGAAATAGAATTTTCTATCTTTGGTCACGGGTACTTTCCGGTTATGAATTCAAGATACAAGATTAAATTCCTTACAGACAAAGATGGCGGTGGTAATTTTTATATAGAGGACATTAAAGGTTACAGGTTTCCTGTCGATTCAGATTACAATGAAAATATGATAATTTTTAATTCAAGGAATATCTGCACTTTATTTAATCTTGACAATGTAAAAGCTAGCGGGGTCAACAATATTATTATAGATAGTAGATTCCTGGAGAAAAAAGATTTCTACAAGATAATAAAGAGTTACAGAGAGGCAATAGATATTCTTTATAACAAGGGTACCGGAAAATATAAAATTTTTACTTCCTATCTGCAGGATGATTACTTGTTTAGAAACTATTCAAAAGGACATTTGTTTCGTGGAGTAGAGTGAATAAACAATATTATTCCCGGTTTCCTTCTACCTTTTACTCCTCCTCATCTCCACTTTTTTCTTCTTGCTCTTGCTATTCTTCTTCAACCTCTTCCAGAACTTCTATTGCAACTGTAGAGCCATGATTTAGATATGTATTGATTCCAGGTATTTGATTTATAACTGTACCGGTAGCTGTACCGGTAGCAGCAGAATCGGGAGATATTTCAACAACAAATCCCAATTCTTCAAGTTCGGTTACAGCATCTTCTTTAGTCATATTTATAACATCCGGCACTTTTATACCCTTGCTTATCTTAATAATTATTTCCTGGGATTTATCATAAAGGGTCCCACTTACAGGTGTTTGAGAAAATATTTTATCTTTTTCGTTGCTATTTTCTTCAAAATCTTCTCCTTCCATTATTAAAATATCGTTAAAACCAGCAGTTTTTAGTGTATTTTTTGCGTCTTCTTTTGTCATCCCTATAACATCGGGAATCAAGGCCTGGGGATTTTCACCCTTGCTTACATATAAGATTACACTTGTTGATTTAGAGACCTTTGAATATGGAACAGGTTCCTGATCAAATATTTTGTCAGCCGGCTGTTCATTGCTGAATTCATATATTATGTTATCCAGTATAAGCCCGAAGCTTTCTATAATTTGTTTTGCACCATCAAGGTCCAGCCCTGTAAGTCCAGGCATACTAAAAGTCTTTTTACCTTTGCTAACATATAAAGTAATACTTAATTTTTCGCCACTGAGTGACTCCAGCACAGTACCTGCCTCCGGGTTTTGTTTAAAAATTATATCCTGGTTATAGGTTTCGTCAAAATCATAAATCTCTTCAACTACAAAATATAAATCCTCGAACATTTTTTTTGTTTCCTCAAAGTTCAATCCTACAACTTCAGGGACTTCAACCTTATTATGTATATTACAGATATCTTCAGGTTTCTCCCCTTCGATAAATATGTGCCACTGTTTAGTTTCCTCAGGGCACCAGAATGTAGTAAGCAGATTAGATTCAGAGCAAACCTCAATGTCAATTAATTTTTTATCCGGTTTATCGAAATCTGAAACCGGAAGGTCTTCCAGTGCTGAACTCATAAATTCCCTCCATATATCGGCAGGATAAGCTCCACCAACAATAGTTCTTCCGTTTATCGGTTCCATAGGTTTATTTGATTCCAGGTAACCCATCCACACAACAGTAACCAGTTCTGGAGTATAGCCTGCAAACCAGGCATCGTTAGGACCATCTGTAGTGCCGGTCTTACCGGCAGCCGGCCTGCCGATATTAGCTCCTCTGCCGGTTCCACTTTCTATAACTTTTTTTAGGACCTGTGTAACATAGTATGCTATCGGTTTTTCCAGCAATCTGTAGTTTGATTCATTACTGTCCGGGTCATATTGGTATAAAATGTTTCCCTGGTAATCGGTTATCTTTAAAATACATACCGGCTGTCGGTAAATTCCGCCGGAAGCAAGAGTAGAGAAAACTTTACTTAAATCAAGGGGAGTTATGCCTGTTTCAAGTCCGCCAATGGCAATTGCCGGATTATTTCCAATATCATAAATTTCCATTTCATTGCATAGTTTCTCTACATTCTTAGCTCCGACTTTCATTATTAATTGAGCGTAAACTACATTTACAGAATGTATGGTGCCATCTACTACAGACATCTCCTCACTGCCGAATTTTTGTCCGCCATAATTATCAACTATCCAATCCGGACCCTCTTCCATGTCTATTGTAATGGGGCCATTTGGATTAAAAGTATTCTTTGGAGAAAAGTTCTGCATTATTGATTTCATAAGCACCGGTACTTTAAACACAGAGCCGGGCTGTCTCTTTCCCTGGGTTGCAATATTAAATTTACTGGTGCTGTAGTCCTTACCACCAATTAGAGCACAAATATAGCCATTGTCGGGGTTAATACTGATTAGAGAATAAGAAGGTCCAATTTCTTCGGGAAAAACTTTTTTTACTGCATTTTCAGCTTTTTGTTGTAAATTGATATCCAGAGTTGTATAAATCCGGAGCCCTCCCTTAAATACATCATAATCGCTAAATTTTTGATCATATAGATTTTGTTTTACATAGTCTACAAAGTATGGGGCTATTCTGCTGCCAAATTGATCAGAGCCGGAAGTTGATTTCTCATTTAAGGTTATTGGCGCAGCCAATGCGTTAAGATACTGGCTGGTTTCAATTAATTCCTGTTCATACATTAATTTCAATACAAGATCTCTTCTTAATTTTGCTTTTTCCACATCATTAAATGGCGAATATAATTCGGGAGCTCTTAAAAGACCTGCCAGTAAAGCAGACTGTGGCAGGTCTAATTCGCTTGCATTTATACCAAAATATACCTCAGAGGCTTTTTCTATTCCATATGCCCCGGATCCGAAGTTTATGGTATTTAAATACATTTCCAGAATTTTATCCTTGGTGTAATTTCTCTCAAGCTGAATGGCAATAAGAGCTTCATTAATTTTTCTGCGAAATGTTTTTTCAGGGCTAAAATAAATATTTTTTACATATTGCTGGGTAATAGTGCTGGCACCCTGAACCCACTGGCCGGCTTTTAGATCCGCTATAAAAGCTCCTATAATTCTTATATAATCAACTCCCTGGTGGTCCCGAAATCTTTTATCTTCAACTGCCACAATAGCATCTTTGATATAAGGAGACATTTTATTAAAAGAAATAATTTCCCTGTTTTCCTCAGCGTGAAATTCGGTAATCAGACTGCCGTCCAGAGCATAAACTTTAGAAGTTTGAGCAATTGGTGAAGGAGTAAGTTCTTCGAGCGTTGGTAACGTATTGATGTAATATAGGGTTAAAACTACTCCCATAAGTGCGGACAGTAAAAAAATTACTGTTACCATAAATATAAAGAATTTTAAACATCCGCCTAGTTTTTTACGCTTTGGACTCATCATAAAATATTTACTTTCAAATATTACTAAATTACAACTTAGGAAATTTTATATAAAATTTAATTAAATAACAACAGAGCTGTATTTATGAATATTTGAGAGTCTTCGAATTATCCTAAATAGACATAGATATAACTATTATGTTAATATTTATTTTAATTTTCAATTAGAAACGTATTTATGGAAAGCAAGAGATGGAAAAAAACTTAAAAAAACAAATGGATATCATTATTCTGGGAACTGATAGCATTTTGATTGAAGAAGAGTTGGAATGTATTGTTAAAAAATCTATAGAAGAAGATAAACCCTTGAAAGTTAAACTGGGATTAGATCCTACTTCTCCAGATATTCATCTTGGTCATGCTGTAGTTCTAAATAAACTCCGGCAGTTTCAGGATTTAGGTCACAGGGCTATTCTGATAATCGGTGATTATACTGCAAGAATAGGCGACCCTTCGGGTAGATCTACCTTAAGACCGGAACTATCTGCTGAGGATATTGACAGAAATGCGAAGACCTATATGAAACAGGCATTCAAAATTCTTGACCCTGAAAAAATAGAAGTTGTTAAAAATTCAAACTGGCTCAAGTCTTTAAGATTTGAAGATATTTTAAATCTAACCTCCAGATTTACTGTTGCCAGAATGCTTGAGAGAGATGATTTTAAAAAGAGATTTAAAAGCAACACACCAATAGCAATTATGGAATTTTTGTATCCAATAATGCAGGCGTATGATTCTATTGCAATTGAGGCTGATGTGGAATTAGGAGGAACCGATCAGAGATTTAACCTTCTTATGGGAAGGGAATTGCAAAAAGAACTCTCCCAAAAACCCCAAATTGCTATTACGATGCCCATTTTAGTGGGTACTGATGGTATTGAAAAAATGAGTAAAAGTCTGGGGAACTATATAGGAGTAGATGAATCGCCTCAGGAAATTTTTGGTAAAGTAATGTCTATCCCGGATAATATTATGATAGATTATTTCTGGCTTGTAACCACACTGAATAGTAAAGAAATTAGAGAAATTGAAAATAATATAAAAAAGAAGAAATTAAATCCCTCAATAGCAAAGAGAAAACTGGCAAAAATAATAGTAGAGAATCTATACACTAAAAATGATGCATTAAAAGCAGAAGAAAATTTTGATCTAATTTTTAAGAAAAAAGGAATTCCTGATAAAGTTGAGCAGTATATTATAAATCTAAAAAGTATAAAGAATAAAAAAATAAGTTTAGTACAATTACTTACAGATTCAGGACTTGTCAAATCTAACAGCGAAGCCAGGAGACTGGTTGCTCAAGGAGGAATAAAAATTAATGACAGGAAAATTAATGATCCAAATCTGGAACTTAATTTAAATGATTTAAGTGAAAAAGTAATCCAGAGAGGTAAAAGGCATTTTAGAAAAATAATTATTAAAAATTAAACATGCATGAATATTCTATAACCTGTTCTATAATTAAAATATTAAATGATTTAATAAGAAAACATAAGATAAAAAAAATTAAAAAAATTAATTTTGATATAAGTCCACTGGCGCATATCGAGCCCCAATCTATTGAGTTCTACTATGATTTTTTAACAAAAAGCAGTAAAGTTTTAAAAGATGCCAGTCTAAAGTTTAGAAAAGATAAAATAAAAATAGAATGCAGCATTTGCGGTAAAAGTTTTAAATCAGAAAATATTGTTTCTAATTGTGTTTATTGTTCAGGGAATAAATTAAGGATAATAAATTCTGATGATATCAAAATAATGTCGATAGAGACATAGTCTTATTTTTTGTGTTGACTTAAACTGGCGCTATAGTTAAAATAAAAGCAATTAAAAACGGCATTAATAATTACTTGGTTTGTAACTTAATTTGCACGGATAACGACAGGTATTATTAGCGATAAAAAGATAATTTTAATAAAATAAAAGGCAGTTTATGGTTTTTATAAGTAGATGTTATCTTAAATGTTTTATAAAGTTGCTAATGATAATTTTGGTAAAATAATGAACCAGGAGGTAAGTTAATAGTTAGTTTAAAATAAATTGTCTTTAGTGTTTATAATGAGTTTTTTTAGAGTAAAAAAGTTGTAGCTCTAATATGTAAATATTAGATTTTTATAAATATTAGAAATATTTAGTTTAAAATCAGTTAGTGCAAATTAATTTATAAGTCGGGTGGTTAACTCGACTTTTTTATTTGGAAGGAAGGTTTACAAAATGGATTTGTTAATAAGAATAGTTACATTGGCTATGGCAATAGTACTGGGCTTTTTTATAGGCTTTTTTTATAGAAAATATATAATAGATTCAAAACTAAGTTCTGCAGAGCAAAAGGCAAACTTACTTTTGAGTAATGCCAAAAAAGAAGCGCAGGCTATTAAAAAAGAAGCATTGCTGGAGGGTAAAGAAGAGATTCAAAATTTAAAAACAGGTGTTGAGGAAGAAACCAAAAAGCAGAGATTCGAACTTAAAAAGATGGAAAATAGGTTACTGGACCGGGAGGATTCTATTGAGAAAAAGAATCATTATCTGGAGAAGAAAGAACAGACAATAAATCAAAAAAAAGAGGAACTCGAAAGTAAAAATAAAAAATTAGATGAATTGCTAAATAAAGAAATACTAAGACTTGAAGCTATTGCTGAACTTACTAAAGAAGAGGCAAAAGCAATTCTAATTAAAAAAATAGAAGAAGAGGCGAGATATGAATCTGCAAAAGAAATCAGGAATATTGAGGCAAAGTTAAAAGAAGATGCTGAGGCTATGGCTAAAAAAATAATTTCTCAGGCCATACAAAGATGCGCGCTGGACCATGTTAGTGAAACAACAGTATCTGTAGTAAATTTACCCAATGATGAAATGAAGGGAAGAATAATAGGAAGAGAAGGCAGAAATATAAGAATTTTTGAAAATCTTACTGGTATAAATATAATTGTAGATGATACTCCGGAAGCTGTAATATTATCTTCATTTGATCCGGTAAGGAGAGAAATTGCAAGGGTAACGCTAGAAAATTTGATAATGGACGGAAGAATTCACCCTGCAAGAATTGAAGAAATGTATGGAAAAGCAAGTAAAATTATCAATAGTGAGATTAAATTAGAAGGTGAGCAGGCTGTTTTTGATACCGGCATATCTGAACTAAATCCAGGAATTGTAAAAGTTCTGGGTAGATTAAAATACAGAACCAGTTATGGACAGAATGTGCTGCTTCATTCAAAGGAGGTTGCCTATGTAGCAGGTGTGATTGCAGCTGAACTTGGTATGAATGTTAAAAAAGCAAAGAGAGCCGGGCTATTACATGATATTGGAAAAGCATTAACTCATGATATAGAAGGGTCACATGCAATTATCGGAGCTGAACTGGCTAAAAGACTTAATGAAGATGAGGAGATCTGCCACGCAATAGAATCACATCATAATGAAGTAGAAGCTAGATCTGCATTAGATGTAATTATACAGGCAGCAGACCAGATATCGGGTGGAAGGCCTGGCGCCAGAAGAGAGACACTGGAAAGTTATGTTAAAAGACTGGAAAGCCTGGAAAAAATTGCTACTGATTTTAAGGGAATAGAAAAAGCTTATGCAATACAGGCTGGAAGAGAAATAAGAGTTATGGTTAAACCGGAAGAAGTTGATGAAGATATGTCTTTTGTGCTGGCTAAAGAAATAGCGAGAGAAATAGAAAAAGAAATGGAATATCCTGGGCAGATAAGGGTAACTGTAATCAGAGAAAGTAGAGCCGTTGAATATGCAAAATAGTTCTGATATAAAAAGATTTCTGTCTGAATTAAAAATAAAAGATTCACTGAATATTGAAGAAGATTTAGGGGATGGATATGTCAAGTTAAAGATTTCAGAAGCTGAAAGGAGACAGGCTCTTCAGGACATAAATTGTGTTGAAGATATAATCGTAGAACTACTCCGGAATAGCCGGGATGCAGGCAGCAAGAATATCTTTATTGGAACAAAGAAAATTGAAGATAAAAGAAGAAAAATTTACTTTATAGATGACGGTAATGGTATCCCTCCCAATTTGCAGAAGCTTATTTTTGAATCAAGAGTAACTTCAAAGCTGGAAAATGGAGTAAAAGACCCTTACGGTTTTCATGGCAGGGGAATGGCATTATTTTCAATAAAATTAAATGTTGATGATATAAGCATAGTTTTTTCTGATAAGTCAAAAGGTGCCTCATTTTATATAGATATAGATCTCTTAAAAATTCCTGAAAAAAAAGACCAGTCTGTAATACCTCAGATAATCAAAACGGACGGGGATTTAAGTATTATAGGTGGTGTAAATAATATTATAAAAACTATCATTGAGTTTCAGCTTCAAAATAAGGATATTAATTTTTTTTACGGAAGTCCAACTCAGATATTAGCTACTATGAGGGAAGTTCTAAGAAAAGATAAGAAATATGACAGTTATCCAAAATTTGACCGGTGGGAAAAATTAAAAAACTTTATTGGTAAAAATAAGATAAAGATAACAGAAATTCCGGTACTTACCGATAATTACAATTTAATGGATATAATTTCTAAAAATATATTTAATATGGATATATCTCAGAGAGGTATTCAAAGAATTATATATAATGAAATTAAAGCGCTGGAGCCACTTAAAATTGATCTGGACAGTAACTTAAGGGAACAAGTTAATAATTTAAGTGAAGATGAAGTGGACAGTAAGCCGGATAAAAAACTGGTGCTTTATGACGAGTCCAGGTTAGCAAGCAGGTTTAAAGATGAAGAGATAAGATGTATAATTAAAACCCTGGAAGATAAGATTAAAGAATTAGGCGAAAAGTATTTTATTACCACCAGTAAAAACATAGAATACAAGAAGGCAAATAATATAATAAAATTATTAATTGAATTGAAGCAAAAAGAATAAAAATTAAAATAGCAAGAATAATAATATGGATGATAGTATTAAATTGCTCAGGGTTTCTTCAAAATCAAAACCCAATTCAGTAGCGGGCGCAATAGCGGGAATAATTAGAAGCGATACCAGGGTTCAAATCCAGACTATTGGCGCAGGAGCATTAAATCAGGCAATAAAAGGTGTTGCTATAGCCAGAGGTTTCATAGCTCCTACCGGCCAGGATCTGGTATGTATACCTTATTTTAAGGATATTGAAGTAAATGGAGAAGTAAAAACTGCTATTGTTCTTACTGTTGAATCCAAATGATTGCTTAATACTTGTTAAATAACCTTTTTAAATATATCTGCAAATCACTTTTTATCGAAGGATATCTACACTAATGAAAGCATATATAAAAACTTTTGGATGCCAGATGAATGAAAATGATTCTGAAAGAATAATGTATTTACTTGAAGAAGAGGGATATGAGAGGACCTATGATATTGCGGCATCTGATCTTATAGTATTGAATACCTGCACGGTAAGAGAGAAAGCAAAGAACAGATTGTACGGCCATATAGGAAATTTAAAAAGATTAAAGAGTAAAAATAAAGATATTTTAATTTGTATTGGCGGATGTATAGCTCAGAGTATGAAGGAAAAGATAATAGAGGATTTTCCCTTTGTAGATATTGTTTTCGGTACCCACAATATTCCCGAACTTCCCGAATTAATTAAAAAGAGTATTTTAACCAACAGAAGTATTTGTTCTATTAAGGATAATGGGTTTGACCCTGACCTTTTCAAAGTCAAAAGGGAGTATAATTTTAAGGCATTTGTACCCATAACTACTGGATGTAACAATTATTGTTCATATTGTATAGTTCCTTTTGTAAGGGGAAGGGAAAAATCTGTAGAAGTAAAAAAAATTATAAGAAATATCGAAGGACTGGTATCCCGGGGAGTAATAGAAGTAACACTTCTTGGCCAGAATGTTAATTCATATGGAAAGGATCTGAATGAGGGGTGCACATTCTCTGAGTTGCTGGAGAAAGTGTCAGATATAAAGGAACTTAAAAGAATCAGATTTATTACTTCACATCCAAAAGACTTTTCAAGAAGCATTATTGATATCATTAAGAATAGGGATAACCTTGTAAAACATATTCATCTTCCCCTGCAGGCAGGGTCAAACAAGGTTTTAAAAGAAATGAACAGGAATTATACAAGAGAAGATTACCTTAACATAATAGAAAATATAAAGAAAGAGATTCCTGATTGTTCTATTACTACTGATATAATAGTCGGTTTTCCTGGTGAAGAGAGATATGATTTCCTGGAGACCCTGGATATGGTGAGGAAAGTTAGATTCAACAGGGCATTTACGTTTATATATTCGCCTAGAGAAGGAACTAAAGCATCAAAGATAAAAGACCATATTTTGCCGGAGGAAAAGAAGAAATGGTTTAAAGAATTACTTGAGACTCAAAACAGGATTTCTAATGAAGAAAATAAAAAATTTATTGGTAAAAAGTTTAAAGTATTAGTTGAAGGTAAAAGCGTAAAAGACGGTAACTTACTGGAAGGCAGGATGGAAAATAATACTATAGTAAATTTTAAGGGTGATACCGATCTTATTGGAAAAATTGTTTCAGTAATTATTACCAGAGCTAAAACATTTTACCTTATGGGAGACTTAGCTCGCAAGAATCATATCTAATAATATAAATAAAATGAAAATTATAAAAAAAACTGACTTAAGTTTAATCAAATCTAAATTAAAAAATGATCATATCAATTTTAATAAACTGCTTGAGGAATTAATTAACCAGAAAAAAGTTATTGTTATTTGCGGCCCAACCTGTGCCGGCAAAAGTAGAATTGGTATTATTCTTGCAAAACTGCTAAATACAGATATTATCTCGGTAGATTCAATGCAGGTTTACAGGGGAATGGATATTGGAACTGATAAATATAATATAGAAGATTACGAAACTAAACAATTTATGACAGATACTTTTGAACCGGATCACAACCTGAGTGTCATAGAATTTAAAGAAATGTGCAGGGATATAATAGAAAAAAATTTTTTTTACGCCAGAAAAATTCCTTTGCTTGTAGGCGGTTCAGGGCTTTACATAAGAGGGGTGATAAATGATATGGATCCGGTGCCCGCTGAAAATAAGTCAGTGAGAAAAAGGCTAAAGGAAGAAATAAAAAACAAAGGTCTTAAAAAATATTATTTGAAATTGAAAAAAATAGACGAAAAATATGCAAAAAAAATAAGTGAAAATGACCAGAGAAGGATAATAAGAGCGCTAGAAGTTTACGAGACTGTAGGTTTACCTTTTTCTGATTTACAAAATGCATGGAAAAATAAAAAATCTACATATAAAGCTGTTATTATTGGTCTTAAAATGGAGAGAGAAAAGCTGTATAGACATATTGAAAACAGGGTAGAAAAAATGTTTAGCAGGGGATTGGTAAAAGAAGTAAAGAACTTGATTGAAAAAGGATATAAAGATTGCAATAGTATTTTGCAGGCGGTTGGCTACAAAGAAGTTGTAAAGTACATAAATGGGGAAATAAATCTTCATGAATGTGTAGATGAGGTTAAGAGAAATACCAGAAGACTGGCTAAAAAACAGATGACCTGGTTTAGGGCTGACCCAGGAATAAAATGGATAAGAACTGATAGTTATGATAATATAATAGACCTGATAGTGGATATTCTTAATATAATTAATAATAGTGTTGAGTAAAAACTTTTTTTTATTTATTTTTTATTAAATAATCGCCAAAATAATTAATTAGTATACTGATAATAATATTTCTAGTTAAAGGAATGAGATGAAAAAAATTAAATTTTCAAAGTTTAACGGGCAGGGCAATGATTTTATAATAATTAATGCAACTACCGGTATGTATGATTTATCTAAAATACAAATAATTAAAATGTGCAATAAAAATTATGGTATTGGAGCAGATGGTCTGATACTGGTCAGGACATCAGAAGTATCTGATTTAAAAATGGAATATTATAATTATGACGGTTCGATTGCAGAAATGTGTGGAAATGGCATAAGATGTATGGCAAGATTTGCATACGAAAACAATCTAATAAAAAGTAAAAATATCAGTATTGAAACTCTTGCAGGAATTAAAAAGATATCAATTGATACTAAAGATAACAAAGTAGAAAACATAAAAGTTGACATGGGAACACCTGAATTAAGACCGGAAAATATTCCTGTAAATATAAAAAATAAGACTGAGATTTTTAACCATAAAATATCTATAGACTCAAAAGAATTTTTTATTAACTGTGTCTCAATCGGTAACCCTCATTGTGTTATATTTCTTCAAGAAGGTGAAGATATAAATACTATTCCATTAAGCAAATGGGGTTTTAAACTGGAGAATTATAAAATTTTTCCAAATAAAACAAATGTAGAGTTTGTTCAAATTAAAAATGATAGGGAACTAAATATGAGGGTATGGGAAAGGGGAATAGGTGAGACCCTGGCGTGCGGTACAGGAGCGTGCGCTGCAGCGGTATGCGCAATTAAATTAAAAAAAGTTAAAGGCAATAATATTACTGCCAATTTAATGGGTGGAAAATTAAATATAATATTGGATCCTTCATTTACAAATGTTTTTCTTGAGGGTAGTGTAGATCATAATTTTGATGGCGAATACTTGTTATAAAAAATAATTTTCAAAGAGGTGAAGAGAGGAAAGTAATGCAATTTGAAGAGTCTGAAAGATTAAAAATATTACCCCCATATTTATTTGCTGAAATTGATAAAATTATAAATAGGAAAAAAGAAGAAGGATTAGATGTAATAAGCCTTGGTATAGGCGATCCTGATATTCCAACATCAAATGATATTGTTGAAGTTCTTTGCAGGGAAGCCAATAATCCTGAAAATCACAGATATCCTTCAAGTTATGGTTTAAAAATTTTCAATAAAGCTGTATCCAGATTTTATTATGAAAGGTTTAATGTAACCCTTAATCCAGATAGGGAAGTTATACCCCTTATAGGTTCAAAAGAAGGTATAGCAAGCGTAGCATACACTTTTATAAACCCTGGTGATTATACAATAGTAACCAGCCCTTCTTATTTAGTATATAAAATCAGTACAATATTTGCCGGTGGAATACCTTATACGATACCTCTGGAAGAAAAAAATAATTTCTTATTCAACGTAAATGAAATTAGTCCGGAGATAGCACATAAAGCAAAAATTTTGTATATTAACTATCCCAACAATCCAACATCGGCAATATGTGATATAAACTTTTTCGAAAAAATAGTAGATTTTGCAGAAAAAAATAAAATCATTATCTGCCATGATAATGCTTATTCAGATACTTACTGCGGTAATAATAAGCCAATAAGTTTCTTAAATGCCGGTGGTGCAAAGAATGTAGGAATAGAGTTAAATTCACTTTCAAAGACATTCAATATGACAGGATGGAGAATTGGATATGCGGTCGGTAATGAGGAAATAATTGAAAGTCTGGGTAAATATAAGACTAATGTGGATTCCGGTGTTTTTAATGCTATTCAATATGCTGCTGCAGGAGCCCTGGAAAATTACAGGAAACATACTGAACATAATAATAAAATTTATAATAAGAGAAGGGAAATGGTTAAAAAAGCGCTGGATGAAATTGGGATTGATTATTATAATTCCAATGCTACTATATATGTATGGGCAAAAGTTCCTCAAGGATTTACTTCTGAATCATTTTCCAAAATGATACTTGACAGGGCAAATGTAGTAATAACTCCGGGCAGTGCTTTTGGAGAATATGGAGAAGGATATATCAGGATTTCACTGACTATAGCTGACAATAGATTGGAGGAAGCATTAAACAGGATAAGAAATGTATTATAAAGTAGTAATAGCGACAATATAATTTATGATAAGAGAAAAAGTTCTTTTAGTTTTTATTAATTTTGAAAACTTTAGAAATAATACTACAAAAAAGCAGCGACATCTCAAAACCGTAAATGAAAATATAGAAGAACTAAAAAATTTAACTATCAGTGCCGGTGCTGATGTTGAAGAAATATTATGCCATAAACAAAATAAGCCAAATCCTAAATATTTCATAAGTACCGGTAAATTAGAGGAAATTAAAAATATTGTAGATAATAAGGAAATAGAACTAGTTATTTTTGATAATGAAATTACCCCCAGCCAGCAGAGAAATCTCCAATTAAAACTTGATACCAAAGTCTTGGATAGAACTGCTCTGATTCTGGATATTTTTGCACAGAGAGCGCATAGCAGGGAAGGCAAGCTACAGGTGGAACTGGCGCAGTTGAACTATCTTCTTCCAAGACTGACTGGTAAAGGAATTGAACTTTCAAGATTGGGTGGTGGAATTGGAACCAGGGGTCCTGGAGAGACTAAACTAGAAGTAGATAGAAGAAAAATAAGAAAGAGAATCAGTTTCCTTGAAAAGAAAATATATCAAATAGGCGTACAGAGAGATACACAGAGAAAAAAGAGAGAAGAAAGAAATATATTCAAGATAGCATTAGTAGGGTATACCAATAGCGGTAAATCTACGTTACTTAATGCTGCCACTGATTCAGATGCTTATGTTGAAGACAGGCTTTTTTCTACCCTTGACTCAACTACGCGAAAATTAAAAATATATCCCAATTCTGAAGTCTTGATTTCAGATACAGTCGGATTTATTGAAAAATTACCGCATCAGTTAATAGCATCTTTCAAATCCACTTTAGAAGAAGTTAAAAGATCAGATCTATTACTGCTTATTGTTGATGTATGCAATACTGATTTTGAGAATAATATTTACAGTGTAAAAGAAGTTCTAAAAGAAATTGGCGTATGGCAAAAGCCGGTGTTATTGGTTTTTAACAAAATTGATAAATTAAGCAGGGAGGAGCTTAATAGTTTAAAAATAAAATATAAAAATTCAGTGTTTATATCTGCTTTAAAAAGAAGTGGACTGCCTGAACTGTACTTAAGAATAAAAAAAATGATTGAAAGACATTATTTAAATATAATTGTAAAGATTCCCTATAATGAAAATAAAATTATGTCTTTTATTTACAACAACTGTCAGGTTTTAAGGCGTAGAGATTTAGGGAACAGTACTATATTAAATTTAAATGTGAATTCAAAATATTGCTCTATATTATCCAGATATATATGCAGGGGAAGAGAGAGCAGAGAAGCTAATATTGGCTAAAAATATTTTCTAATTACCCCTATTACTTTTCCAAGTATTTTAACGTCATCTACAACTATCGGTTTCATATAATCATTTTCGGGCATTAATTTTATATTTTTATCAGTTTTAAAAAATCTTTTAACTGTAGCTTCATCTTCCAGTAAAGCTACGATTATTTCACCATTTATGGCATTATCCTGTTTCCTTACAATAATATAATCCCTGTCCAGTATCCCCGCATTTACCATACTGTCTCCTCTTACATGAAGAATAAACACTTCTTTTTTTCCCTTCACAAAATCCGATGTAAGCGGGAAATAATCTTCAATGTTTTCATCTGCTAAAATTGGCCTACCTGCTGCTATATTTCCAACTACAGGAATATAGACAAGATTATTAAAACCACGGTCAATTGTTTCATCTTCCTGCCTGGATAGTAGGGAAATAGCGCGTGGTTTGGATTGATCTCTTTTTATATATCCTTTCTCTTCAAGCTTTTTTAAATGGGAATGAACTGTTGCTGAGGAACTTAAACCCACTGCCCTGGCTATTTCTCTTATAGATGGGGGGTATCCAGATTTTTTAATTTTTTTACTGATAAACTTTAATATTTTTTCCTGCCTGGAGCTGATATTACTAGTCATAATTCATTTAAAAATATGATAAAAATAAATAAATATTTTCTTAATCTTCTTCCTTTTTAATCCAGGTCATCATTTTTCTCAGCTCTTTTCCCACTTTTTCTATAAGATGATTTTCTTCCTTTTTCTTTATTGCATTATAAACTGGTCTGTCGGCTTTATTTTCAAGTATCCATTCTCTGGCAAAAGCACCGCTTTGAATATCTTTCAGTATCTTTTTCATATTTTTCCTGGTCTCACTTGTAATAACCTTTTTTCCTTTTACCATGTCGCCATATTCTGCAGTATCACTAATAGAATACCTCATCCAGGATATTCCACCCTCATATATTAAATCTACTATTAATTTTAACTCACTTAGCACCTCAAAATATGCTATCTCCGGTTGATATCCAGCCTCTACCAGAGTATCAAATCCGGCTCTGATAAGTTCTGTCGTTCCTCCACAAAGTACGGCTTGTTCTCCAAATAGATCTGTTTCTGTTTCTTCTTTAAATGTAGTAGTGATTATTCCAACTCTTCCAGCTCCCAGGGCTTTTGCATACGCCAGGCAATAGGCCCTGGCTTTTTTTGAATAATCTTGATAAATTGCAATAATTGCTGGAACTCCGCTGTTTTCTTTATACATCCTTCTTACAATATGACCGGGCCCCTTGGGGGCTATCATAATAACATCAATATCTTCTCCAGGAATAATTTGATTAAAATGAATATTAAAACCATGGGCAAAACAGAGTATATTTCCTTTATCAAGGTTTGGTTCTATATATTTGTAATAGATATCCTTCTGTAAAGTATCTGGCGCCAAAAACATTATAACATCAGCCATTTTTGAGGCATTGTCAGTAGTGTAGACTTCAAATCCTTTTTCCTTTGCCATATTCCAGGGTTTGCTGCCTTCCAGTTCTCCTACAATTACATCCATTCCACTGTCCCTTAAATTTTGTGCGTGTGCGTGCCCCTGACTTCCATATCCAATTATAGCGATCTTCTTTCCCTTCAAGATATTAATATTAATATCTTTATCATAATGAATTTCTGCCATTATTCCTCCTCCAATTTTATTAAATATTTATTCCATAAAAATAGTTATAGCCAGATAGGGGACTACATAAATGATTTGATTTCTATTCTAGCAAATAACTAAAAAAAGTTATATAAGATTTAGATGGTATTTAAAAAAAGTTAATAAATTTTTAATTTTTTATTGACACTTATTCAAGGATACTTTTGATTTTAAAACAACAAAGCTTTATTATTATATTTATTTAAAAGATCATTTTTAAAAATTGTTTAGAAGATAATTAATTGAAAACAATAAAAATAAAAATACTTGACAGGTCAATTCCAGTACCCAAATATGCCCATGCCGGAGATGCAGGGCTGGATTTATATAGTTCCATAAATTGTGAATTAAGACCATTTGAAAGGAAAAAGATACCTACAGGCATTAAAATTTCCATACCACAAGGTTATGCCGGTTTTATTCAACCTAGATCAGGACTTGCGGCCAAAAATGGTATAAGTATAGTAAATACTCCGGGTCTTATTGATTCCGGATATAGAGGAGAGGTTTGCGCTATTCTTATAAATCTTGACCCAAAAAATGTTTTTAAAGTTAAAAAAGGTGATAAGATCTGTCAGCTTGTAATCCAGAAAGTTGAGAAAATTAAGTTAGAGGTAACTGAAGATCTGGACGAGACCAGTAGGGGAGAAGGCGGATTTGGAAGTACCGGTAAATAAAATATAAATGTTTCTTTCAGACCATATTTTTAAAAGGTTATTACATTTTCTAGATTAAAGACAAATTCTAATCTTATTAATATATTCTTTTCTTATGTATATCGTTAAAAAAAATTAAACGTTTTATATCAAAAGTATTTTTATGACCTTCTTTTTTTAAAAAGCAAACTGTAAACCTATCTTGTTAATAGAACAAATTAAAATATTAGATTCTAATATAAAAGTTATTAATATAGTTACTAATATTCTAGTTATATAAATTAGTTACATAATTGGCTTGACTAACTAATGTTTTCATTCTATAATAGGTTGTAAATAAAATTAATAAGTTTTTAAAAAAGCTTTAACATCATGACATCTGTAAGAAAACAAAAAACTCTCAAGCAGATAAATAGAAAAGTCATATTAAATATTCTTCGCAATTCAGGGGAATTATCAATATCTGAGCTTTCTAAAAAAGTAAATCTGAGTAAGCCGACATTAATGAAAATAATGAATTATTATATAAGAAATAGACTTATTACAATCGCGGGTAAGGGTAGTTCTACAGAAGAAGGCGGTAAGAGACCAAATATTTTTAAGTTCAATGCGGATGGTGGTTACGCTATTGGTATGATCATATCGGCAAATAGGCTATTTTCTGTAATTACTGATTTGAAAAGTAAGATTCTGGATAAAATTTCAATAACTTTGAAAACAAACGAAGGATTTGAAAGTGTTTTAAAGAAAATAATTGATTCATATAATTACCTTATAAACAATACAAATAGTGACAGAAAAAGAATTGTCGGTCTTGCAATTGGAGCTTATGGCATAACTAATTTCACCGAGGGAAAAGTAATCTTTTCACCACATTTTCCATCATGGGGTAAGAATTTAGATCTAAAGAAAGAGATACTGGAAAAAATACCTGATAAAATACCAGTTATTGTTGACAACCATTCAAGATTCCAGGTTTTTGCCGAAAAAATCTTAGGTCTGGGAAAAGAAAATAATAATCTGGTTGCTCTGCAAGCGGGAAAAGGATTAGTAGCAGGAGTGATAATAGAGAATGAAATCAAAAGGGGTAATCATTCTTTAATTGGTGAGATAGGTCATATGATAATAGACCCTGAAGGAAGAGAAATATGTGCATGCGGTGGCAAAGGTTGCTTTGAAGCAATGGTATCAACCAATAGGATACTGAGGATGGCTAAAGAAAAGTATAAGGAATATCCTGATTCTATTATTTTTAATGGAAATAATCCTGATGCCATAGATATTTATGATATATTTGATGCATCAAATAAAGGGGATAAGCTTGCATCAGATATTATGGATGATGTGATTAACTGGTTTGGGATTGGTATATCTAATATTATTCTTATGTATGATCCGCAGATTATGATTATTCAGGGTATCTTTACGAAAGCAGGAAAATATTTCCTGGAAAATTTAAGAAAAAAGATTAATGAAATTTCCTTATTTTCCATAAAAAGAGAAACTGAAATTAAGTATTCTGAGCTTGGTGATAAAGTAGGAGTACTTGGAGCAGCATCTTATGTACTTTCTAAGTATTTTGAGTAGGTATTTTAATATTAATATAAGAAATATAAGGGGATATAAAAGGAGGTGGTTTTATTAAAAATTTTAAGTAGATTTGCTTAAAGTAAGAATATCACAAAATAAGAAGCCGTTAGCAAATCTAAATCTATTTGTAAACAAAAGACAAAACAAGGAGGAAAGATGAAGAAATCATTATTATGGATAGTAGTGGTGGTATTGAGTGTTTCAATGGTTGCAGCTTTTTCATTATACGGCTGTAAAGCAGCAGTAGCTGAAGAGGAAGCACCAGCAGAGGAAGCAGTAGCTGAAGAGGCTGAAGAAGCAGCTGTTGAAGAAGAAGCAGGAGAGCCAATCCATCTCGGCATAATCGGACCTCAGACCGGATGGGCAACGGTTTTCGGTGAGCATGTTGTCCAAGGAGTCAAGATGGCGCTTGGTGAAGTTGGAAACGTCGTTGCTGGGAGGCCAATAGAGTTGTTCATTGAAGACACACAAGCGGAAGTTGAGGTAATGATGACAAAACTAGATAGTTTGAAAGAGCGTGACAAATGTAAAGTGATTATAGGCCCCTCTCTTGGACATGAAGGAGATGCTTTACCTACTTGGGCCAAAAAGAATCTTGACACGTTGATATTGGTTGGTTATTCTGCTCCACAGGATATGACAATGAGGGATAACACGCCAAACATAATTAGAGCTGGATGGACTGCAGACCAGGTAATATTCAGGTTTGGCGAATTTTGTGCTAAGGATCTTGATTATGAGAAAGTTATTATAGTTGGACAGGATTATGCGTATCCTTGGGGACAGACAGCAGGCTTTAAGAGAGGCTTCCTTGAAAATGGAGGAGAAGAAGTTAAAGCTATATGGCATCCGGTGGAAATGCTGGATTTCAGTGCAGTAATGGTAGATTTAAAGGACAGTGCAGATGATTACGATGCAGTTATGTACAATGGTGGTGGAGCACAGGTATTAGCATTCTGGAAAGCATGGGAACAGTATGGAATGGATGAATTTTATCCTCAATTGCTGGGTGGTGCTAATATACCCGATGTTCCTATTCTTATAGAAGTATCTGACAATTTTGAAGGTCTTTATTCCTCAATGCATTATTGTGATGGTTTGGATATACCGGCAAATATCAAATTCAAGGAAGATTACAATGCACTTTATAACGAAGACCCCGATGCCATAGTTTTGCAGGGATATGATAGCATGAGATTGCTTATCCAGGCATTGGAAGCTACCGGTGGAAATGTCGATGACACAGAAGCTTTAGAGGAAGCAATTCTTGCAATGACAATAGATGATTCACCAAGAGGTCATTTCTCTTTTGATGAGTATGGAGCCGCAATACAAGATATTTACATTAAGCAGGTGCAAATAGTCGATGGCAAGCTTGCCAATGTTGTTATTAAAACTTTCCCGGATGAGAGTCAATTTGGTCCTTATGCTGGTATGGAAGAACAATACATGTCCATGCCTCCTGATGATCGTGATTATCCATCTGGTAATAAGGATGAATATTTGGAAGATATAGCACAATATTTTGGACAGGAATATGTAGATAATTTAATTGCAAAGGGTGGATGGTAGTAACTTGTTTGAATGCAGGATTAGGAATTGATTATTCCTAATCCTGCAAAAAGGTGCGCCCGGCATGGGGTATTAACTAGGTGGTGAAAGTCCACTGTAGGAGTAGGTAGTGCTAACCACTAACTTAAGACAAGGGTGTCTACCGTGAGGTAGAATCTGAAGGAAGTCAGCGGCAAGGTTCTGGCCCCAGGAACACGAACTACATATGAGTCTGGCTGTAGCTGGATAAGCTTGCTTTTCAAGGAAAAGTCTGTTGGGTGCCAAAGCTAGGTCAGTAAATGTGGAGGGCAGATGGAGTGAAAGTCACTACCCTTACCCGGGGACTTCTGGAAGATAACCTTCCAGAAGTCAGAAGATGTCGTATTACCAGCTACAATCAGTATTGGGGAAGGCCAGAAGGATAGCAAGGAGAAAAGTTGAGATGTTCGAAAATATACAAAGAAAGCAAAAAACCTCTTTTGAGAACTACCTAGGGAATGTAGTGGTGCAGCCACGAGGGTACTTAGGAGTGCTTAGTATATCTTTGGCACGAAACAAAACTAGCTCCTGCGAAGAAATTCGTCAAGCTATTCAACCGCCATATACCGAACGATACGTATGGTAGTGTGGGAGGACGGAGGCTGATTAATAATTGCTTCCTCCTACCCGATTATCAACAAAATGAAGGAGGTAAAAATCATGAGTAAGGTTAAGGTTGCCATAGTGGGTCTTGGTTTTGGCAAAGAATTTATTCCGATTTATCAAAAATATTCTGACTCTGAATTAGTGGCGATATGCCAGAGAAACGAGGAAAAGCTCAACAAGATAGGTGACCAGTTCGGTATTGAGAACCGTTTTACAAACTGGGATGATTTGCTGAAGCTTGATATAATTGATGCCGTACATATAGTCACACCTATTCTGGACCATGCCAAAATGGCTATTGCAGTTTTGGAATCAGGGAAACATTGCGCATCCACAGTACCTATGGGTACGACCATTGACGAGTTAAAGAACATAATCAGGGCTAAGAAAAAAGCAAAAAAGGTTTATATGATGATGGAAACAGCTGTTTATACAAGAGAATTCCTATATGTGAAGGAATTGGTAAACAATGGGAAAATTGGCCGTATTCAATTTGTTAGAGGTTCCCATATGCAGGATATGGGGCTACAGGGCTGGCCTGATTATTGGCTTGGGTTTCCTCCCATGTGGTATGGTACACATGCAATATCACCACTCTTGTGTATAACAGGTACAAAACCTGAATCAGTTATTTGTCATGGTTCGGGTTCAATTAATGAAGAACGTACGAAAAAATATGGTTCTTCTTTTGCAGTCGAGACTGCAGTATTTCGTATGAAAGATTCAATTATTGTTGCCGAAGCAACCCGTTCCCTCTATGAAACTACACGTCAATATCGTGAAAGCTTTGATGTATATGGAGATAAAATGTCTTTTGAATGGGAACAAGTAGCTGATGAGGGACATGCACTTTTTGAAGGTGGCGAAATCGTAAGACGAATGCAAGCACCTGATACTGACAGTCTACTACCTCCAGATATAGCAGAATTTACAAAACGTGAACAGATTATCGATCAAGAGCATGTTTCCTTTATCCAGGGAGCAGGCCATGGTGGATCACATCCTCACATGGTAAAAGAATTTATAGGTGCGATAGTTGAGGGTAGAGATTCGGAAATTGATGCAGTAACTGCAGCGTACTGGACTGGTGCCGGAATTTGTGCTCATGAGTCAGCAATGAAAAACGGTAAAAAGATATACATTCCTGATTTTGATAAGGTATAAAGGAGATATTTAAATGGATAAAAATAAGATTAAAGGCAAAAGGTATGTTTGTGCTGATGATGTTGAAACCCAGGTTTTCCCTTGGGGTAGACTTGCATGGCTTTCAGAACCTAGGGTAACGGGAACTGATAATATGACGGCTGGAGTCGTAACACTTGAACCCGGGAAAGGACACGATAGGCACAACCATCCGGGATGTGAAGAATTATTATTTGTAATTGAAGGAGAAGGTGATCAAACTGTAGAAGTTGGTGGGGGAATAGAAAAACGAAGAATTAAAAAAGGTGACCTTGTCCATATACCCTCAGACGCCTTTCATAGTACAATAAATACTGGCACTATCCCAATGGTTATATTTGCTGTTTACCAGTTTTCAGGTCCGGAAGCATTTCTTAGAACTCTGCCTGAATGTAAAATTGAACCGGCCAAAAATAAATCTTAATTCAGTATTGTTAAACAGATTGTAAGTAATGAATTAACATATTTATGTATCTTATATTAACGGGCTATAAAAAATTATATAGAGGTGCTCATTAATGTTTTATTATTTAGAGGAGATTGAATGTTATTAATGTCATTTATTAACGGACTAACCATGGCAGCTCTTTTATTTATAATGGCGGTTGGTTTGAATCTGTCTTTCGGATTATTAAGAATAGTAAATTTGACACATGGTTCCTTTTATTTGCTGGGGGGGTATATTGGGCTATATGTATATAAAGCAACCGAAAGTTGGATATTTGGTATAGCTACGGCAGGAATTGTAGTAGCCATAATCGCTTTTATTGAAGAATTCACCCTGCTGCGTCGTATTAGAGGAAAGCCAACTTTAGAAACACTTATTACCTTATCATTAGCTATTATTATTTCCGATCTACTTATTGTAATATGGGGCGGGAATCCAAAGACTATAAAGATACCTGAACTATTGAAAGGTTATGTCACTTTGTTTGATGCTAATGTACCTATTTACAATATCTTTATATTTTGCTTTGCATGTTTTATTTGTCTTACATTGTGGTTGATTCTCCAGAAAACAAAAATTGGTATGATCATTAGAGCCGGTGTGGATAATTTTGAAATTACTTCGACGCTGGGAATAAATATTCAGCTTGTATTTACCCTGGTTTTTACTGCTGCAGGTTTTTTAGCAGGAATAGCAGGAGCCATTGGAGGAACCTACCTAATGGTTGCCCCAGGAGAGGATTGGAGGATACTCACCTATGCCCTGCTTGTTATAATTATAGGTGGAATGGGCAGCTTTGGAGGCACTATTGTAGGTTCAATAATAATTGGAATGATTTTTAGCTTTGGAAATGTTTATGTTCCTCAGTTCTCACTTTTTCTTATGTTTGCACCTGTCGCAATTACATTAGTCATAAGGCCTAAGGGCTTATTTGGGAGGATAACATCATAAAAAAGAAATATTTTCAAATTATTATTTTGGTATTGATTGCTTTAATATTAAGCATTGCTCCAAATTTTGGTAATACCTTTCTTATTATAATGCTTATCAGAATAATGTATTACGGACTGATGGCTATCGCTTTTTCATTTTTGGCAGGTCAACTTGGGTTGTTTTCTTTGATGGTACCTGTAGCATTTGGTGTTTCAGGGTATACAATGGCTATTCTTGAAACAAAAAACATACTTATTTTTCCGTACTCTGTCCTTGTAGGTATTATTTTAGCATTGATTATATCAGCATTTTTAGGAGTGATGGTGAATAGGAGCAAGGGCACATATTTTTTAATGCTGACACTGGTTCTTGGACAGCTTGCCTATGCAATTGTACTGCAATGGGTTTCTCTGACAAAGGGAACTACCGGGATTACAGGTGTTAACAGACCATACCTTTTAAATATAGCAAATCTCGGAAAAAATGTTTCATTTTACTATTTTATTCTGGTAGTTTTTATAATTTGCATTATCTTGCTTTATGTTTTAATAAATTCTTCTTTTGGTGTGAAGCTGAGAGGTGTAAGGGAAAGTGAATCCAGAATGATAATGTTAGGATATAACACTTCATTAATTAAATGGGTTGCATTCATGGTATCTTCTTTTGTTTCATCAATCGGTGGAATATTTTTTGTTTATTTCATAGGTTTGATGAATCCTGATGCTATTAGTTTAAATGCATCGGTTAAAGTTATGATAGCCTCTATTTTTGGAGGTATAAACAGCATTATAGGTGCGATTATTGGAACAGGAATTATAAAAACAGTGGAAATAGTTCTAAGTTGGATAACACAAAGATATCTACTAATTATAGGAGTAATGTTCCTTATTGTTATATTGTTGGCTCCAAATGGAATTATAGGTATTGCAGAAAGAATATCAAAATTTGGAACCAGGTTGTTTAAAAAGAATTCAAAGTAGTCGTTTTGATTTAATATTAGGAATACAAAGTAGAATCTGTTGGAATGCTTTAAGGGAAATTATAAAAAGAGTAACTGAATTTAATATTAAAGGTATTTTAGGAAATTATATTTTGAGTAATATAAGGTTAGTTAATTCTCTGTGTAAAATAAATTTGTTTAAAGGAAGGATAATAATATGCACACCGAAAAGGAGCATGCAATTGTTTTAAGAAATGTTAATAAATCATTTGGTGGTGTTAAAGCTATAGATAATGTTTCGTTTATACTTGGCCATGATAAAAGTGCGGTTTTAATAGGCCCAAATGGAGCTGGGAAGACCACTTTATTTAATTTGATTACCGGTGAGGTACCACTGGATAGTGGTGAAATATATATATTCGGTGTGGATATCAGCAACAGTTCCGTCCAAAAGAGAAGCAAGCTGGGCTTAGTCAGGACCTATCAGATATACAACCTTTTCAATGGCATGACGGCAGAAGAAAATATATATCTTGCTTTAAGTAGCAATGAGTGGAAATCGAAGAGAAACAAATTTCCATTTTTGACTCCATGGCAGAAAAATAAAAATAAAATGGATAGAATAAAAGAGGTTTTAAAGAGTGTTGAACTTGAAGATAAGAAGCATATATTGGTAGATAACTTATCCCACGGGGAACAAAGGCAGCTTGAGCTTGGAATAGCTATAGCCCCAGCCCCAAAGATAATGTTGTTAGATGAACCTATGGCAGGTCTTTCTCCTACTGAAAGAAAATTGGTAAACAAATTGATATTAAAATTAGCTGTGGAAAAAAATATTATCGTCATTGAACATGATATTGATTTTGCACTAAATATAACTGACAATGTTATGGTACTAGATCGTGGGAAAGTAATTGCTAAAGGTTCTCCAGAAAGTATTAAGGGCAATGTGGAGGTGCAAAAAATATATAAGATGGAATAATGCTTCTTTGTTTTTTTAGTGCTATTCCAGACAGCAAAGCAGTAATAAATAATTTTATTCAATCTATGTAAAAAATTATAAAGCTAGTAAGGAAACTATGTCAGAATCAATATTATCAATAAAAGATTTGAATTCCTATTACGGAAAGTCTCATGTTTTGCAGGATGTTTCAATTAATATTAATCCACTTGAAAGAGTAGCAATTCTTGGACGAAATGGTATGGGCAAATCTACGCTTATGAAGTCTATATTGGGATTAGGTGGTATTAGACGTGATGGGAATATCTATTTTAACGATGAAAACATAATTGAAAAGAAAACATATGAGATTGCACGAAGAGGTATTGCTTATGTACCTCAAGGAAGGCAGCTCTTTTCCCTACTATCCGTTGAGGAGCATCTTACAATAGCTTACAAACCAGTTAAAGGAGGAAATGGATGGACACCCAAGATGGTTTTTGATATATTTCCAGAAATTGGGGAACGAAAAAAGATTAGTGGGACAAAGCTTAGTGGTGGTGAACAACAGATTCTTGCTATTGGAAGAGCATTAGTTAAAAATCCCAGCCTAATCTTAATGGACGAACCTTCCGAAGGTATTTCAACATTGGTTCTTGAAAGAATATTAGGAATATGCCATCAATTAACTAAACAAGGTGTAACCCTGCTTTTGGTAGAACAAAATCTTGGTTTAGCATTAAGCGTTGCTCAAAAGGTATATGTATTAGTTAATGGTAGAATTGTGCATAAGGCAAGTGCGGAAGAATTTAGTGCTGACAAGGAAAGCCAGCATAATTTTCTTGGTATATAAAAGCAATGTAAAATAAAATAGTGTACATAATCAATGCAATTCCTGCAGCGTGTGAGACATTTATATCATTTATATAATAGAGGAAATTTAAAAGACAAAAAGACAATGGTTAATTAATTTTTACTTTTCTCAGATTATATAATGAGTTCAAACAAACATATCTTGGTAATATAAGGATTGGAGTATAAATTATGAAAGTCTTAAATACAAAGTATCAGTCTAAGAGGCAATCCAAGCAAGAGCTAATCGAACACCTAAATAGTTTTAATCTTGATATCAAAATCTCTGTGGGTATATGGTATTTTACGCCTGTCGGTGGGAGATTTCATGAAGCATACGTAGATAATAAGGATATATCACAAAGACTAGAGATGGCAGCAGATATGGCAAAATGTGGAGTGAAAGCAATTGAAGCTCATTATCCCTTAGAGGTAAATGAAGAGAATTATCACCTTTATAAGAAACTTGAACAAGAGAGTGGAATTAAGCTGTTAAGCTGTTATCCTTCAATATTCTATCCCAGGGAATATGAATTTGGCTCATTATCAAACCCTTATGATAAATATAGAGACAAGGCGATTGAAACTTTAATAAATTGCCTGAAGTTTGTAAAAGATAAAAGTTTGCACCATGCCGGTATATGGCCGGGATCAGATGGTTATCTTTACTCATTAGGTACGAATTACTATGATATGTGGGATAGATTTGAAGATGCAGTAGCTTATGCTATGGATGAAGTCCCTGGTGTGATAGTAGCAATAGAACCAAAACCATATGAGCCTACTCCTAATAATATTTATAGAACTACTGTAGATGGAATATTAGCCTGTCATGATATTGAATCAAGATTAAAATCTGAAATTAACAAAGACCTCCTTAAAAAAGGTTATAGACTATTAGGAATGCAGCCAGAAATAGGGCATATCAGGATGGGGTTTGAAGATGCTCCTTACGTCTTTAGTAGAGCAACAAGAGAAGGTAGATTATTTCATACTCACTGGAATAGTCAACCAATGGGCAATTATGATCAGGATTTAAATGTTGGAGTTGTGGAATGGCAACAGGCTGAAGCTTCGCTTTTTGCACTAAAAATGGCAGGTTATAATGAATACTTTGGAATAGATATTAATCCGGTAAGAATTCCGGTACAGAAAGCTATTGAAATAAATTCTGCTGCATTAAATATTATGAATAAAAGAATAAATAGTTTACCCAATGAAGAGATATTAGAGGCGTATCTTGACCCGGAAAATCACAGGGGAGATATCGAACTAATATTAACAAAAAGCATGAAATAATATAAAAAGTAATTATTTTTATAATGATGAGATTTCTTTTAGGTCTTGATGTAGGAACAACATCAACAAGAACCATAATAATAAGTGAAAATGGTAAACTGATAGCTTCGAGTACCAGTGACTATAAACTGTTAACTCCAAAACCTGGATGGGCAGAGCAAAATCCAGATGATTGGTGGGCTGCATCAGTAAAAACCATAAGAGAGGTTATTAAAAAATCAAATATTTCTCCTGAAAAAATTTCCTGCATAGGCTTATCCGGGCAGATGCATGGAAGTGTTTTTTTGGATAGTAGCGGTAATGTAATAAGACCTGCAATACTTTGGTGTGACCAGAGAACTTACAAACAATGTGAAAATATATATAAAATATTTGGTTATAATGGTTTCATAAAGCTATCATATAATAAAGCCCTTCCTGGATTTACAGCACCAAAAATACTCTGGCTAAGGCAAAATGAACCTGAAAATTATAAAAAAGTATCCAAAATACTTCTACCAAAGGACTATATTAGATATAAATTATCGAATACTTATGCCACTGAAGTATCTGATGCTGCCGGAACAATTTTAATGGATATTCCTTCCAGACAATGGTCAAATGAAATCCTGAATGGACTTGGCATAGAAAAATATTTACTTCCTGAAGTATTTGAGTCTGATATAATTTCTTCAAAAGTTAGCAGGGAAGCCTCTAACCTTACAGGACTGGTTGAAGGCACTCCTATAGTTGGAGGCGGCAGTGACAATGCAGCTGGTGCAGTCGGTTCTGGTATTGTAAGAGCAGGCCTTATATCTGATTCAATAGGAACTTCTGGTGTAGTGTTTGCTCATAGCGATAAGCCTTTATATGATCCTCAAGGCAGGGTACATTCTTTTTGCCATGCTGTACCAGGCAAATGGCATCTTACAGGGGTGACACTTTCAGCTGCAGGATCTCTTAAATGGTATTTTGATAAGTTTGGTCCAACCAAAGAAATACTTAAAACTTTTCCTGATATTAAAGGATATGACTTACTAAATAAACAGGCAGAGAGTGTGCCAGTTGGGTCAGACGGACTTATTTTTCTTCCATATTTATCTGGAGAGAGGACACCTCATGCAGATCCATACGCAAGAGGTGTATTTTTTGGTATTTCTTATTTGCATGGACCCAGTCATTTTGTTAGATCGATTATGGAAGGAGTAGCGTTTAGCCAATTAGATTGCCTGTCATTGATGAGGGAACTTAATATTGTCTCAGATGAAATAGTATTATTTGGCGGTGGAGCGAAAAGCAGTATCTGGAGACAGATTATAGCAGATATTTTAAATTCTAAGATTGTTACTCTAACCATAGAAGAAGGGCCTGCTTTTGGAGCTGCAATTATTGCCGGTGCAGGATGCGGAGTGTTTTCCAGTGTTGAAGATGGAGTTGACAAAATAATTAATAAGGATAAAGGAAATAATCCAATGGTTAAAAATGTTGAAAAGTATAAAAAATTGTATACAATTTATAAATCACTATATATGAATTTAAAAGATAATTTTCAAAAATTGGGTAACTTATAATAATTGAAAACAATAAAATTAAAAATAAAAATACTTGATGAATCAATTCCATCTCCTAAATATGCACATCCAGGGGATGCTGGATTGGATTTATACAGTTCAATAGATTGCAAATTAAAACCTTTAGAGAGAAAATTAATACCCACCGGTATAAAAATAGCTATTCCCAAAGGATATGCAGGTTTTGTCCAGCCAAAATCAGGGCTTGCCATAAAAAACAGCATAAGTATAGTAAATACTCCAGGTCTTATTGATTCAGGATATATAGGAGAGGTTTGTGCAATTATTATAAATCTTGACCCAAAAAATGTTTTTGTAATAAAAAAAGGAGATAAAATCTGCCAGCTGGTAATCCAGAAAGTTGAAAAAGTTCAGTTAAAAATAGTTAAAGAATTGGGGGAACCAGTAGGGGAGAAGGCGGATTTGGAAGTACTGATTTTAATAATCAAAAAGATTAAATTTATAGTTTAAACTTTAATTTTTATAATAAATTCATCCAAAATAAAAAATTAAATATATTCCTCGAATATCTTCTGGCGAAGTTATAAAAAAATCAAATTTTATAAATTTTTATAAATAAATAATATTTTTTTATTTTATAACAAAAGTTGTAATTAATATTATGTATGCTTGTAATATATATACTTATTATATATAATATAGAAGCATATAAAAATAAAGGTGATAATATGAAGAGAATTAGCATATTTATAAGAGAGGATCAAAAAAAGGAATTAGATAAGCTAGCTACCAGTAGTGGAACTTCCTGCTCAGAGTTAATTAGAGAATCAATAGACACTAGACTATTTACTAACAAAAAAATTGCTTCTAAATCTGAAATTCTAAAAGAGACTAATGGTTTTTTAAAAAATAGGTTTAGAAAAGATATTAAAAGTACAGAAATTATTGAAAATCTAAGATCTGATTGGGAAAAACGATATGACAGACATAAAAGATAGTAAAATATTAATAGATACTGATATTATAATTGATTATTTTCGCGGTATTGGAAATTTAGGAAAGATTATAGATAATAGTTCTAATAATAAGTGTTATATTTCAGTTATTTCAATAGCAGAAATATATTCAAATATTTTTTCCCAAGAATACGATATGGTCGAAAGATTCCTCACATTACTAGAGATAGTTAATGTAGATAAGGTGATATCAAAATTAGCCGGGATCTATAGAATGGAATTTTATAAGTCTCATTTTTTAGGAATTCCTGATTCATTAATAGCTGCTTCTGTAAAAGTTACAGATACTTTTCTTATTACTAGAAATATTAAGCATTTTCCCATGAATGACATTCAAATAATAAAACCTTATTGATTTATTACATATTAGAGATATATTTGCAAAATGAGATTTATAAATAGAATTGTAAATTTTAGCGTATTTTAGTGTATATTAACAACTTCCGATAATACATATTATGTAAACTTGTAATTTCTAACTAATAATCTAAAACTGCTCCTTCTCCCCTAAGATAGTCACATACTTACCAAACTTTAAAGTTATTTTTTTGGATAAATCAAAATATCAAACCAATACCATTATTGAAGCAACTTATATCTTGGATTGAGACTCAGGATTTTTTAATAATTTTTGCTGGATTCCCGGCCACAAGGCAGTTTTTTGGTATTGAATCTAAAACCAAAGAATGAGCACCTACCGTTGTATTATCACCTATTTTAACCGGTCCCAGTATTGTGACATTGGTATATAATATTACATTATCTCCAATTTCGGGATAACCTGGCTCACCATGATGAAATATAGAATGACCAAGACCACCAAGAGTAACATTAGAAAAGATACTTACATTATTTCCAATCTTTACTCCTCTGCCAATAACAACCCCTGCAGGATGCCATAATCTACATCCAGAACCGATTTCAGCGCCAGGATCGATTTCTGATCCATTAAAGAAAAAGTTTAATCTGCTGCAGAACTCTGCTAAAAGCCTTAATTTTAATTTATAAAGTTTACGATAAAACCTGTAAAAAATTAAAGCCTGAACCCCGGGTTTAACCAGTATTATCCTGATAGCTTCCCAGATGGTTGGCCTACCTTTAGTTGTACCATACCTGCTGAACAGGTTTCTTATATCACCTTTTAAATTACCGTTACTATTACCAGTCATTTTTTTGAGTAAGGATATTTTTTGACATCCTCTTCACCTTAAAGGACGAGAGATTCCTATTTCACATGATTACTAATAGATTCACTCCACAGGCTGAAAGGGTATCCCCTACCACCATTAATTGACAACCTTATATCTCCTTCCTTAAGGCAGGAGTCTTACAGCTGACTTCGATAATTAATAAAGAAAATTACTCAGAAACTTTATACTTCTATAAAAGTTTTTATTTATTTAAATATTTAAACAATAAGCTATTATAATCTTTTTTATAAAATAATTTTATATTTATATCCGGATATAATTCTTTTACCTTTCTTATCTTATAATTTTTCTTTGTAACTAATTTCTGATTAAGAGTTGTGAGTTCTATATACAAATCTAAATCAGTCAGATAAAAATCTGGAGTAAAGCTGACCGTAGGATTACCTTTCCTATCAAAACGTAGTGTAAAAGTTTTAGGTTCATATTCCCATTTTATTCTATAGAAATCTAATATTTTAGAAAATTCTTTTTCACTGTTATGGGCAAATTTTATATCCCCAACATTTTTAAATTTCCTGTCAAGTTTATTATTCTTATTTAAATTTTCTCTTATTTCTAATAAATTTTTAACCATAGATTTTTAAAATTAACCTCCAATTATTCATATATTTATAATTTCTTTAACTTTTTCCCTGGTTACATCTTTTTTATTATTTTTAATTAAATATCTTTCTATATCTCCGTTTAGATCATGGTACACTTTCCCCAGGGCGATTCCAAAAACACCCTGGCCGCTCTTAAGTGTATCTATTATTGCTTTATCAGAATTACAAGCATAAACAGTGTTTCCATCGGATATCAGTGTTACTTTTAAAAACCCATCACCACTGTTGTTATTGCTATCATCATACTGTTCAAGATATCTTTTTGTTTTTCTTAGTTTTTGTAAGCTTATCCCGGCTTCCATTAATTTTTTAATGACCTTTAATTTCATTAAATCATTAAAACCATACATCCTTCTGGTTCCATAACCACCTGCTCCATTTATAGAAGGTTTTATAAAATCAGTCCTATCATAATAATCAAGCTGCTTGTAGGTAATCCCGATTATCTTACAAACTTCTTTAGATATATAAAATTTTTTTATTATGTCACTTTTCATATTAAACTATATATTTACCATGTTATAATTTTAATTACATCATTGTAATTACATTAATGTAATTTTAAGATTTAATCTTATTAAAGTCAATAGAAAAACATAGATATGGTAAGTATATATACGGCAGGATATAGGTTACATTGATGATTTATTAATTATTGCTAAAAGATCCTTTTATTTATCTTCAAAATCTTCAGGTTTAACATGATCCAGGAAGTTTTTAAATTTTTTTACTTCTTCTTCAATTGATTGCAGTCTCAACCCGCCTGATTCTAAAACATGTTTCGCTACATAAATATCACATTTACTTCTAACCGCAGTAGCTATAGCATCAGAAGGTCTTGAATCAACTCTAACCACTTTGCTATCTGTATTTTTAATATTTATTATTGCATAAAATGTATTATCCCTGATGTCTGTTATCTCAATGTTATCAATACTTATTTTTAAATTATTAATAATATTAATAATCAAGTCATGAGTCATAGGTCTTGGTGTTTTTATATTAGACATTTCAAGCGCTATAGCGGAAGCCTCATAAGGTCCGATCCAGATAGGTAAATACCTGTTTCCATTTTCTTCTTTTAAAAGAAGGATTGGTTTATGAGAAGGTAGTTCTATCCTTACACCTTCTAACGTCATTTTTATTAAATTAGAATTTTTTTTATTTTTCACTTTTAGAAAAATTTAATATTTTTACCTGTAATTATATAACACTTAATAGGATAAATCGATGAACTATATTTTATTTATTTCTTAAAATTTAAATGTAGTTTGCAGTGAAGCCCTGTGTTAATGGGAGTTATAGGATTATAGGCTAGAGCTATTCTTTAAGAATTCGATATCTTTTTTTACAGTATCTAATTTTAATTCGTATATTGACTGCAGATTTCTAAATTTCTGTTTATAATCCAGACCATAGCCAACTATATATTTTTCTCCAATTTTAAAGCCTATATATTTAATATTGATATCTGCAATTCTTCTTATATCCCTATCAAGCAGAGTGCATATTTCAAGGCTATTTGGGAATCTTGATTTTAAATTCCTGAGTAGATAACTTATAGTAAGCCCGGTATCAATGATATCTTCTACAATTAACACATCCTTCCCTTCTATTGATTCATCAAGGTCTTTAGTGATTCTGGCCACACCTGTAGATGTACCATTAATACCATATGCAGAAATACTCATGAAATCGATACTTAAGGGAAGGTCAATTTCCTTCATCAGATCAGATAGAAATATCACTCCTCCTCTTAAAACACTGACCAGGAGCAGATTCTTATCTTTATAATCCTGTGTAATTTCCTTTCCCAGTTCAGAAATTCTATTTTTTATATCTGAACTTGGAAATAATACTTTTCCTAAAATATTATTTTTTAATAACTCTTTTTCTTTTTGTTCATTCAAAATATAGATAATATAATTAATATAAATCTTTAATATGTAAGCCTATTGGTATCCTGTATTAATGCTACCCATGTAGAGCCGCGGTTGAACAGTATTACATTTCCATCATCATCTTTATATTTAAATGGATCAAAAACAGATGTTCTTTCCCATGTTCCTTCTATAACATTTCCATCCATAAAGAAAAAGGCTTTACCTATATCACTGGTCCCGGTTGTTCTAACTGCCATATGACCACTTGCATCTATAGGACCTTCGATGCTTGTAATCATAACAATAACATTATTTACTGCAATTTGCTTACCAGTATCGTAATCCGTATGAGGAACACCTGCCAGATATCTTAAGTAGTTATTTTCATTTGCATTATATTTAAAATCAACTTTAAAACTATCTTTATTAGAAAAATTAATGACTATATCCGAGATATTCCCTTTTTCAGAATCAATTGCATCAATTTTGAATCTCAGGGGAGATTGTCCTCCTTCAAGTGAGTATCCGTATTCTAAAGCATCTTCTTTTATACCCAGAGTAGACATAAAAGCAGTATGCTCAAAAGTATTACTTCTGCTAGAGTCTCTCCAGCCTGATTTAGCATATGCTATAACGTCACTATTTCCATCCAGGACATCCATATCTAATTTTCTTATTATATCGTAACCTTCAGGATATGTTCCCCAGAAAGCATATATGGGATCAAAACTTCTTGCTATTTCGGCATTATATATTCTGGCACTTCTCATAGGACCAATAGTTTTCACATCATAAGAAGAATAAACCGCTAAATACCTTGTAATTCCTCCTTCTTCTACTACTTCAAAAATTATATCGGCAAGATGTAAGCCCGATTGTGGTCTGGCAGGCGTATTATTATCTACCATTACTGCTATTGGCCTGCTGTTTCCCACAGTGTCAGAAATATTCAGTCCACTAAGAATATTTATATCTCCGGTTATCTCCATTCCTGTGATTTTATCTTCATCTATTTTTTTCCCACTATCATCTTCAACTTCTTCGGAAATTTCATCGGTTTCCTCAGCGATAGGCTCCTCTTCAGAGGTTTTTCCTGTTTTACAACTGGTAAAGATTACGGTGAAAATCAGTACCACAACTAAAAAAGAAAATAGCAAAATTTTAGCAGTTTTATTTTTCCCAAAATCCAATTTAATATACCTCCACTTAGAATTATACATTTTTCTTTGTTAATAAATTTCTAACTATTATAAATATAAATATTAGAAAGTAAAATACTAATAAAAATATTAATACGACCCGGGATTGTATTTCCTCGGCATCAGATAATTCCTGGTAAATGTAACAACTTCCAATATTTTCTGTGGCAATTATATTTATTTCTTTTAATTTTTTATTATTTATAAAAATATCCATTGAGCCTAAAATTTCATTTCTTTCGATGGGTAGATTTATATCATTGTATATCTTATGTTTTATGTCTACTACATCACTATTTACATTTATAAGTTTCACATAATCTATGTCTGGATATAAATCTATATTTACTCCGGTTTTTTCTCCAATATTTGCAGTTATAGATGGCTGCTTTGAATCTACAATTTTTGTGTACCCTAAATTATCATAAGCCCAGTTAAGCAGTTTTAAAGCGTCTTTTTCTCTCCCTTCCTTAGAACTATTTAAGATTACAGTTATAAGTTTTAAATTTTCTTTTTCTGAATAGACTGCCCTACAGAAACCAGCATTAATTGTATAACCTGTTTTTATACCTTTTATATAATCATAATTCAGGAGCTCGTTTGTATTTGTAATCTCAATTTCTTTGTCATTTATTTTAATGGTGTCTTCCCCCGTATTAACAATTTCACTGAATAATTTATTTTTCATACAATAACTGGCAATTTTAGCTAAATCTATAGCTGTTGATTTATGATGTGGAAAGTTATCGTCCAGCCCGTTTGTATTCTGAAAAAAAGATTTTTTTGCACCTATTTCTTTTGCCTTAATATTCATCAATTTTACAAAATCTTCTACATTTCCGGATACATATTCCGCTAATGCAATAGATGCATTATTATGGGAAATTATAAGCGCAGCTTTAAGCAGGTCTAATAAACTTATTTTATCACCGGTTCTAAATCTAAATGCGGAATGATTTCTTCCTGAAGCATTTTTAGAAATTTTAATGATTTCTTCAAAATTGTCTATATTTTCTATAGCAACAATTGACGAAAGCATCTTGGTAGTACTGGCTGGATACATTAATTTGGAAGAATTCTTCCCCCAGAGAATATCTCCGGTTTCATAATCAACAATCACTGCTGACTCAGCAGCTATATCGATTTCATCATCATAAAGAGCATCATCTGAATCACAATAAACTTTGTCAGGATTTAGAAAAAATAAAACAGAAAATAATAGGAGAAAAATTAATAAATATACAACTATAGTGTATGCTTTTAAATTTTTATAAATTAGAACTGAAGGAATGGTATTTATCATTTATATTTTTCCAGAAACTTCCTATTTTCTTTTTTTATTAAAAGCTCTTGAAAGTCACAAAGTATTCTTTCTAATTTATTTGCTACTCTGGCAGCTTTAACATGAGAATCCTTTTTACTGGACATAAGCAGTGGATAGATAATTTGCTGGATAAATGAAGAATGCCGGCCGGCAAAATTTTCGAATAATTTCAAATGTCTTACCTGGATACCGTATTTTGATAGTTTACTTGCCAGCTTTAAGATTTCAATATCATACGTACTGACGACATATTTACCATTTTCTTCACTCCAATCAATAATTTCATTTTCATGTAAATCTATTATAAAAGATTGCGACAATTTGAATTTCTTGCTGATGTCATCTATAGAATATAATTTTAACTCATATCCGGGCTTAAATTCCTCACCTAATTTCAGTTGAAGAGTTTCTATGGATTCACATTCGCTTATAAATTTTTTAAACTCCTTAGATTTCAACTTCTCTTTTATAACCTCTAAAGGCATGTAAAAGTCTTTCTGCATTTTCAATATATAGTTTAATTTTTCAATATCTTCCCTATAATAAATTCTATATCTATTTAACGCCCTTTTAGGCGACAAGAGTCCTTCTGATTCTAAAAATCTTAGTTTACTATTAGTTAAATCAGGGTATAATTTTCTTAATTTTTTTACTACCTTACTTATAATAAGATAATTTTTTTCTGGTATTTCCTTCTTCATTTTACCTTCTTTCTATGACAGAAAAATAGGAATATGTATTTACCAATCTGTATTCTATCGCCGTCTTTCAATATAGAATTTTCAACTATTTCACCATTAACATAACTTCCATTTAAGCTCCCTGAATCTTTTATTCTAAAATCTTTATCAATTTTCTCCAGTATCGCATGTTTCCTGGAAACCGTTATATCATCAAGAAATATATCTGATTCAGGGTTTCTTCCAATAGTAAATTTTGATTTATTTATTAAAAATATATCCCCGATATTAGGGCCTTTTATAATTACAAGCCCACTGCCTATATCCGATATCTTTTTTATATCTTCCAATATATCAGTGGATACCTCTTCAACAAATTCAATTTTCTTATCCTTAATAGCTTCAGTTTTATTATTATTTGATTTAAGTTCCATGGCCTTTCCTAATCTACTAATTCGTTGATTTTTTGGTCACTATATTTCTTTCTTTTCGTTTTATTAACCTGATCAAGGAATATTAAATTTTAAAATTTTTTATTAAAAAAGAAACTATATTTTAGATTATATATGATCGGGACGAGAGGATTTGGTCTTTCGTCTCGCTCCGCTCGCTGCAGAGACGCGGACTCCCTCGTCTTCGACTCAGTCCGTCCTTTCAAATCCCGAAAACATGCCAGTGGCATGTTTCCACTAACTGTCTCTACTGTACTCAACGTTTTACCTATGCAAACCTGGTCGGGACGAGAGGATTTGAACCTCCGACCCCCAGTACCCCATACTGGTGCGCTAGCCAAACTGCGCCACGTCCCGTATTTTTATATTTTAGAGTAATACAAATGATTAGTAAAGTTATCATTTAAATAAATCTTCAACCTCAGATTTAAACTTTCTTTTCATAAGTTTATTTACTGAGTCTAAAGGACTTAAATCTTTATATATAATCTCATATATGCATTCTGTAATTGGAACTTCTATATTCATTTTTTTTGATATATCATATACTGCTTCGGTAGTCTTTATACCTTCTGCAACCATATACATACTTCCCATAATTTCATCTATTTTCTCACCAGCAGCCAATCTTTCACCAACACCTCTATTCCTGCTGTTTTTACTTATGCAAGTTGCAATAAGATCACCCATTCCCGCTACTCCCGAAAAAGTTATTGAATTTGCGCCCAATTTAATTCCAAATTTGGTAAGTTCATATAAACCTCTGGTTATAAGAGAAGCTTTGGTATTAGCCCCGTACCCCAGGCCATCGGAAATTCCTGATGCAATTGCTATTATATTCTTAACTGCGCCGCCAATCTCTACTCCAATCACATCCATATTAGTATAAACCCTGAATTTATCAGTTGATAATATAGGCTGGATATATTTTAATATTTCTTTATTATATGATGCCGCCACTGAAACACTGGGTAAATCATTTGCCACTTCCAGGGCAATATTAGGGCCTGATAATACGCAAATTTTAAAAGTTAACTTTTCAGGCAGGCATTGTTCTAACACTTGTGACAATCTGAGATTACTTCCAGTCTCCAATCCTTTGGCTACATTTAATATACATTTTATATGTTTGACCTTTTCCTTGAGTACGTCATAAAATTTAATAATTATTTCCCTTAAAGCATGTGAAGGCACTGCAAAGATTACAATTTCAGGATTACCAAAACCATCTTTTAAATTTATAAAGGTTGTAACATTTTGAGGAATGGTCAAATCACCGGTATATTTTAGGTTCTTTCTAAAAATTTTTATCTCTTCGTAAGTGGCCTCACTCCGCGCCCACAAATTTATATGGTAGCCCCCTCTGGCAAGGATTACCGCTAATGTTGTTCCCCAGCTTCCAGCGCCAATTATAGTTATAATAATTTCTTTTCTCATAATATTTTTATTCTTTAACTTAATACTTAAATTTAAAATATAGGGGTGTGCCCATAAAGCCAAACTTTTCTCTTATATTATTTTCAATATATCTTCTTATATTTACTCTTCTTTTTGCATCCATATTTGAAAAAATTAAAAAAACTGGTGGTGATGTTTTTATCTGTCTTATAAATTTAATCTTAAATTTTTTACCCTTAAAGTAAATACCAATCTCTTTCTGGTCCAACTCCTTAAAAAAGTTAGTAAGTTTGCTATCAGGGATCTTTTTATTCCTTTCTATAATAAGCTTGTCTATCATCTTTATAATATTTTCAATCCCCTTTTTAGTCAATGCGCTTACTTTTAGAAATGGTATATAATCTGCAAATTTAAGCTTTTGGTCAAACATATTTACAATGTTACCAATAGTATCTTCATCCACCATATCAATTTTATTAAAAATGATACAAATACTCACTCCCTTTTTTATACATGTCTCTACAATTTTTAAATCCTGGACGGTTATTTCTTTACTGCAATCAATAAGCACTAAACTTATGTCTGAATTTTCTATAGATCTTATTGTCCTTAGTTCACTATAATATTCCAGATCTCCTCTCTTATCCTTTTTTCTTCTTAATCCGGCAGTATCTATAAATTTATAATTTCTGTTATTTATATTCACTATACTGTCAATGCTATCTCTTGTGGTTCCCTCAACCTCATCAACTATTGCCCTTTCATCTTTAATAATAGCATTAAACAATGTTGATTTGCCAGAATTTGGTTTACCCAGAATACATATGCCCGGAACAACTTTTTCTTCATACTCTCTTATATCTGTAGAATATTCTTTAAATTTAGAAACTAATTCATCTAAAAGATCCCCCGTATTTATACCATGCATTGCAGATATTTTTATAGGATACCCAAAACCAAATTTTAAAAAATCTTCAATGTATAAATTACCCTTTTTATCATCATACTTATTTCCGGTAAAAATTATTTCCTTATCTGTTTTTCTCAGGATCACTGCTATTTCTTCATCAAGCGGGGATACGGGTTCTTTTAGGTCGACCATAAAAATAATAATATCTGATTCATCTATTGCTTTTTTAGTCTGTAAAAACACCTGAATATCTATCCTATGTTTTGATTTTAAATCTATGCCACCTGTATCTAACAGATAAAAAATTTTGCCATTCCAGTCAGCTTTGTAATATTTACGATCTCTGGTAATCATTGGTTCCTTATGCACTATTGCTTCATTTTTCTGGCATATTCTATTAATTAAAGTTGATTTTCCCACATTTGGTCTTCCCACAATAGCAACTTTTGGAATATTTTCCTTCATATTTACCCGCTTATATTTAATTAAGATGTTAATTCCTTTATAAAACTGGCGCTATTTTCAGATAAGTTATAATTTTTCAATTGCTTCTTTTACATCTATTATGTCTTCCACCGGCGTAGATGCGCCGCCGCTTATTCCAACCTTTTTAACATTATTGAACCATTGCGGTTTGATTTCCTTATAATTTTCAATGTGGTAAGTTACTGCACTACACTTTTTCGATATTTCCACAAGGTGTGTTGTATTTGCACTTTTTTTCCCACCAACTACTATCATTATATCAACACTATTTGCCAGTTTTTTGGTTGAATTTTGTCTTTTTTTTGTAGTATTGCAGATGGTATTAAATACAACCAACTCTTTGGCCTTTTCCAGTAACTTGCTGGTAATCAGACATAATTTTTCTATAGTTTGGGTTGTTTGAACAACAACTCCTATTTTTTTCTTACTGGAAATTTTTTCTGCATCTGCTTCATTTTTTATTACTGCATAATTTTTATTTAATACATGGTCTTTTATTCCCATTACCTCAGGATGATTTCTATTTCCAACAATCACCACAAAGTAACCATTTTTACTGAGGTCTTCAGCTCTTGCCTGGGCTTTCTTTACAAAAGGACAGGTTGCATCAATAATCTTGATATTCTTTTTTTTAATTTCATTAACTAAAAACGGAGACATTCCGTGGGATCTTATAATAAATATACCGCCAGGTGTTATTTTTTCTAAATTCTCAACCGAAATTAAACCTTTTTTTGCCAGCTTATTTGTGACCCCTGAATTATGAATAATAGGACCAAGAGTAAAGATCTTAGTTTTTTTACACTGATTTTTCTCCAGTATCTCTTCTGCTAATTTTAGAGCTCTCTTTACACCAAAACAGTATCCTGAATATTTAGCTGTTTTTATATCCATATGCATTAAAAACCTTATTTTTCTATTTTATTTTATTGTATATTTTACCTATCTCTTTCATTGTTCTATCAACTATTATAAGGATAGCTTCTTTTTTACAATGTTCTTTCAAAATATCTTTTATATCTATTATATCTCCAACAATTAATTTAACCCTGGGGAAAAATATCCTCTTGTGAGGTTTCTGTATTATTTTATTTGTACCACTTATTGCTACAGGTAGAATGGGGGTATTGCTCACTGCTGCTATAAACCCTGTGCCCTTTTTACCACCTCTTAATACTCCATCAGTAGATCTTGTACCCTCCGGGAATAAACCCAGGACATTTCCGTCTTTTAAGACTTTAAATGAAATATAAAATACTTTTCTATCAAAAGCCTTTCTTTCAACAGGAAAGGCATTTAAGAAAGTTACCAGAGAGGATAAAAACTTATTATTATATAATTCTTTTTTTGCCATAAAATATACGCATCTAGGAATATACGCACCTATTACCACCGGATCCACATAGCTTATATGGTTTGAGCATATTATCAACTTACCATTTCTGGGTACTTTGTGTAAATCTATTTTTTCTACCCTGTATAGAAGGTCAAAAATAACTCTTAATATAAACTGTATTAACTTGAATAGAATAAAATAGGATTTACTATGTTTCGTTTTTAACATTTACCTTTTTAAAATATAATTTCTTTATTTTTTCAACAACTCCTTTTACTGATAATCTGGATGTATCAATTATAATTCCATTTTCCGGTATAACCATTGGGCTGTCTTCTCTGCTGCTGTCAATTCTATCTCTGCTTATAATTTCTTTTTTGATTACATTTCTTTCTAAAAATTGCCCTTTTTCTCTTATCTGCAAATCTCTTCTTTTTATTCTTTCATCCAGGCTTGCAGTTAAATATATTTTGAGTGTTGCATTAGGACAAACTACACTTCCAGTATCCCTGCCTTCAAGCACAGCATTACCTCCCTGGATAAATTTTTTCTGAAGACTTACCAAATATCTCCTTACTCCAGATAATTTAGAAACAATAGAAACCGCAGATCCTACTTCCCTGCTTCTAATCTCATTGGTAACATCTTTTCCATCTATTTTTACTGTGGTATACCTGCTTTCATCTACTGAATTACTATCTAACTGGAGATTTATGTTTCGGGCTAGCTTTAATATAGATTTTTCATCTTTACAATCTATATTATTCTGTAAAGCAAGAAGGGTAATTGCTCTATACATGGCTCCAGTATCAATATATTTTAAATTTAATTCTCTAGCTAAAATTTTTGCAACTGTGCTCTTACCGCTTCCAGCAGGACCATCTATGGTTATAATATTATCTAGCATCTTTTAATCAGTATTTATATATGTCTTCACCATACTTGAGCTTATTTCCTCCCTGCGTTATGGCGCCAAAACTTTTTTTAGATTATATTTAAAACCAGGAAAGGAAGTATTGATACATTCAGAATCCAGAATAGTTACTTTTCCTCTTGATAACAAAGCCAGTATAGAAAGAGACATAGCAATTCTATGATCTCCGAAACTATCTACCATTCCTTCACCCGCCTTGAAATTCGCATCCCCTTCTATTATCATTCCATCCTCTTTTTCCTCAATATTCACCTTTATTTTTTTAAACTGGCTTACAATAGACCTGATTCTGTCACTTTCTTTATATCTTAATTCTTCAGCTCCTCTTATTACTGTTTTACCTTTTGCCACAGTTGAGGCTACACACAGTATTGGTATCTCATCAATTATACCTGGGATTTTATCTTTATCTATTTCTATAGAATTTAGATTACTGGAAAAAGTTTCAATATCTGCAACCGGTTCATTATTTATAATTCTTTGATTTTTAATAATAATCTTTCCACCCATTTTTTTAAGGATTTCTACAAAATAACTTCTGGTGGGGTTCATACCGATACCTCTCATAATAGTATGTGAATCTTTTAAAATTAGAGTTGCAACAATAAAAAAAGCTGCCGAAGATATATCACCGGGCACATAAATATTTTTAGCAATTAATTCATTGCCGGGTTTTAATTTTGTATATTTACCATCGTAAGTAATATCTGCTCCAAAGTATTGGAGCATACGCTCTGTATGATCCCTCGAAACTTCTGGTTGAATTATCTCAGTTGTACCTTCTGCATTAAGAGCTGCTATAAGGATACTGGATTTAACCTGAGCACTTGGCACTTTAAGCTTAAATTTTTTTCCTTTCATATTGGGGTTTCCAAATACTACTATAGGAGCCTTTGAATTATTTTCTCTTCCATTAATTTTAGCGCCCATCTCTAACAGTGGCTCTATTATTCTTTTCATAGGCCTATTGTTTATAGAACTATCACCACTCAATACAGACATAAAATTAGTTGCGGACAGTACACCACTCATTATCCTGATTGTAGTCCCGGAATTTCCAACGTCCAGTATTTGGCCAGGTTCACTGAAGTTTTTAATACCTTTACCATATACTATTAAATTCCCGCCTATTTTTTCAATTTTTACACCTAGTTTATTTAAAACATCTATTGTTTTTATGCAGTCCTGGCAAAACAAGAAATTCTCTATTACTACATTATTATTAATCAACGATGATATGATTACACTTCTATGTGAAATCGACTTATCTCCGGGAATTTTTAATTCACCCTTTAAGCTTCTTGCTCCATGTATTTCCATTTTTATTCACTTAATACCTTTTTTACACTTACTTCGTATCCTGCTTTTTCAATTGCTTCTTTTGCAGTGTTACAAGCATCTTCACCTTGAATCAGTACTTTAAGGATTCCCCCACCACTGAATTCTGTTGAATGAAAAATAGATATATCTTCAATATTTATTCCGTGAGAACTTATGGCCAGTGTAATTTCACTCAAAACTCCTGCTTTATCAGGTATTGCAACTCTAAGTTCATATAATTTGGAAATATCCTTCTCAATATATTTTGGTAAATTAATTCTTGCTTTCTGAGCTTTAAAGTAATGTTTTTTTATTAATTCTGAATTTTCTTTTTTCAAGTTATTTTTAAACTTTATCAGATACTTTATATAATCATCTATTGATTTAATTAGCTCATCTTTATTTTCTAAGCTTATATCAAGCCACATTTTTATATTTGAAGCAGCTATTCTGGTCATATCCCTGAAACCACCAGCGCATAGTTTAAATAAATTTTTCATCTTCTTTTGTTTATCATCAATCATATCAACCAGATTGGTTGAAAGGACATGTGGCAAGTGACTTATTAACGCTACATTTTCATCATGTTCTTTAGGATTTATGGAAATCACTTTTGAGCCAATTTTTGTAAATAAAGAATGTAATGTAAGAAGAGGTTCAGATATAGTAGTACCTGTAGGAGTTAAAATATAAAATGTATTCTTAAATAATTCTGGAGTGGCGCTAAGTATACCTTCATTTTCCGAGCCAGCCATTGGATGGCCTCCTATAAAAAATACTCCTTCAGGTAATATTTCACTTACTCTTTTAACTATCTTCTCTTTAGCGCTGCCAACATCTGTAATAATCACTCCTTTTTTTAGGTAATCCTTAATATGTTCTACTACCTCGATTATTTTACTTATCGGTGTCGCTATTATTATCAAATCAGCGTCAGTAACTGCTTCTTTATAATCTACAGCAACAACATCAATTATATTCCTGTATTTAGCTATATTCATTGCTTCACCTTCAATATCATATCCAGTGATTATAAAATCTTTACCGGTATTCTTTAAAGATAAGGCTAATGAGCCACCTATAAGCCCTAGTCCTATTACGGTTATTTTTTTAATATTTTTCATTTTACACTACTATCAAATCCAATAATTATTCTATTGGAAGTTTTTAAAAATATTTTAACACTATATAAAAATTATTAAATTTTGTGAATAAGAATTTATTTATTATTCTTAATTATTCTACTATATTTTTAGTATTTTTATTAAACATAAAAAAATTTTAAAAATTTCCTAATATTCTCTATATTTTACTTCTAATCTATTGACAACAATTTTTAATTTTGATATCTTTTTATCATCTTAGAACAGGAGGCAACTTTTAGAAATAATTAAGATTTATTTTCGAAAGAGAATAGATAAGAGGTTAATAATCTGAAAAGTCCCTGAGAAAAGTTCTAAGATGCGCCCCGAGATTTTTAGTAGCCTAAAGCGCTAGTTATGGCAAAAGATAACTCGGGGTTTTTTATGCATTAAAATTTTCAATCAATAAATTCCAATTTACACTCATTGGAATTTTATCTTATTATTTCTTTGACTTTCTTTATAATAGCTTCACTGGATATTTCTTCATAATCCAACAGCTCATATGGTTTCCCACTTCTGGGCATTTTTCTAACTGCAAGTATATATACCGGACTGCTTTCTGAAGCAGCACTTTTTACTGCATCCCCAATACCACCCTCGGCAAAATGGTCTTCCACAGTTATTATAGCTTTTGTTTCTTTTTGCGCTTTTATAATAGAATCTTTATCTATGGGCTTAATACTGTAAACATCAATTACTCTTATAGCAATATTTTCTTTTTTTAATTTTTCATAAGCTTTTAATGCTTCATGCAGTGTTATCCCAGCTGCGCAAACAGTTACTACATCACTTTTGCTTTCTTTTAATACTTTACTTCCCCCTATCTTAAAATCATCTTCTTTACTATAAATAATAGGTGTATCCATTCTTGTAGTTCTAATATAAACATTTCCAAAATGTGCGGCAGCTTTCTCTACCAACTTTTCAGTAGATATTCCATCTGAGGGATATAGCACAACACTTACAAGCAAAGTTCTGAACATAGCAATATCTTCAAGGCCCATTTGAGAAGCCCCATCTTCTCCAATTGATACGCCTGCGTGTGAACCTACAAATTTTATATTCGAATTTGAATACTGACTCATTCTAATCTGGTCAAAGGCTCGTGTTAGAAACGCTGAAAAAGATGAAATAAAAGGAATTTTGCCCCTGAGAGACAGCCCCAGCGCTGTACCTACCATATTCTGTTCAGCAATATACATTTCAAAAAATCTTTGTGGAAATCGTTTTTTAAAGATCTCTGAAAATGTTGAGTTACCAACTTCAGCATCAAGGACAACTATTTGAGGATATTTTGAAAATATGTTAACCAGAGTATTACCATATGCTTTTCTGGTAGCTATTTTATCAATCTCCATAGGAATCTTATCATATTCTTCTATTCCTTCTTCAGGTATGTTAACCTGTTCTGGATTTAAAATTTCTCCCCTTATTTTTTTATCAACATTTCCTAATTCCTTGAGTGCTGTATCCATCTGCGCTTTGGAAATTGCTTTACCGTGCCAGTCATTTTTATCTTCCAGCAAATTTACCCCTTTGCCTTTTATCGTTTTTGCAATTATCATTGTCGGCTTCCCTTTTACACTTAAAGCATTTTCATAGGCATCAGCAATCTCTTTAATATTATGACCATCAACTGTAATAGTTTCCCATCCAAAGGAAGATATTCTTTTCTCATAAGCCTTGATATCCCATCCATATATTGTTTCTCCTCTCTGACCCAGGCGGTTAACATCTATAATGCCTACAAGATTATCCAGCTTATAATGAGCTGCGATTTGTATGGCCTCCCACTGCGAACCTTCAGTCATTTCACTATCCCCTAAAAGTACATATGTATAATAAGGCAGCTCATCTATGTATTTGGCATTTAAAGCCATTCCCAGACCAATAGAGAGGCCCTGTCCCAGGGACCCTGTTGCAGCTTCAACATATGGAAAATTAGGAGTAGGATGCCCCTCGAGCCTGCTTCCAAATTCCCTCATGGTCAGCAACTCTTCTTCACTTACAGCTCCAGCTGCAGCCCATAATGAATACATTAATGGAGAAGCGTGACCTTTAGAAAAAATCAGCCGGTCATTGTTCATATATTTAATATGGTTAATTTTGAATTTAAAAAAACCTCCAAAAAATAATGTAGACATCAATTCAACTGCTGATAATGAAGAAGATGGATGACCTGAACCGGCCCTGGTGGTTGAAATTAATATAAAATACCTGATAAGCTTTGATATTTTTTCTATTTTATCTATGTTTATCATTTTTTCTCCAATCAAAAAATTTTTTATATATCTTTTATTTTGGTTCTACATGTATTGAAATTTCACTTATATTTTCGAATTTTTTCTTTATATCATCTTCTATTTTAGTAACTATTAAGTGCGCTTTTTTTACATCTAAACTCTTTTTTAGCCTGCAGTGAAACGCCAGATTATATGACCTTTCTTTTTCAAGTATAGTAAAATTGTGACATGTTTCAGGATTTACATACGAGGATATCTCTTTCTTTATATTAGAAATTAGTTTTTCTGATTCTTTTGTTATATCTTTCCAATCCTCCTCGCTTCTGGCATCTTCAATGTGAATATATACACTGCGTATATTTCCTATCTTTTCTTTAATCTTATTTTCAGTAACTTTTGTTAATTCTTCAGTTTTTTCAAGTTTTAAGTATCTATTTAATTCTAAATGAATAGAAATATCAATATAATTATCCACATTATATATATAAATATTATGAATATCCTTTACATACGGCTGGTTTAATATAATTTCTTTTACATATGCTTCTATATTATCTTCAGTTGTGGGAGATTTTGTTTCTAAAATTATTTCTGATTCGGGTACGCCGCTTGAGATTTTATTTTTTATTTTATCTTTGATATTTTCAACCTGTGATGAATATAAATTACCTTTCAGGCATATTTCCAGATTTATGAACTTGATATTTCCAACTTCATGTATTTTCAATTTATCAACAGATTTTATTTCGGGAATCTCTTTTAAAATCCCCATAACTTTATCCGTAACTTCTTTCGGAATATAATCTAATAAATTTCCTACTATCCTGATTGATAACCTTAAACTAAAGGTTAAAATAATTATAGAAACTATTATAGAAGCAACAGGGTCTGCTATGTAAATACCTGCATTTGCCATTAATAATCCTATAATCACTATAGTTGAACTTAAGATGTCGCTTGAATAGTTTAAGAAATCTGCCTTGAATGCAAATGAATTATATTTCCTTGCAGCTCTTCCAACGTAAAAGACTCTTATAATATTTAAAAATATGGAAATTATTAAAATTAAAAATACATACCAATTTAAATTTAATACAATATTTTTATAAATAATCCTTTGAATAGATTTATATATAATGAAAAAGCTCAAGGCAGATATTATAACAATTTCTAAAAAAGCAGAGAGATTTTCATACTTTCCGTGTCCATAAGTATGATCCTTATCAGCAGGTCTTGTTGAAATCCTTATAGCCATATAGGTTGCAATTACAGTTACAAGATCGAGCCCGTTGTTTAAAGCTTCTGAAAAGACACCTATACTATTTGTAAAATAGGCAACTGTAACTTTAATAATAACCAGGAAAATAGACACCAGAATTGAGAACATGGCTATTTTTTTCATATATAAACCTTTTGAATTAATTGGACCGCTATTTCTATTCATAATATAATGAATTCATATTATTGTCTTAATTAATATAATATCTATAAATTGTTAAGTCAAAAAAATAAGTATAGTTACTTCTATTTTTCTATTCTTAACAGATTAATTTTAGTATAAAATATCTCTACTTGTAAGAGATAATATTAATATATTGCTTCTTTATTTATCTGAAATTTAATATTTATGAAACCAATAAAATTATTGATTAATCTTTAATCAAGTATTATATCTTTAACATCAAGACCAATTACTCTAAAATAAAATTCCTGCTCTTTCTTCGGAATTTCAGTACCATCCCATGAAAAGAAAAATCCGTCATAATAATAACTCCGGGGATCCATGGTGGTATTTCTATACAAATATCCAGGACCTTTTTCAGTAGTAATATCAAGGTAATAATTTTCTGACATAAAATTATCTTCCACAGTTATATCTATTGGTATCCAGCCATATCCCGGGAGTTTTACTTCAACCCAGGCATGTCCCACATCTATTTCTTTCTCTTCTTCAAAAAGAATAGTGTATACCGGGATTCCGGCTGCAAGTCTTGCGGGTATTCCCGCTGATCTCAGCAGCGCAGTATAAAGTATAGCGTAATCAGCGCATACTCCTTTTCTCCTCTCAAGTATTTCAGATGCGTAAAGAAATTCGTAATCCTTTTCTTCTGCGCGGGGAAAATCATAATAAAGATTGTCAACCACATAATTGTATAGAATTTTTGCTATTTCTATTGGTCTGGTCTCATCTTTAATTAATGATTTTGCAGTATTATAGATTTTAGGATTATCTGAATCTACAAATAAATCATCGGAAGTGTATATTTTTAGATCCTCGTCACCCTCATCATAACTTAAATTACTACTTTCAATACTTCTAATTTCAATATCTTCATAATTAAATTCATACAGGGTTACATCTGTCTCTACCGATGCAGTTAAGCTTTCTCCTTCGAAAAGTTCATCTTCAAATTGAAAATGAATAAGCAAATTCCAGTTTTTGTCAAACACTTCATCTGTATTTAAAATACTGGGTGTGTAGTTATTTATTATCTGAAACGGATAATAGGTCTGCGGAATTCTCATAAAACATTCGATATCTCTTAAACTTCCCGGACCATTGTTTATTAAAGTATATTCTATTTCAACTGTAAAATCATGCTGTATGGCATGCACAGGTAAATCTATTTCTGCAACCTGTACAGTACTGGTGGCTTTGCTGCTATCCTCTTCATCTGAAACAACTAATATTACTTCATATTCACCCTGTTTATCAAAATAATAAGAAAAAGATTCTTTATTTGAATATTGGTTATTATCTATAATCCAGCTATAGCTTAGATCATCTCCATCAGGATCAAAAGTTTTCCCGGCAGAAAAATATACCGGGTTTTTTATCTGAAAATAATCTCCTGATAATTTGTCCCCCATAACTTCAATAAAAGCTTCTGGAGGTAAGTTTATATCCTGGTCATTGCCAGTATATAATTTTTCTTTCTCTATGGCCCGTCCTGATAATTCTACTATAGCCAGTCCTTCAAATCCGTCCGCAATATATCCATAATTGCCTTTCATGGTTATGTCGTAAGAGTTTCCACTGGTTCTTAAACTATCAACAATAACCGGCCTGTCGCTATCCTTAACATCTACAACATATATTCCTCCAGATAAACTGGATATATAAATAAAGCCACCTATAGAATCCATCTCCCATGCCCCACCCGGAATATCACAACTTCCGGAAATTTTTAGATCGGATAATTCACCTATATCCACTATCTGAAGTATGCTTTCAGTATATTTTTCAGTTTCCCTGTCCTTTTTAAAGCTTGAAATATAAACGTAATCCCCAAGCACATATATGCTCCATGAACTGGAAGGGATTTTGTATGAATTTAAAAATTTAGGATTTTTTTTATCTTTTATATCCAGAATAAGAAGTTTGCTGTCTTGTGTATATTCCTTTTTTTCATAATCATAAGAATTGATGTTTATATAGGCTAAATCATCCTTTACCCATATACATGAAGGCAACCCGTCCATTTCATATACACTTACGCTTTCAGGGTTTCTTTTTATTGAAACATCCACTATTTCAAGCTTGCCGATTTCTCCGTTTTCATTTTCAACTGTGGTATTAATATAAGCGTAATCGTCTTCAATAAATAAACCGTATACTGATTTTATATTATTCTCTCCGGTACTATAGTTCCCAATGAGTTTTGGATTTTCTTTCTCCTTTATATCTACAATATAAAATCCACAGACAGTATAATCTTCATTATCATCGCTAATCAACTCAGTATAGGAAATATAAGCATAATCATCTTTAACAATTACAATGTTTGCCGAATTTATCCCTTTACATTTCCCCACTATGGAAGGATTTTCTTTATCCTTTATATCTATTACATAAAGGACACCCAGATCATTGGTAAGATAGGCATAATTACCGCTTATATCAACGTCTATAGCCTGCCCGGGAACTTTTAGCTTACTTACAGGGTAAGAATTTGGAACTCCTGAAAATTCTTCTAAATCAATAGTTTCCTCATCTTCAACGCTCATATAAATAGTTAAGAGCCGATAACAGCAGTAAGTAAGGCATAGACTTGAGATTATAACTAATATTATTATTGTAACTGGTAATTTTCGATTAATCATAGGTACTCACTGGACTTATTATCCTGCGCGCTGTAAAACCAAGCCATTTAAGGCGAAGATGTCAAAAAAATCTTAATGCCCTGACATTTAACTATTCTAGATTCCGGTTATCCTCTTCATTTTCTTTTATATCTTCAAGCGGCGGCAGGTCTTTTAGACTTTCAATACCTAAAAGTTCTAAAAACCTGTCAGTTATCTTATATAATATTGGATTCCCTGGTTCCTTAAGCTTACCTGCTTCTTTTATCAATCCTTTATCCACCAGTGTTAATATTACGCTATCTGTCCTGACTCCTCTTATCTCAGCAACTTGAGTCCTGGTGACAGGCTGACTGTAGGAAATAATTGCCAGAGTTTCAAGTGCAGCCTGAGAAAGATGCGCACGTATGTTTGATTTAATAAATTTTATCAGTATCTCACTTAACGCAGGATTTGAATAAAGCCTGAACCCCGCGGCTACTCTTTTAAGAATAAATCCTCTATTTTCATCAATATATTCCTTTTCCAGTAGCTCTATAATTTCATATACTTTTCTTTCAGTAATTTCCAGGACAGAAGATATATGTCTGGCTTTTACTATACCTTCAGACACAAAAAGTATACCTTCCACGCACGCCTTTAGCCATGACTCTCCGCTATATAAGTTAGTGCTTTTATTCTTGCTGCTGTTATTCATTTTATTTACAATTCCACATCTTGCCGGTCATTTAATTCTTTTTATTATAATATTTCCAAAATTTTCAAACTGAATAATATCAATTACATCTTTTTTGTAAAGTTCCAATATTGACAGGAAACAAATTATCTTGTATATAATCTCATCATATTTAGATGTAAGTTCTTTAAAGGTAATACTATCTTTAGAATATAATATTTCCCTGATTCTTTTCATTTCTTCAAATATATTTATGCTTATCCTGTGATTATAAATATTGCCTAAATTTAATTTTTCTTCCTTATACTTAATAAGCTTTGAAGCAATAGATGATAATTCCTCTATATTTATATCCCTGGTAAAGTCAGGGAGTAATTTTAAAAATTCTTTTTCTATAGGAGCTTCCCTTATAAAATATAAGGATTCCTTTTCATAAAGACTGCTGAAATAATTGGATATTTTTTTAAAAATTCTATATTCTTCTTCCCTCCTCTTTAAAAATTCAATATTTGGCACATTTTCTTCTTCATAGGCACCCTTACTTTTCGAGGGAATAAGTGACCTTGATTTTATCTCTACCAGAATAGAAGCTGTATAGATGAATCCCGATAAGGTATCAAATAATATATTTTTTTTGATTTTAATATAGTTTATAAATTCTTTTATAATGGTGCTTAAGCTGATTTCATAAATGTCTTCTTTTTTTTTCTGAACTAATTCCAGAAGCAGATATATTGGTCCTTTAAATTTTTGATATTCTATTAAATAATCTTTGCTTTCTATGAAATTTTCCAATCTAATCTATACCCATCTTTTTTCTTACATCAGATATGATCCTGTCAGCAATTTTTCTAACCTTGATTTTACTTTCTTCCAGGATGTCATAAATATAATTCAAATCTTTTTTAATCTCATTCCTTTTTTCCTGAAACTTTTCTAAAGACTTATATATTATAGCTGAAATCTCATCTTTACATTGGGTGCATCCGATTTTACCCTGCTTGCATCTTTTTTCTATCCCTTCTATTCCCTCTTCTTTATAAATCTTATAAAAATCAAAAACACTGCATACCTCAGGATGACCGGGATCAGTAAGATGTATTCTCTTTGGGTCAGTGATCATCATCCTTACTTTTTTGCGAATGGTTTCAAAATCATCCGATAAAAATATGGCATTATTGTAGCTTTTGGACATCTTCCTGCCGTCTGTTCCGGGAACCCGTGTGGCTTTTGAGAGCATTTCTTTTGGCTCGGTAAAATATTTCCCATAAAGATGATTAAATCTCCTTGCAATCTCTCTTGTAATTTCAAGATGGGGCAATTGATCTTCTCCGACCGGGATTATATCAGAATTAACTATAAGTATATCCGCAGCCATGAGCACCGGATAGGACAGAAAACCAAGTGTTGAAAGGTCCTTTGATTTTAACTCATCCATTTGTTCTTTATAAGTGGGGCACCGCTCCAGCCAGGAAATGGGGGTAAACATTGATAAATATAATGTTAATTCTGCAATCTGCGGTATATCAGATTGCCTGTACAGATGTGTAAATTCAGGATCAATTCCCAGAGCTACCAGATCCACTATACACTCCATCAAATCAGATTTTATGTTCCCGGGATTCTGATATTCAGTTGATAATGCGTGCCAATCAACCAGGAAAAAAAAATTTTCGTAGTTTTTCTGGTTTTTAATCATATTATTAATATTTCCATGCAGATGTCCCAGATGTAATTTACCTGTCGGCCGGAACCCGGTAAGCATTTTTTCTTTCATTTTTTACTTCCTGTCCTTTTTATGCTAAACAATTAAATAATGCCACCAAATACATATTTTATATATAAATTCAAATACCGGAGATATTACATTCCAGAATATTCTCCCGCCTAAGAACAAAAATATGAAAATGAATATAAATCCAAATCTTCCAAGACTCAGGAATCTAAACATAGCTTCATCCGGAAGAAAAGAAGCAAGTATTTTAGAACCATCAAGGGGGGGTATGGGTATAAAATTTAATATGGCTAAAAAAATATTTATAAATATAGCACCTTCGAAAATTTGGCTTATAAGATTAAAAGCATTGAATCCAAAGGTGTTCGACGTTAACATTCCATTTGTTAATTTAAAAAAGATATAGAAAAAAAGACCATATACCAGTCCTACCACAAAAGCAAAAATAAGATTTGTAACAGGGCCGGCCAGTGAGGTATAACGGAGTCCCTTTCTATAATTTCTAAAATAAGCGGGGTTTATGGGAACCGGTTTAGCATAACCAAATATTATACCGGAATTAATAAGTATCAACAGCAGCGGCAGCAATATACTTCCGAATAAATCTATATGCGCAATCGGATTTAGAGTCAACCTTCCCAGGCTTTTAGCAGTATTGTCACCGCTCTTGTAGGCTATATACCCATGTGCATATTCGTGCAAAACAACGCCCATAATCAAACCTGGCGCCCATGTAATTAATTGTCTTAAAAAATCTAATACTGCCTGCCCTAAACCACTCATGTAATCTAACCTCTCATTCTATTATGACCATATACCATAATGACCATATACCATATCAAAATCTATTAAATTTGCAAATATTATTCTATGCGAAATCTTTTGACATTATAAAATAAATTCTTATAAATTTTCTATAATTAATTTAATACCTTACCCCTGGGATGATATCTAAAATATACTTCCTTTATATGTTCCTTGTCTAGATTCGTATAAATTTCAGTTGTAGAAATACTGCTGTGGCCTAGTAATTCCTGCACCGTTCTCAGGTCCGCTCCTCTCTGGAGCATGTGTGTGGCAAAACTATGTCTGAATATGTGAGGATACAAATTTTTATTCAGATTTACTCTCCTAGCGTATTTTTTTAATATCTTCCAGAACCCTTGCCTGGTCATTTTTTTACCATTCTTATTTAAGAAAACATAATCTGATTTACGCTCTTTTTCTATCTTATATCTGCCTGTCCTGAGGTATTTTTTTAAAAATAACATACCCACACCACCTACCGGAGTTATTCTCTCCTTATCCCCCTTACCCATAAACCTCAGCAGTTCTTCATCAAAATCAATATTCTGCAATCTTAAATTTACCAGTTCACTTACTCTTAACCCACATGAATATAGTATTTCAAACATAGCCTTGTCTCTCACTTCCAGTTCTGTAGAACATGGTATGCTTTCAAGAAACTTTTCTACTTCTTCCACCTTTAAAACTTCCAGTATTTTTTTTGGCCCTCTGGGATTGCTTATCTGCACCCAGGGATTTTTCCGGCAGATTCCTCCTATTACCAGGAATTTATAAAAACCTCTCAGGGTTGATAATATTCTTGAAACAGATGATTCGGATTGATTTTTATGTAAGATTTGAAGGAAATCTAGTATCTGTTCTTTAGAAAGTTCATAGTAATTTTCTATATTGTTATCCTCTAAAAAAGCTTTGAATTTTCTCAGATCCATGAGGTAAGAATTAATGGTATTGGGAAGTAATAATTTTTCAAACCTTAAATATTCTGTATACTTTCTGATATCGCGGTTAATATTTTTATTTCTTACTTTTTTCACCAATCTTTGCATCCCTTTTTAAATAATTTCTGGCTAAAAGTATTCCTATAATAGTTTTTGCATCTTTTATCTTCCCGTTTTCTATAAATGAGGGAGCATCTGTCAATTTTAATTCAAATACTTCTAAAAACTCATCGTCATCCAGGTTATTTTCTTTTTTTTCAAAATCTAAAGCCAGATATAAATATAATATTTCATCGCAAAAACCGGGTGAGGTATAGAATTCAACTAAATGTATTAGTCTTCCTCCTTCTGCCCCGATTTCCTCCTTTAATTCTCTAGCGGCGCAATCCCGGGGGTCTTCTCCTTTACCTAACTTTCCTGCTGGTATTTCCAGTAAAGTACTTCCCAGGGGATATCTGAACTGTTTTACCAGCATTATCTTTCCTTCTTTACTGATGGGCACAATACCTACTGCTCCTGGATGGGCGACCTTTTCTCTGGTAACAATTTTATTATTTGGAAGTTTTACCTTATCAACATATAACTCAACTATTTCGCCCTTAAAAATTTTCTCTGAGCTTATCTTTCTTTCAAAAAGTTCTTTATTCATTTTAAAATTTTTCTCCTGTATTATTCTACTTTATTACAAATTTACATATTTCCAGGACTAGATCAGACAGTTTCTTTAATTGTTCAACTTTTACAAATTCTTTATTTGTATGGACATTCTCCATTCCGGCACTCAGGTTAACTGCAATCTTTCCTTTTGAATTAAATATATTAACATCGCTTCCGCCTCCTGAAGATATGATTTTTGGTCTTAGTTTCAATTTTCTGATAGCCTTTTTAGCAATCTGTACCGGTATTGCATCTTCTGTAACCTCAAATCCGTCATATTCCCTTATAATCTCATAATTTAAAACCGCTCCGGTCATTTTTGCACTTTTTTTAAGAGCATTTATCATCTCCCCGGTAATTTTATCAAGCCCTGATAATTTTAAACTCCTTGCCTCCATTTCTAATTTAGTGTTCTCCGCAACTATATTTCTAGCTATACCTCCTTCTATTTTTCCAACATTACATGTACTTTCCTTATCAATTCTACCAATCTTCATATTAGAAATTGCAATAGAAGCCGCCTTTATAGAATTAATCCCCTTTTCAGGCTCTATCCCGGCATGAGCTGCTTTTCCTTTAAAATGCGCATAAATTGAATTCTGATATGGCGCTCTGTTTACTATAGTCCCTATATCACCGGTACTGTCAAATGCAAAACCATATTTTGCTCTTATTAAATCCAGATTGATACACTTTGCACCCAATATTCCAATTTCTTCTGAAATTGTAAATATAATATAAATATCTCCTGTAGGAATATTCCTTTCTTTTATAACATTCAAAACTTCTATAATTGCAGCAACAGCAACCTTATCATCGCCGCCCAATATGCATTCTTTATTTTTATTAAATATTTTTCCACTTTTTATTACTGGCAGAATATCTCCATCTACGCTTACTGTATCCAGATGCGCCGCCAGGAAAATTGGACTGCTTCCCGATGGATTTTTTGTTTTATATAAAGCTATGACATTCCCTGCATTACTGCCAAATTCATGACCACACCCGTCAACATTAACTTCAAGACCCAGACTTTTCAATCTTTTACTTACATAATTGGCTATCTCTTTTTCGTTTTTTGAAGGGCTCTTTATTTTCAGCAGTTCAATTAATGTATCTAAAAGTCTTTTTTTATTAATCATTTTCTTTTCATTTCCGCTTGTTCAGATCCTTTCTGCAGTGAAATATCTCATTTATTAACCATATTTTTTTACAAACTTAAAAATACTGATAAAAATTATACCTGTAACCAGTAACACCGCTGATATTATAGTAGAACTTAAAATAAGCCTTATAAAGAAATCATAAAAGAATCCTGATGGGAAAAGAGTAATTATAAGAGACCCCTCGGGAAAAGCATAGTTTCCCTGGGGGAAAAATAACAGGTGAAAATTATCAAATAGAACAGGGAAATTCTCGCCAAGAAAGTATAAAATTATAATAAAAAGCAGCATAAATGATGAAGAAATTGTAAATATTATGCCCAGATTTCTAATAAAATTTTTAATATTTTTCTCTATTAATAAAAAAGTCATAATAACAAATAAAATAATGCTTCCGCAGTATAAAATAAATATTCTTACCAGCAGTATTCTCACATCACTAAGATGGCTTATCTCATCAGGTCTGAAAGAAGCAGCCGTACTCATACTTTCATCTGAATATCTTACCTGAATAGTCTGCAGGGTGGTGGTTCGTCCGGTAAAAAATTTAAAAATCTCTTCTGTAATATCCAGTACATCCCTTTTATTTAAAATTGAGAACACACCATTATCTTCATATAAAGTCTCATAATAACCTGGATTAAAAATATAATAAGCAAGTGGGGTGAATAAAATTATAATAATAAGTAAAATAGAATTTATAAAACTAAAGGTTTTTTTAATCTTACCTGTTTTAGAATTCATATTTTAATTTTTCAACTTTTTTCTATCGATTTTAAAATATGCTGCCTGGTTTTATTACATTTTATTAATATAAAATCTATTAATATTAAACTTACCTAACTAAACTTATTTAACTATTTACTGCAGCATATTTTCCTATGAATAACTTATTTCCTTTTAGCTAGAGATGAGTGTTTTATAGAAGCATCAATAAAATCCCTGAATAATGGATGGGGCCTATCCGGCCTGGATTTAAATTCAGGATGGAATTGAACCGCAACAAACCAGGGGTGATCTTTTATTTCAACAATTTCCGCCAGATTTTTATCTGGATTTATTCCAGTTATTATAAGACCTGCCTTTTCCAGTCTATCCCGATAATCATTGTTTAATTCATACCTGTGTCTGTGTCTCTCATAAACAACTTTTTTCTTATAAGCTTTATAAGCTCTTGAGCCAACCTTCAACCTGCACTTATAGCTTCCTAATCTCATAGTTCCGCCCATATCCTCTGCATTTTTTTGCTCACGCGTTAAATCAATTACTGGATTTCCAGTATCCGGGTCAAATTCAGTGCTATTAGCGTCATCAAGGTCCAGTACATTTCTTCCAAATTCAATCACCGCGCACTGCATTCCCAGACATATTCCTAAAAACGGTATCTTTTTCTCCCTGGCAAATTTTATAGCATTAATTTTTCCATTTATACCTCTAGCTCCATAACCATATGGCACCAGTATGCCATCTACATTAAATAATATATTATTCTGCGGACAACTTTCTTCCACCAGTTCAGCATTTATCCAGGTTAAATTTATATTTTTTTTGAAATAATAACCGCCGTGATTTAAAGATTCTACAATACTTATATAAGCGTCTTTTAAATCGGTATACTTTCCTACTATTCCTATATCTACTTTGCCATCCAGGTGTTGGATTGTATTTACTATTTTTTTCCAGCTCTTTAGATCAGATTTTTTTGCCTTTAATTTTAATTTTGATAAAACTCTGTAATCCAATTTTTCTTTCTGAAGCATCAAGGGAACTTCATAAAGATGTTTGACATCAATTGCCTCTATAGTATCTTCTTTTTCAATATCGCAGAACAGGCTTATTTTACTTTTTATACTATCGGTCAATTTAACTTCACTCCTGCATATAATTATATCCGGCTGAATACCTATGCTTCTTAGTTCTTTTACGCTATGCTGGGTTGGTTTTGATTTCAACTCTTCTGTAGGTTTTAAGTATGGGATGTAAGTAACATGAATATAAAGAACATTTTCTTTCCCAACATCTTTTTTAAATTGTCTTATTGCTTCCAGGAAAGGGAGACTCTCTATATCTCCAACAGTGCCCCCTATTTCAGTAATAACCATATCAGTTTTTCTTCTCTGTAAAGTTTTTTTGATGCTTGCTTTTATCTCATCCGTTACATGTGGAATCACCTGTACTGTAGCGCCCAGGAATTTGCCTTTTCTCTCATTGTCAAGTACATTTTTATAAATTTTTCCAGAAGTAAAATTATTATATTTAGATAAATCTTCATCAATGAATCTTTCATAATGCCCCACATCCAGGTCTGTTTCGCCACCATCATCGGTTACAAAAACCTCTCCATGCTGCATAGGGTCTATAGTCCCGCTATCAATGTTTATATAGGGGTCAAATTTTTGAATAGTGACACTATAGCCTCTTGATTTTAACAGTCTCCCTAAAGATGCGGCGCACATACCTTTTCCCAGCGAAGATAGAACTCCTCCGGTTATAAAAATAAACTTAGTTTTCAACTTTAATCTTCCTTTCTATTAAATCACTTTTAATGGCATTACATTTTTCCAAAAGTTCCTCAGCGTGCATAACAGAAATATCACTTTCTTTCATCCCACTTATCATCCGGGAAATTTCTTTTATCTTATCTGGTGAATCCAATTTCTTTATTTTTATCCTGGTTCTTTTGCCTTCTATGATTTTATCAATAAAATAATGAGCATCGGAAAAACAAGCAATTTGCGCCAGATGAGTAATAGCTATTATCTGGCAATTTCTTGAAATTTTGTATAATTTTTCACCTATTACCAGTGAAGCCGCTCCTCCTATACCCACATCTATTTCATCAAATATCATAATATTGATATTGTCAACAAAACTTATCACTGATTTAAGAGCGAGCATAATCCTTGATATTTCACCACCTGACGCAATCTTCCTTAAGGGTCTGACAGCTTCACCTATGTTAAGGGATATTAAAAATTCTATATCATCTATCCCATTTTTAGTAAATTTTACCTTTTTGCTCTCAATTTCTATGCCATCACCATTACCTTCCAGCAATCTATGCTGTGGTTGAAAAGAGATAGATTTAAAGCCAAGATCGGTCATTTCATCAGTTACACTTTTTTTCAGATCAATTACCACCTCTTTTCTCAGTTCACTTAATAGAAAAGCTTTTTTTATTATAATTTCGCGAGTTTCATTATATTCCATCTGTTTTTTATCAATCTCACTATCCAGAACTTCAAAACTTTCGATTTCTTCTTTTAATTTTTCCGCATACTCAGCAGTTGAATTCAAATCAAGATTATATTTCTTTTTTATTTCTGATAACTTATACAACCTTTCCTGAATACTGTCCAATCTTTCCGCACTGAAATCAAAATTAGCAAGATAGCTGTTAAGACAGTGGCTTATTTCCTCTATAAAATCACCAAGAGTAGATAACCTGTCGCAAAACTTTTTAAACTTATGATCAATTTCAGCAAGTTCGGCCATATTTTTATCTAAGACGGCTATATTATTACTTAATGAAGGAATACCGGTATCCTCTCCATCTATTATCTTTTTACCTTCTGATGCCAATCTGTAAATCTTTTCATAGTTTTTAAGAATTCGCATCTCATTTTCTAAAATTTCTTCTTCATTTTCTTTAATATCCAGTTTCTTAATCTCTTCATATTTGTAATTTAAATCTTTTAACTTTTCTTCTCTTACGTTCTTCAATTCTTTTAATTTTGAAAATTCTTCTCTTTTTTTAAGATATTTTTCCAGGCTTTCTGAATAATCTCTCTTTGCGCCCAGAATCCTGTCTTTACCAAACCTATCTATTATTTCTATATGAGTTTTATAATCAAACAAATACTGGTGATCATGCTGCCCGTGAATATCTATAAAAAATTCACCTAATTTTTTTAAATTGCTGACCTGGGTAAAAATCCCATTAATAAATGCCCTGTTTTTACCAATCCTCGTTACCTCTCTCGTTATTACTATATCATCACTTTCATCTTCTTCTTCGATTAAATTTTTAGATAGCAAATAATTTATTGCCATAGAGTTATTTTTAAAATCAAAGTATCCTTGAACCAGTAACTTATCCTGTCCATCTCTTATTAAATCACTGCCCGCTCTCTCACCAATGAGCAAATTTATTGCTTCAATAATAAGAGTTTTACCGGCTCCTGTTTCTCCGGTCAGAATATTTAGACCTTTCTGGAATTTTATTCTGGCGTCATCTATTATGGCAAAATTTTTTACCTGTAATTCCTTCAGCATATCTAAAAAGTAAAAATGTCAATTTATATTTATTTAAATTCTTTCAATAAATTTTTCTTTAAATACTTTAAAAAAAATATCTTTACTAAAAGTTATAAGCTTTAATTTCAATTTTGATTTTTTTATTTTAAATATATAATCCGGCCTGATACTGACCGGCATTGTTTTTCCATCAACACTTACGCTATCTTTATCATTTCTGGAATTAATTATTATTTCTATCTTATTGTCCGGACTTAGAATTACACTTCTGCTTAGTAATGTATGCGGACATACAGGAGTTATAATTATAATTTCACTTTTTGGTTCCACAATTGGTCCTCCGGCAGAAAGAGAATAGGCAGTAGAGCCCGTTGGAGTAGAAATTATTATTCCATCAGCAGCGAAATTTTTTATTGATATTCCATTTACTGTAATTTCAAATTTTATTATTTTCCCAAGCGTAGATCTTGTTATCGCAAATTCATTCAATGCCAGATAAGACAGCCCGGTATTTTCTAATAGTTTATCGTTTTTAAAAAACTTACCCTCCAGTAACATTCTTTCTTCTATTTCGTATCTATCTTTTAATACCTTATCTATGGCGCTGTACATATTACAGGTATCTACAACGTTTAGAAATCCCAGACTTCCAACATTAATCCCCAATATGGGAATTTCTCTTTTAAAAGAATATTTTGAAGCCCTAAGGAATGTACCATCTCCTCCTATTGCTATTATTAAATCATTCTTTGCGCTAAATTCTTCTTCAGAAACAGAGGGAAGGCAGTAATTTTCAGGCATTTTATCTGTTTCTATCAGAAGCACATTATTGCCTTTTTTAACTAAATAATCATATATTTCTCTGGCAATTTCTATTGCTTCCTGTTTTTCGTTATTTGAAACTATACCAATGTTTTTCATTTTTATTACCCGGCCTGATTAAAATAAAAATGTGCTCTACTAACCACGTCTTTGATTATTTTATCATAATTTAAAATAGATTTAGCTTCTTTAAACAATTTTATCAAAAAAATCCAGATTACACCTTTCTTACCAATAAAAAATTTGCTATATTAACCAGCCACTTATAATCTATATCCATGCTTTTAATTACGGCAATAGCTTTATCAATCTTGTCTCTGGCAATTTCTTTTGATTTTGAAATCCCCCATATATTTGGAAAAGTATTTTTTTTCTGTATTGCATCTTTTCCTATTGTTTTTCCTGCTATACGTTTATATGATGTTACATCCAGAATATCATCGGTGATTTGAAAAGCGAGACCTAAATTTTCAGAATATTCTGTAAATTTTTTAAGATAATCATCGATGACCCCACACAATATAGCCGCACATCTAACAGAAGCAGTTATTATTTTTCCTGTTTTATTGCGGTGCATATATTCTAATTTTTTTTTACTAATCTTCTTACCAGTAAAATAAACATCCACTATCTGACCTGCAGCCATACCTGAAGCGCCTGAAGCATCAGCAATCTCTTCTAAAATTTTAATTTTTGTCCTGTCGTCTGCTATCTGATATTTTATTATTATATTAAAAGCCTCGGCAAACAAAGCATCACCGGCCAGTACTGCTATATCTTCTCCAAATTTTTTATGGCAGGTAGGTTTGCCTCTCCGGAGGTCGTCATTATCTATAGAAGGAAGATCATCATGTATTAATGAGTAAGTGTGGATAAATTCGATTGCGCACGCAGTAGGAAGTACTGCACGATAATCTTTTCCCAGGCTCTTTGCAGTAAGCAGACACAATATTGGCCTGAATCTTTTTCCGCTGTTTTCTACGCTATATTTTATTGCTTCTTTTAGAATATCAGGGCTTTCTTTATACTTCTTAACATAATACCCTAAACTCTTGTTTACCTCTTTTATTAAAAAACCAGGATAAAGTTCATTTGCCTTTAAATCATATATTCTTGGATTAGACATATTTTCAAATTTATATCATAAAAAGTAACATTAACTGCCTATATTATCTAAAATTTTACCTAAAACGCCATTTATAAATTTTGGGGTGTCTTCTTGTTGCCCTAAACTCTTTGCAATTTCAATGGCCTCGTCTACGGAAACCTTTAGAGGTATATCATCTTCATATAACATTTCATAAATAGCTACCCGTAAAATATTTCTATCAATGATTGCTATTCTTTCCAGAGTCCAGTTCTCAACAATGTCCATAATCATCTCATCGATTCTTTTCCTGTATCTGTCCACGCCCTTTGTAAGTTTTAAAGTGAACTGGTCATATTTCCTACCTGCCAGTAAATTGTTTTCTATAATCTCATCTATCTTTTTATCCAATAAATCTCTTTGATACAATAATATTATTGCATTCTCCCTACTTTTTCTTCTTGATATTTTAGGCATAATCTTATATACAATTTATATTAGCTAAGTTCTTACACGGGTTATATAGCCGCCAGTTCTTGTATCAATTTTTATAGTGTCTCCTATATTTATAAATAAAGGAACCATTACTTTCGCCCCAGGTTCTATCTCTGCAGGTTTAAAGCTTGAACTTACAGTATCACCCTTGATTCCCGGTTCAGTTTTAATAACTTTAGCTTCAATAAAAATGGGAAGTTCAACTGATGCAGGTCTGCCTTTGTAAAATATAACCGCCAGTTCCATATTTTCCAGTAAATAATCTTTCCGGTCTTCCAGCATATCCTCATCTAACTGGATTTGTTCATATGTTTTAGTATCCATAAAGTTATAATACTGGTCTTTGTAAAGGTACTGCATTCTTTTTGTTTCCAGTATTGCCTGCTCCATTTTCTCGCCAGCCCTGAAAGTCTTATCAATAATAGCTCCGGTATTTAAATCCTTTAATTTTGTTCTGACAAATGCGCCGCCTTTACCCGGCTTTACGTGCTGAAAATATAATATCTTATACAGCTGGTTATCATAAATTATGGTCAACCCGTTTCTAAAATCAGTGGTGCTTATCATCAGTTATTTCCTCTTCTTTTAGAATGCATGCAATCATTAATCTAATATAAAAAAACTCTTCTTTGAATTATAAAGGACTTCACAGCCATTCTTTCCTACTATTACCATATCCTCTATTCTTACGCCTCCAAAATTTTCTATATATATACCGGGCTCAATAGTTATAACCATATTTTCCCTTAAAACTGTCCTGTTTTCCATAGTTACCGCTGGTTCTTCATGGACTTCAATACCCACACCATGCCCCAGTCTGTGCCCGAAATTATGGCCATAACCTTTTGAAGTTATGAATTTTCTCGCTATCCTGTCCAGATGGCCGCAGGTTACGCCTTCCCTGCAATTTTCAACTGCCAGCAGTTGCGCCTTTAAAACTATATCATAAATTTTTTTAAATTCATTACAAATTTTTTGATTTTTTGTAAAAATTGTCCTTGTCATATCCGAGCAGTAATTTTCAAACTTACATCCGAAATCCATAAGTATTAAACCTCCCTTTACTTTTATCTTTTGTGGAGAATAATGCGGCATAGAAGAGTTTTTCCCGTAGGCAACAATGGTATCAAATGACCTTCCCTCCGAATTACTTTTTACCATAAGTTGTTCTATTCTGTATGCAAGTTCAATTTCTGATAATTTATTTATTGCAGAAGCGCCTGAATTTATTATGCTGCCGAAGACTTTATCTGTAATCTTGCAGGCATTTTTTATTTTAGAGATCTCAAACTCGTCCTTAACTATTCTTAAATTTTCAACTAATCCATCAATATTTACCAGTCTCTTACTATTTGCAGATAATAACTTTTCCAGTTTACGGAAACCGGTTAAACTTATATTCTTTCCTTCTACCCCAACGGAGCTAAAACTGTAATCTTCTAAAATTTTTGCAAGTTCTCTGAATTTATTTTTTTTGTAGCAGGTAATGTTTAAGTTTTTATTTTTGGCAGATTTTCTGGCTTGTTCCAGATAAATAAAATTAACCAATAAATGTATATCATTATCTACAATTAGTAATATACTTCCTGAATCTTTACCATAAAATCCAGTGAGGTAATATATGTTTTCGTCTTTTAAGATAATAAGATTTGAGGTTTTATGATTATTCTTGAGGGTAAATATTTTTTTTATTCTTGAATCATAATATTTTCTTTCAGATACAATATTCATATTTTACTATCAATCAGCGATAATTTCCTGCCAGTTCGTCTGTAGGTTTATACCCAATCATCAGAATCCACTCCAGGCTCAATATCTTCATAGTCCATACATTTTATCAGCTCTAACTTTTCGCTGGCAACAGCTGAGGATACAGTTTTTGCCCTGTTTATCTTTAATACATCAACCGCTGTCATAGTGCCATTCACCAGAACTAATGTAATTATAGAGATAATCACTATAGCTATTATTACTTCAACTAGAGAAAAGCCTTTCTCCTGTTCCCTTGATTTTGTCTAAAATTCTTTCAATAAAGTCAAAAATTTTATTAAACATATTTATCCCTAATATCTTTTTTACATTCCAATTATATAATTCAAAGCCATCTTATATACATCCGGTCCAAATCCTATTATAATCCCGGAGGCAGCAGGCGATATCACTGATTCTGCCCTCCAATATTCTCTGTTAAAAATATTTGAGATATGCACTTCAATAGTGGGAATTTTACTGGCAGATATTGCGTCATGTATTCCATAACTATAATGAGTAAGTGCGCCCGGATTGATTATTACAAAATCAATATTTCCGATACACTGTTGAATTTTATCAATAATCTCTCCCTCATGATTGGATTGGAAATATAAGAGTTCTACCTTACCAGCTGCCAGCTCATCCAGTTCTTTTTTTATTTCATCAAATCCCTTGCTGCCATATATTTTTTCCTCTCTTTTCCCCAATAGATTTAAGTTAGGGCCATTTATTATAATAACCTTTTTCATTTTTACCAATCTTTCACATATTTAAAATTTACAAAAAATATTGTTTTAATTGCTGTTTTAATTGCATAAATTAATATTATATTTAATTTTTTCTTCATATATACTTATAAATAATTGTACATACTTTTTTTAATATTATCAACGATTACACTTTTTTCTATATTATAATAGAAAACAGGTTTATTTATTCCTTTAAACAGTACAAATTTATTTTGCGCTGTTTTAAATTTTTTATCATATTTCAAGGCACCGGTAATTTTTTCTACATCTATTTTCGGTATCCTGTATGGCAATTTCAACTTTTTATATAGTTCCAGAACCACACTCTTAATATCCTCGCTTACCAAACCCAGAGAAATTGAAATATCAATTTCAATTATCATTCCTATGCTAATTGCCATCCCGTGATTGATTTCACTTAAGTTAAACGCACTCTCAATACAATGACCTATGGTGTGCCCAAAATTAAGTATATTCCTGTAATCAAGATCAAATTCATCTTTTGCCACCACTCTTGTTTTTATATAACAGCAATCATAAATAATATCTTTAAAAACCTCTGTTTTAATTAACTCAAGTAGTCTATCCTTCTTTTTATCTTCTACATTTTCCGACAGTTGTTCCAGTATTTTCTTTTTGAAAACTAATCCATACTTTACAATTTCGCCCAGACCATTGATAATCTGGTTTTCATCCAGGGTATAATTTAAAGTTGGATCAATGGCTATCATATGCGGTTGATAAAAACTGCCGATTACGTTCTTTATGTTATTATAATTAACAACAACTTTCCCCCCTATACTGCTGTCGACCTGACCAATAATAGTTGTTGGGCAGTGTATAAGTTTTATCCCCCTGTGAAAAGTTGAAGCTGCAAAACCAGCCAGATCGCCTATCACTCCGCCTCCAAATGCAATTATAATATCATTTCTATGTATATTAAAATCAATAAGCTTCCTATATATATAATCAGCACTTTTTAAATTTTTATATTCTTCGCCATCCTGAATAATTACAATCTCATAAGGTAAGGAGCACTCTTTCAAGATATTATTTATTTTATCCTCATATATGCCAAATACTTTATTATTTGTTACCAGTACTATTTTTTCAGAATCTTTAAAATTTTCTTTAATAAGCAGCGGAAAATACTGAGATATTTTGGAACTTATATATATAGGATAATTTCTAAGTTTAGTTTTAGCAGTAATGATTCTCATCTATTTTTGCACTTTAAGCGTGGTTATTATCTCATTTAAAGTTTGCTCAGGGTCATTTTCATCATTATTTACAACTATATCCGCATATTTTCGGTACAGGATATCTCTTTTGCCAAGCATTTTTTCTATTACTTCCTTTTTATTTTCTACATCAATCAGCGGTCTATTTTTGTCATCTTTAAGACGGTCAAGCGCATTTTGTGCAGAAATATTTAAATATATTACTGTACTGTTATTTTTTATTATATGCATATTTTCTTTTCTTTTTACTACACCGCCCCCACAGGCAAAGACGCACTTTTTATTTTTATATATTTTTTTTATAACCTTTGTTTCTAATTCCCTGAAATACTTTTCTCCATCTCTTTTAAAAATAACCCTTATTTCTCTTTCTTCGCTTAATTCAATTATTCTATCCAGATCAATAAATATAAATCTTAATTTTCCCGCCAGAATCTCTCCTACCGTACTTTTACCGGAGCCCATAAAACCTATAAGAGATATATTTTTAAAATCCATATATACAATATCAGACTTTTTTTAGATATCTTTTATAATTGTTATAATTTTCTAAAATTTCATCTATACTATCTTTCCCAAATTTTTCCTGGATTGAATTTAAAATTTCTATAGATAACATTGCTTCGCCAACTATAGACGCGCTGGGTACCGCGCATATATCTGATCTCTCTTTTAGACTTACCTCAGATTCTTTGGTCTTTATATTTACAGTATGCAAACCTTTAGCAGTAGTGGGTATTGGCTTCATTGAGGCACCTACTATAACAGGCTCGCCATTGGTCATCCCACCTTCTATCCCTCCTGCTCTATTTGTTTTTCTATAAAATCCATCACCGCTTCTATAGTAGATTTCATCATGGAAAAGAGTTCCAGTTTTAGCGGTCACATTAAAACCATCACCAATTTCAACAGCCTTTATAGCCGGGATACTCATAAATGATCTTGCTATTTTACCATCAATCCTTCTATCCCACTGTGAATATGAGCCTAATCCAGGAGGTACTCCTGTGGCAATAATTTTGAATTTGCCACCAACGCTGTCTCCATTCCTTTCAGCTTTAATTATCTCTTCTTTCATCTGTAAACTTATAGTTCTATCCGGACATCTTACCTCAGACTTATCAATTTCTTCTAACATATCATTATTTATCCTTATATCTTTACTAAAGACCGCCTTTCCAATCTGACTCACATAACTAAATACATTTATCCCCAGCAGTTTTAATACAATCTTTGCAAATCCGCCTATGCCTACTCTTACTGCAGTTTCTCTTGCGCTGCTTCTTTCTATTACGTCTCTAATATCATCCAGTCTATATTTTAAAAAACCGGATAAGTCTGCATGTCCCGGTCGTGGATTCAATAATTTCTTTTCCAGCTCTATATCCTTACCGCGAGGAGGATTAATATTCATTACCTCTTTCCAGTTATTCCAGTCCTTATTCTTAATTATAAAAGAAATTGGTGAACCTGTACTTTTCCCTTTCCTGATTCCGGAAATTATCTCAACCTCATCTGTCTCTATAGACATTCTCCTGCCTCTGCCAAAACCCTTCTGTCTCCTGGAAAGTTCATGATTTAAAAAATCTATATCAATTAAAACTCCAGAAGGATATTCATCTATGATACCCGCCAGTCCCTTACCGTGAGATTCACCAGCAGTTAAAAATCTCAAAAATATTGCACTCCTTTCTTAATCATATACAACTGTGCCCATAAAAAGGTGCACTACCGCCAACAATAGAATTAGATGGCAATTCAGCTTTTACCATATTTCTTATAATAATTTCTTTTCTTGATTCCATTAGTTCAATAATAGATATTTTAGAAGAACTTAAATTTAATCCAACTGCTGACATAAAAAATCACTCTCTTTTATTTTAAAAAACTTATATACCATTTTAAAATATTATCACCATAAACACCATAAAATAAAGCTATAATACTTCCAATAGAAATAAAAGGACCAAAGGGGATAGTTTGTTTAAATTTCCTTTTTTTTATTAGAATTAAAACTAAACCATAAATTGAACCTATTAAAAACCCTAAAAACAGACCCATTATTACTTTATTAACTAAAAACGCTCCCACCATCAGGCTCAACTTGACATCACCCATTCCCATACCCCGGGGGTATATTAAATGAATTATCAGCATGAATAAAAAAGCGCCTACACAGAATGCCAGAGGCATCCACCAGCTGGTGGATAATTTGAAAAAAATATTTAAGGCTAATCCTATCACAGTAAAGGGCAGCACTATTACATTTGGAATTATTCTAAAATCAATATCGATAAAAGATATTACAATAAGCACGCTACAAAATATTATTCCTGTAACAGTCCATATGGTTAATCCAAAAAAAATATAATTGGCAAGGAATAATAGAGCAGTTATTATCTCTACTAACAGGTTGGTCACCGGTATTTTATTTTTGCAATACCTGCATCTTCCCTTAAGTATGATAAAGGATACTAAAGGTATGTTATCATAGAAAGCTATTTTTCTCTTACAGCTGGGGCAAAAAGAAGCTGGTTTAATAATAGATAACTTTCTGGGCACTCTATGTATTACTACTTCTAAAAAGCTGCCTGCAACTAGTCCAGATATTATAAATATTATACAATAAATTACTTCTCTTATTTCCATTATAATTATTGCTTGTTTGCTACTATTTTTATTTTTTAATTATTAAATTATTTTCTATATTATCTAAAACCATACTTTTTATATAATCTGTCTGAGGTATTATATCAAACCATACCTTAAAAGATAACGCTGCCTGATTTACCAGCAAATCTATGCCATTTATAACTGTGGCTCCTTCTTTTTTTGCTTTTTTTAAAAATCTGGTTTCTACCGGCTTATAAACCATATCAAAAACATATTTCCCCTTAAGATTCCAGTTACCGGGTATGGGCAGCATATTTTTATAAGATTCAATATCCATCCCCATTGGGGTACAATTTACAATTAGATCGATATCTTCTACTTTGCTATTGATATCATTTATACTGGTTAAGACTTCTATTTTTTCGCTGCCTATAATTTTGAAATTATTTATAATCTCGGCTCCCTTTTCTTTAATCTTGTCGTATACATATATTTTTTTAACCTGTTTTGTAAGTGTTCCATAAATAGCGCTCCTCGCCGCGCCACCTGCCCCTATAACCAGACACTGTTTGCCGGTCCATTTAAATTTTTTTTCATCCAATGATTTTAAAAAGCCTTCTACATCAGTATTAAAGCCTACCGAAGTCCCGTCCTTCTGATTAAACTTTACTGTATTTACCGATTTTATAATTGAAGATATTGTGTCCAGCCTGTCAATTAATTTAAAGACCTCTTCCTTATAAGGCATAGTTACATTTAATCCCATAAAACCTAATTTTTTTGCGCCATTAAATGCTTCTTTAAGATTTTCACGCTTGAATTCAAATGCCACATAAACTGCGTCTTTTGAGTATTTGCTGATAAAATAATTCTGAATCTTCGGGGATAAGCTGTGCCTTACAGGATTACCAATAAGAGCTATTATTCTTGTGCTGGAGCTAATCATTTTATTTATATCCATTGCTATTATTAATTATTATATTATTACCGTTAAAATTTGATATCAAATATACTATATTTTCTACTATCTTTAATTTCTTCTATTTTTACATCTGTTACTACTGAAAATGCCGGGCCTTTTTTTACCTCATCTATAAATTGTTTCAGATCCTCCTCTTCTCCCTGACAGACTACTTCCACTTTGCGGTCAAAGGTATTTCTCACATAACCGCTTATATCGTATTTGCCTACTATAGATTCCACAAAATACCTGAAACCCACACCTTGAACTCTGCCCAACAGTAAAACCTTATAAGTTTTAATATTTTCAATCATATATCTTTTAAATTAATTATTATAATATTACTAAAATTTTTTATATTTTCAACTTCCTAAACTTTTACAACTTTTGTTATATTTTAAATTCTTCAATTTTTAACTCTAAATATTGAAAACGGATTTAATCTGCCCAGATCACATATAATAACCAAATCATTAGGATTAGCGCATTCAGTTTCAGTACTATCCGATACCGATATCATTTTCCTTACCATAAATTTTTTAGGATTTTTATATGGCTGTAATATATCTATAACCCCTCCAACCTTGAACTGGTTCTTTACATTTATAATCGGGCCATTATATTTATTGCTAAAATCATGGTATACGCCTATAAATCTATATTTTTTGATATAACCAACATTATCATTATCCTCAAGCTCATTCCTGTCCTTTAAAAACATAAATCCTGAGGTAAAGTTACGGTGAGAGCATTTATCAAGCTCCCGGGTTAAATAAGATATTTTTTGATCTGTAAATTTATTCTGGGCAATATAATCCAGCGCTCTCCTGTAAACCCAGGTGGTAAGACTTACATAATTTTCTGTCTTTATTCTCCCTTCTATCTTAAAAGCATCTACACCTATTTCTACCAGTAACTTTAATTCAGTCAGCAGGCAGAGATCTCTCGAATTGTATATATAAGTCCCTCGTTTGTCCTGCTCGACCGGGAAAAATAAGTTCGCTCTTTCTTCTTCCATTAGATAGTACTTCCACCTGCAGCTGTGCGCGCATTCTCCTCTATTAGCATCACGACCGGTCATATATTTGCTCAACATACATCTTCCGGAATAGGATATACATAAGGCCCCATGTATAAATATTTCAATCTCTATATTGGTTCTGTCCCTGATATTTTTTAAATCAGAAAAATTTATCTCTCTTGCAAGATTTACCCTGCTCGCTCCAAGCTTTTTAAAAAAATTTACTCCCAGGTGGTTATTTATATTAGTCTGTGTGCTTATATGTACTCTTCTGTCCGGTAGAATTTCCTTTACAAGTTCCAGCGCACCAAAATCAGATACTATTATCCCATCCAGATTGATGGTTTTTAGTTTATTTAAATATTTTCTGAATCTGGCCAGTTCATGGTCATGAACTATAGAATTTAAAGTAAAATATAATTTGACTCCATACTTATGCGCATAGCGTATACCTTCTTCTAATTCTTCAATGCTAAAATTCCCTCTGATGCTTCTTAGATTAAATTCCTTCCCACCCACATAAACAGCGTCTGCTCCATAATTAACTGCATATTTTAAAATATTCAAATTATTGGCAGGTACTAAAAGCTCCGGTATTTTTTTATCTTTTAACATAATTTGATAGAATTACTTTTTTATAAACTTGGTAACTGATATGCCATCACCTATATCAAAAAAATAACTGCTAAAATCATCCGAATCTGTTATATACCTTATATATTCTTTAATTCCCTTTATGCTGTTTAAATCATGCCTTACGGTTTCTCTTTTAAATATTTTATTTTTATAAAAAATATTATCAGCAATTATTAAAGCTCCAGATTCCAGCTTATTTTCTAAAGTTTTAATATATTGTGGATATTCATACTTTGCCGCATCAATGAATACCAGATCAAAATTATATTGTAGTTCAGGGATTAATTTTAAAGCGTTTCCGGTTAAAAATTTAAATTGCTTTTTTGGAAATTTGCTCCTGATGAACCTTTCAGCTCTTTTTACCCTGTCCTGATTCAAATCTATTCCTGTATAATACCCATCTTTTAAATTTTTTATCAGAAAATAAGATGAAAATCCATTTCCACACCCAATCTCTAGAATATTCTTTGGACCGGTAAGGAGACAGATTAATTCCAGAAACCTTCCTGTAGTTACATCTATTATTGGTATTTTTTTAAAAGCTGCTTCTTTTTGTAAACCAGCTAATAATTTCTTCTCCAGAGCTGCATTTTTCTTAAGACCAGCCGGCATTGATTTTTCTTTAAGATAGGCCCGTAACTCTTTAATTTGTGTTATTTTGAACTTCTGTATGTTCTTCATAATTAGTAGAGAAATGATGAGTATGTCTTTCCGGATCATCAACTACATAATATAGATAATCGACATCTGCAGGATTTAAAGCTGCTTCAATTGATGCCAGACCTGGATTACATATAGGAGTCGGTGGAAGGCCTGCGTACATATAAGTATTATATGGAGAATCAATTTCCTTATCCGCATTAGTCAAGCCCTCATCCCATTTATCTAAATCGTAGCATATGGTAGCATCTATTCCCAGTGGCATATTTAAATAAATTCTGTTATGAATGACTGCTGAAACCAGAGCCCTTTCTTCCGGGACATATGCTTCTCTTTCAATCATAGAAGAAATTTTTAATATATCGTAAGGTGACAAACCTTTGTTTTCTGCAAAGGAATAGTCAAGGCTTCCGGTTTCAAACTGATACTGGGCAAGCATCATTTCAACTATGTTTCTCGCAGAATAATCTATTGTTACCTCATAAGTTTTGGGGAATAAAAATCCTTCCAGGCTAGAAGAATCTACTAAATAATCATAACTATAATTACTGATATCCACGGCCTCTTCCATATCTATATTATCTATGAAAGGTATTTCCTGAGCTACTCTATCAACAATTTGTTTTACCGTATAACCTTCCGGAATAATAAACTTATAAGTTACTGGTGGCGGGCCTGCTGTTATTTTATCCAGAACCTTCTCATATTCAGAATTTGTTTCTAATATATATATGCCAGGTGTTAAACTTTTTTCCTTTCCTCTCTGTTCTACAAATAATCTGAAAAGAAAAGAGTTATTAATTATTCCTTTTTCCTCCAGCAGGCTGGCAATTTCTTTTAAGATCATCCCCTCTTTTATTTCAAATTCAACTTTAACTCCTGCCGGGACAATCTCTTTTTCTTCTCCCCTGAAAATACTGCATGAAACTGAATAAAAGGAAAATAAAGGTATTAACAGTAATATAATTATTAAATTTATCCTATTTATAAACTTATTATTTATAATTTTTAGTTTTCCTCTTTCTACTGTCCAAATAATCTTTTAGAATTATACTTGCTGAAAATTTATCAATTATCTTACTTTTAGAATTTTTCTCCAGGAGTTTTAATGGAATTTTTGTGGTATATCTTTCATCAATGCAATCAACTTCAATTCCTGCGCTCATTACTATATCTTCAACAAAGTTGATTACCTTTTTTGCCTGAATACCTACCTCCCCCTTCAGTGTATAGGGTATCCCCACCACTATTTTTTTAATCTTATATTCATTTATTAATTTTTGAAGTTTTTCCTTTACTTTCTTGTCATTACTGATTACTTCAAGAGGCGTAGATATGATTTCCAGTTCATCTGAAATCGCTACTCCTATTCTTTTATCTCCTATATCCAATCCCAAGATTCTCATTTTCCTTTCTTAAAGTATTTTAAAACCCACTCTCTTACAAAATTAATGGTACTGTCTAAAGAATCAGGATCTGAACCACCTAGCTGCGCGAAGTAAGGTTTCCCTCCGCCTCTGCCTTTTAACTTTTCACTGACTTCCCGCGCAATCTTACCACAATCTATTCCTTTCTTTACCAAATCCGCAGTAGCCTGAAGCAGCATAACCGGCTTATTACCTAAAATATTACCAAAAATAATAAAAGTATTTTTCCCTTCAAAGTAATTTTTTATCTCATCACCTACTATTCCCATACTTTTAATTTCTATAGCGGGAACCAGTTTTAAGCTTGAAAAATTGAAATCAATAATTTTTAAACCATCACTCCGTGGGTCGTATTTAAATCTATTTATTATTTCCTTTTTCGCAATTTTTATCTGCAATAACGTCAGCTCTTCTTCCTTTTTCTTTATATTATCTTTAATGTCTTTTAAAGTATCCCATATCTTATCATCTTCCACCTCCAGGCTGACAGAAATATTATTTAAAATCCTTTCTCTGGCTTCCAGATAATTATATGCATACATACCAGTCGCTGCTTCAATTCTTCTTAAATTAGCGCCAATACTGGCCTCCGTTATAATTTTAAATATACCTATATCTCCTGTTCTATTTACATGAATACCACCGCAAAGTTCCCTGCTATAGTCATTTATTTCTACTACTCTTACAAACTTACCATACTTTTCACCAAATAGAGCTGTGGCTCCTATTTCCTTTGCAAATTCTCTGGTGGTCTCGAAACATCTTACGGGGTCATTATTCTGTATTTTTTCATTTATCATTCTTTCTACTTTTCTTAAGTCTTCTTTAGATGGCGCAGTATAGATAGAATAGTCAAATCTGAACCTATCTTCTCCCACAAAGGAACCACATTGTTTTATTTCATTACCAAATACGTTTCTAAGGGCCCAATGAAGGAGATGTGTTGCAGTATGGTTTTTGCTGATATTCTTTCGGCTGTTATAATCAACTTCTGCACTTACCTCGTCAACCACCTTCAGTTCACCTTTTTTTACCCTACCTTTATGGATATTAACACCTTCAACCGGAATCTTGCAGTCTGTAACCGCAAAGAAATTCTCGCCTTTTCTAATAATTCCTTTATCTCCAATCTGTCCGCCTTTTTCTCCATAAAACGGAGTTTCCCTTAAAATTATTTCACCTTTTTCTCCATCATATAACTTTGAGGTTAACTCCTTATTGCCATTTTTATCGATTTTTATGATATTCTCTATTACTGTTTTTGCTTTACTCCTTTGATAACCAATAAACTCTACTTCCAGATTCTTACTTATATTACGGTATATCTCCAGATTACTATCAATTTTTTTATCAAATAAAATCTTACTTTTAGATTTTTCAGCGTGTTCCTTTAAATAGTCATTAAACTTTTCCATATTCAGTTTCAAATTGTTTTCATTCAATATTTCTGCAGTTAGTTCTACTGGAAAACCAAATGTATCATATAATCTGAATGCATCTTCAGGATCAAGATATTTCCCATTATCTTTTTTAATTCTATTAATTTTCTGTATTAAAACCTTAATTCCTTCCTTTAATGTTTTTGTAAATCTTTTTTCTTCATCCCTTATTAAGTTAAATGAAAACTCTTTTTTCTCTAAAAGCTCGGGGTATATCTTTGAATATTCACTTACTACTGCCTCGCCAATATCATTTAAAAAATAATCTTCAATCCCTATCAGTTTTCCATATCTTATAGCTCTTCTAATTATTCTTCTTAGTATATAACCTCTCCCCTCATTTGAAGGTGTCACGCCATCAGAAATTAAAAAGTAAATTGCTCTGGCGTGATCGGCTATTATCCTGATACTTTTGTCAAATTCTAAACTAGCTTTTTTACCATTTTTATAATTGATTTTCTCCTCTGATATTTCTTTTATTTTTTCCATTATACCGTCAAATAATGATGTTTTAAAAACAGATGGGTTTCCTTCTAAAACTGCCGTTATTCGCTCTAATCCCATACCAGTATCAATATTCTTCTGAGGGAGTTCATTATATTTTTTACCGTCAAAATTATACTGGATAAAAACAAGATTCCATATTTCAAGAAATCTACTGCAATCACAATTGGGGTTGCAGCTATCTTTGCCGCATCCATATTCTTTTCCAAAATCATAAAATATTTCAGAGCAGGGTCCGCATGGGCCAGTTTCTCCTGCAGGGCCCCAGAAATTTTCCTCCTTTCCAAATTTATATATTTTATCAGCGCTGATCCCATTTTCTTTCCAGTGTTCTATAGACTCCAGATCTGCCGGTATATCTTTATCACCCTTAAATACCGCAACAAGTAATTTTTCAAGAGGAATTTTTAAAATATTCAAAATTAAATCCAGAGAAAATTTTATTGCCTCCTCTTTAAAATAATCCCCAAATGAAAAATTGCCCAGCATCTCAAAAAATGTACAATGTTTCTCTGTGTAACCTACCCTATCAATATCACTTGTTCTAAAGCATTTCTGCGCTGTGGTAATTCTTTTTCCGGGAGGTCTTTTTATTCCTAAGTAATATAACTTAAATTGCTGCATCCCGGCAGTCGTTAACAGCACACTGGGATCATCCACCGGTATCAGGCTTGATGAAGGTAAAATTAAATGATCATTTTTCTCAAAATAATTTAAAAATATCTTTCTTATATCCATAAGAAATTAAAATCTGATTAATATTTGATAATAAAATGGATACTCCGCTTAGTCGTAACTATAGGAAGTTTTTTGCGCCCTGCGCTCAGCAGGTGGATGCCCTCCTGCCTGTTTTATAAGTCCCATCTAGTAGTGGGCATTTACGCTACAGCCAGAGTTTGAGCTTCCAATGTAACTTTGTTGGCACAAAAATTTAACTTTAGTCACGATATAACCAGAGTACCCGGAATGATGTTATCATAATTAAATAGTTTATTCAATCAACCCGGATTTATGGGTAAATTAGAGCTTCTTGAGGTGAGAAGAAATTTCATTGGTCAGAGCTGGATTTTACCCAGGCATTCCTGTATTTTGCCATTCTTTTTTCAAATTAACATTACAAATGAAGCCATTTTTATATAACTATTTAAAAAATAGTTATTCTCTAAAATTTAAAATTAATTATTCCCTGTCTTCCTCTATTATATTAATAGATACTTCTTTTAGTTGTTCATCTGTCACACTTGAAGGCGAGTCAGTTAGCATACATACTGCCGATTGTGTTTTTGGAAAAGCTATCACCTCTCTGATGCTTTCAACTTTCGCCAGTAGCATAATCAGCCTATCCATTCCAATAGCTATACCACCATGAGGCGGGGCGCCATACTTCAGCGCCCGTATAAAAAAACCAAAATTTTCTCTAATTTTTTTTTCATCCAACTTTAGTATTTTAAATACCTTTTTTTGTAAATTCACATCATTAATCCTGATAGAACCACCCCCTATTTCTTCCCCATTCAGCACTATATCATAAGCCATAGAATTAACCTTTAAAGGTTCGCTGTCCAGGTAACCGGCTGTATTTTCATCTGGTTTGGTGAATGGATGATGCACCGGGGTGATTCTTTTTTCATTTTCATCCCATTCAAATAATGGAAAATCATATACCCATACGAAATTGAATTCATCTTCTCTTATTAGTTTTAATTTGCATGCAAGATGTTTCCTTATCATACTGAGCGTCTGGGATGCAGTTATAAATTTATCAGCAACTATAAGCAGCAGATTTTTTTCTTTTAAGCTTAAAGCTTTAATTAAACCTTCCTTTTCTGTATTTGATAAAAACTTAGATATTGGAGATTGCAAATTCATATTTTCATCAACTTTAATCCACACCAGTCCACCGGAGCCGCATTCCCTTGCCATCTCAACAAGATGGTCAAGCTCTTTTCTGGTAAAATCTAAATAGTCACTGACTACAATACTTTTTACGGCCCCATTATTTTTTAATACATCCTTGAAAATTTTAATTTCGCTTTTTCTAAATAAGCTCGAAATATCTTTTATAGGAAGGTCGAATCTCAAATCAGGTTTATCTGTACCGTACATCTCCATACTATCTTTCCACCTTATCCGCTTAAAAGGCAGCTTTATCTTTTCATTAAATACCTCTTTAAAGATATGAGAAAATAGACCCTCCATTATTTCCATCACATCATCTGCCTCTACAAAAGTCATTTCCATATCTATCTGCGTAAATTCTGGCTGTCTGTCTGCTCTTAAATCTTCATCTCTAAAACATCTTGCAATCTGATAGCACCTATCAAATCCGGAAAACATTAAGATCTGCTTAAAAAGCTGCGGTGATTGTGGAAGAGCGTAAAATTTACCGGGGTTCATTCTTGAAGGCACCAGAAAATCTCTGGCACCCTCCGGAGTACTTTTTGCAATTATCGGTGTCTCTATCTCCAAAAAACCTTTAGAGTTAAAATACTTTCTGGTAGCTTCTGTTACATTATGCCTTAACCTGATATTTTCCTGCATTTGCCTGGTTCTTAAATCAATATATCTGTATTTTAACCTTGTATTCTCTTCTACTTTATTTCTATCTTCAAGCAAAAAAGGAGGAGTTTTAGCCTTGCTAAAAATTTTAATATCTTTTACCACTATTTCTACTTCACCGGTCGGAATTGAGGGATTAATTGTATCTTTTGACCTATTGGTGACTTTTCCGCTTATTTTAATAACATATTCACTACGGACATCTTTGGCTATGGTATAAGGAATTTTATTTATATTGGGATTAAGAACTAATTGGACAATACCGGAAAAATCCCGCAGGTCCAAAAAAATTAACTTTCCATGATCTCTTCTCCTGCCGACCCATCCGCTTAAAGTAACTTCTTTTCCCGCAAATTCTTTATTTATCTCTCCGCATAAATTAGTCCTCATTCTGGTTTTATAAACAGAATTAATCATAATAATTTGCTCCTATAATTTCCATAATCTTATCCTTTTGATTTTTCCAGTCAACTTTGTATTGCTTGAACTTTTTAATATCTTTTATAGTCAGGCTCCCACTATTTATTTCATCTTCACCAATTATAATAATAAAATTATAATTATTATCTCTAGCCCATTTTATCTCTTTTTTCAAGTTCTTATTACTAAAATTAATATCGCAGGTCACTTCCATTTCTCTAAGATACTTTAGAATATCAAGAGAATAAATCTGACAATTTTTATTCATAGTTATCAAATAAACTCTGGATCTTCTGGCTAATTTTTTAAACTTTAAATTTAATTGTTTCATAAGCATCATTGTCCTATCGATTCCTACTGCAAAGCCTATGGCAGGAATCTCCGGGCCACCCAGTTGACTTATTAAATTATCATACCTTCCTCCACCACCCAGGGCATTCTGCGCGCTCTGCAGGTCCTCGGATATTATTTCAAATATGGTTTTAGTATAATAATCAAAACCTCTTACCAGATTTTTATCTACTCTGTACTTTATTTTAAGTATTTTCAGGTACTCCAGAGCTTCTTTAAAATTTCTCTTACACTCTGAACATAAATAAGAAGATACCTCTGGCGAACTGGCTAAAATGCTCTTGCAGCTATTTTTTTTACAGTCAAAAACTCTTAAGGGATTCTTTTCAAACCTATTCTGGCAATCATTACACAATTTTCCCAGCTCAGGCTTTATATATTTTTTAAATTCCGCAAGAAATTTTCCCCCGCACCTGCTGCACCCCATACTATTTACAAGAAGTATTAATTTTTTAAATCCCAATTTTATAAAAAATGAATTTAAAATCCATATAACTTCAGCGTCTATAACTGGATTATCCGTACCAATAGACTCTATCCCCAGCTGCCAGAATTCCCTCATTCTTCCCTTTTGCGGTCTTTCGTATCTAAACATATTACCAATATAAAACAATTTAAGGGGCATATTTTCAGAGTATATTTTATTCTCAATAACAGCCCTTACAATTGACGCAGTGCCCTCAGGCCGCAGTGTCAATGATCTTCCTTTCCTATCCATGAAAGTATACATTTCCTTTTGTACTATATCAGTACCTTCGCCAATACTTCTACTGAAAACCTGGGTATATTCAAATGCAGGGGTTATTATTTCGCTGTAATTAAATATTTCGAATATTTTTCGGGCAGTATTTATAATGAAATTTCTGTAATCTATATCTTCACCATAAATATCACTTGTACCCCTGGGGGAACTTATTTTCAAAGTAAACCACCTTTTTCCTTCCCGCTACTTTCTTTCAAAAAATACTCCTTCAGATAATAGTTTGACTCCAGTTCATATTCAAGATTGCTGCTCTGCCCATGACCAGGATATATTATTAACTGCCTGTCCATTTTCTTTAAGTTAGCCAGCGATTTTTTAATCTGCACCGTATTTCCTCCTGGTAAATCAGTACGGCCTATTGCCCCTTTAAAAAGCAGGTCACCTGTAAAAAGATAATTACCTGCTTTAAGCATTATACTTCCAGGAGTATGTCCGGGAGCATTAATAATTTCAATACCAAAATCAGCAAAATAGCTATAATCAGTATCTTTTATTAAATTATAAGTTTTTAATGATAATTCATTTTCACCAAAAAATGAAGAAAAATTCTTTTCAGGATCGGTGATAATTGGTTCTTCAAGTTCATGAATATAAAATGGAATTTTGTAATTTAAAATTATAGCACTAACTGCCCCAATGTGATCGTGATGTCCATGAGTGTTTAATATAAAATCTGGTTTTATATTATATCCTTTAAGATGTTTTTGAATGATATCAAAATCTGCACCCGGGTCTATAATTATATTTGCCCCGTTTATAGATAACATATAACAATTGACTTTAAAAAATCCTAATTCTAATCTTTTTAACTTCAATACCAGTCTTTACTTTCTAGGTAGTACTCTAAAAGCGTCATAAACTGAATCTATCTGTCTTATATTGTTAATAACATCTTTTAGAATATATTTATTGCTAATTTCTATTAAAAATCTAAATTTAACATGACCGCTTTTATCAATTCTTAAAGAATTGGCTCTAAGTATATTCAAGTCATACTCACCTATAACATTAGTAATATCTCTCAGCAGTTTAGTTCTGTCCAGAGCTTCAATCTGTATTTCAGCATTAAATTTATAAGGAGCCTTTTTATCCCATACCACTTCAATAAATCTTTGCTTTTCAGAACTCATTAAAGTATTAACATTATTACAGTCATTCCTATGAACTGAAATTCCTTTACCTCTTGTAATATAACCCAAAATATTATCTCCGGGAACAGGATTACAGCACCTGGCAATAGTTACCAGCACTTCTTCCATACCACTGACTTTAATGCCGCTGCTTACTTTTTCCTCAGCTTCTTTTTTGTGTATATCTTCAATAGTTAGCTCTTTTTTAGGCTTTGTCTGGCTCAATTTTTTTACTATTCTGGTAAAAACCTGGTGCGCTGACACCTTATGTGAACCAATACCCCTGAACAGGGTGTCCACTTCCCTAAAATTTATCTCTTTTGCCACTTCTTCAAAAATTTCCAGGGGCGCACTTTTAAAAGAAAGGCCATTTTTCCTTAAAATTTTTAACATTATATCTCTACCTGCATTATATGTTTCCTGTCTCTGCTCTTTACTGAACCATTGTTTTATCTTATTCCTCGCTCTTGAAGTTTTAACCACATTAAGCCAGTCTCTGCTGGGACCCTTTTTGGTTTTTGAAACTATTATTTCTACAATATCACCATTTTTCAGGACGGTCTCAATAGGAATCATATTTCCATTTATTTTTGCACCTATGGCATTATGCCCCACATCAGAGTGTATCTGATATGCAAAATCAATAGTAGTAGCACCTCTGGGTAGATTTACTACTTTTCCTTTTGGAGTAAATACAAATACTTCTTCTTCAAATAAATCCAGTTTCAGTGATTCCATATAATCCCGGGGATCCTTTAATTCTTTTTGCCAGTCCAGTATTTGTCTTATCCATGCCACTCTTTTATCGAATTCGCTGAGCTTTTTAAACCCGCCTTCCTTATATCTATAGTGCGCAGCAATACCATATTCTGCAAATTTGTGCATCTCAAACGTTCTTATCTGTATTTCCAGAGGCTTACCATTTATTCCAATGACTGTGGTATGGAGAGATTGATACATATTAAATCTGGGATTGGCTATAAAGTCTTTGAACCTTGCCGGTACAGGCTTCCACAATGAATGTATTATTCCAAGGACAGCATAACAGCTTTTTACATCATTTACTATAATTCTAATTGCAACTATGTCATATATGTCTTCAAATTTTCTATTTTGTTTTGTAATTTTATTATAAACACTATAATAAGTTTTAATTCTCCCGCTTATATCAGCTGATATTTTTACTTCCTTTAATTTTTTATTAACTATTTTTATAGCTTCATCGACTAATGATTTTCTTTCTTCCAGTTTTTCATTGAACATATCCTTTATTTTCACGTACTCTTTCGGATGCAGGTATTTAAAACTTAAATTTTCCAGTTCTGACTTTATTTGATATATTCCCAATCTGTGGGCAATAGGGGCATAAACTTCCAGAGTTTCTATTGAATTTATATGTCTTTTTTCCTCATTTAGCGGGGACAGGGTCCGCATATTATGAAGCCTGTCAGCAAGCTTTACCAGTACTATTCTCACATCTTCAGACATTGCAATTATCATTTTTCTTATATTGCTTACCTGCTGCTCTTCTTTGCTGCTGAAAACTATTTTATCTAATTTTGTAACCCCATTTATAATATTGGCAGTCATTTGCCCGAATTCTTTTTTAGCCATTTCCAGACTATAATCCGTATCTTCTATCACATCATGTAATATTGCTGATATAATAGATATCTGATCAAGCTCAATATCCGCCAGTATCCCGGCTACTTCAAGAGGATGTACTACAAAAGGCTCACCAGATTTTCTATACTGGTTTTGATGATATTTCTTTGAAATCAGATAAGCCTTATGGAGTAATTGATCGTCTACATCAGGATTGTAGGCTTTAATTTTTTTTACTAACTTATTATATATAAGATCAGTATTTATATTCTTAATTTTACTGCTCAGTTTTAAACTCATCTTTCTTCATTTTTAATTGAAAAATTATTATTATTATAGAACATTTTTGGCTTCTCTAAAATAAGTCTAATATCACCAATTGTATGGTCTTAAAATTGCCCCAAATATTTTCTTCAATTTTATATAATATATTAATTTTATTACCGGTTATTATCTTCTCTTTGACTCTTTTATCTATTTTAAACATTATAGCATTAAATACCCTGCCGGATTGCTTGAGTTTTAACCTTACATGTCTTTCTTTCATTAAATAATAAAAATCTATAATAGTGCAGTTTTCTGTCGTAAAACTGGGTTCAGGATTACCCGCTCCAAAAGGTTTAAGTAAATTAATTTCGTTTAAAATTTTCTTATTTATATCTCTAAAGTTTAATTCCAGATCATAGGTAAATTTTTTTTGGGTATCTCTATCCTTAATATTTTTAGCGGCAATTTCTATCATCTTATTATAAAAAGTTTTAAAATTTAAAACATTCATACTTATCCCACAAGCCTGTCTGTGTCCCCCAAAATTCTCAAATAAATTACCAAGAGAACCTAGATTCCCGTATAAATCAAATTTGTCAGTGCTTCTTCCGGAACCTTTGAGTTTCCCTTCTATTTCTTTAAATAAAATGGCAGGAATATTAAATCTTTTTACAATATCAGAAGCCACTATACCCAGCACTCCCTCATTCCAGTTTTTTGATTTATCTATAAATATTTTCTTTTCGGCAACAATTTTATCAAAATCATTATTTTCAATTATTTCATTTAATATGTCTTTTTGGATATTCTTCCTCTCTTCATTAAAAGAATTAAGGTCATTTATTATTTTATCTAAAATATCTCCTTCTTTACTTAAAAGATTAAAACTGCTTTCTGCATTTTTTATTCTGCCAGCTGCATTCAGTCTGGGAGCTATTATAAATCCTATGTCGTATTCACTTATATTTTTCTTATCCTTTATTACCGCGTTTATCATTTTTTTAAGGCCGGGGTTGACAGTTTTATTAAGCATTTTAAGACCTTTTTTAACCATTACTCTGTTTTCATCAACCAAAGGCATTATGTCTGCAATGGTTGCTATGGCAACAAGATCCAGAAGATTGGTCAGATAGTCTTTTTTAAATTTCTTCCTATAGTCTTCATCTAATTCCCTCAAGATACTTATGATAAATTTAAAAGTAACACCGGCGCCGCTTAAATGCTCGAATGGATATACAGAACCTTTAAGCCTGGGATTAATTATTATATAATTCTCTCGCTTTTCATCTAAAACAACTGACTGGTTATGATGGTCGCATGCTACAATATCGGGACCCGGACTACTTTTAGCATATTTTTGAACGTCTATATTATTTGTGCCGCAATCTACACAAATTATTAGATCATACTTGTATCTTGCAGAAATTTTTTTAAAAAACTCAAGGCCCAGGTCATAACCTTCATCAAACCTGTCAGGAATATAGACCTCCACATTTAATCCTAATTTCTTAAGGAAGTTATATATAAGTGAAGCGCTTATAATCCCATCTGCATCATAATCTCCAAATATTAATATATTTTCTCGCTCACGGATTGCTTTTTCCAGTCTTCTAGTTCCCTCATCAATATCAGGCAGTAACCTGGGATCATGCAATTGCTTCAAGGTTGGATTGACGAAAGATATTATTTCTTCATCGGTAATTATGTTTCTACCAGCAAGTATATTTATTAAAGCCTGGCTATAACCAATTTTTGTTGCCAGTTTTTGGTTAACTTTTTTAGCTATTCTGTATTGCCAATTAGCAGGAAAATCTGTCATTTTTATTTTTTATACTTTGGAAACTTATTGTTCCACGCCACCAGAACAGGACTGGCAAAAAATATAGAGGAATACGTTCCGGATATTATTCCAATAGTAAGCGCTAAAGCAAAATCCTTTAATGCCGCAGTTCCTAGTATGAGAAGTAAAATTACTGGAAACAGTGTAGTAAGAGTAGTATTTATTGATCTGGTTAAGGTTATATTTACTGAATCATTTACCACTTTAGAGTAACCCAATTTTCCAGCCTTAGGAGTATTTTCTCTTATCCTGTCAAAAACAACAATGGTATCATTTAATGAATAACCAATTATAGTAAGCAATGCCGCAATAGTTGAAATATTGATTTCCCGTTTTAATATAGCATATACCCCAAGGGTTACCATCACATCATGTACCAGAGCTAAAATTGCTGTAGCTCCAAACCTCAATTCAAACCTGATCCAGACATATATTAAAATACCTGCAATACTGATCCCAATAGCTTTCAAAGCATTCCATATATGCATACTTCCATAAGCAGCGTCTACATTTCTATCCTGAAGTAGCTCTTCATTTATTCCTATATTTTCATTTAAAGAATCTAAAATTTCTTTTTTTTCCTCAGAGCTAGTGCTAACTCCTTTCTCCTCGGCTTTAGTTCTAATAATAAATTTATTTGATTCTGACTGTAATAAATTTTTTCTTACTTTTTGTAATATGATATTACTATAACCTAAATCATTCATTACCTTTCGCACTTCAGCAACAGTTGTGTCCCTCTCAAATTCTACTTCAATTAAAGAGCCGCCAAGAAAATCAATGCCTAAATTAAAGCCACCCCGAATTACAAAACCAATAATACCGGCTATTATTACCACTAAAGATATAGTAAACCATATTTTCCTTTTTCCTATAAAGTTAAAATTATAATTTTTGAACTTCAAATACTATTCACTACTCCTTCTTCTAACCCCTAAAAATCCGGGAGTGGCTATTCTGGATACCCCTGACATCAGAAATAAAATGGACCTTGTAAATAGAAGACTGATTGCCATACTTATTACTACACCCAGACTTAAAGTAACTGCAAAACCTTTTATTGGCCCGGTACCAATAAATATATATAATGCTGCTGCAGTAATTAAAGTAGTTACATTAGAATCAACAATAGTTCTCATAGCATGCCTGAAGCCATCACCTATAGCAACTCTAGAAGATTTATCCTTTTTAATTTCCTCTTTTATTCTTTCAAAGATAATAACATTAGCATCCACAGCCATTCCTATGGTCAGAATAATTCCAGCAATACCTGGTAAGGTAAGGGCTATTTTTTCTCGCATTCCTGCGAGAATACCCCAGAATATAATAATATAGATTACCAGGCTTAAGGTGGAAAATATTCCCAGACCTCTATAATAGAAAATCATAAATATAACAATTAAAATAAGTCCAGCTATTCCAGCATATAAACCCTTGCTTAAAGAATCTATTCCAAGAGTGGGGCCAACAAAGTTGAACTCTTCTTCGTGCAAATTTACAGGTATTGCTCCAGTCTGCAGGACAAGCGCAATATTTTTTGCTTCTTCAAGACTGTTAATACCTGTAATTTCCGCTTCTCCATCCAATATCGGGACTTTTATATACGGGGCAGATTTAATTTCCTCATCCAGCACTATGGCCAAGTTCCTACCAATATTTTCCGAAGTGATTTCTTCAAATATTCCAATTCCTTCATCTTTAAAACTTAATGTAACTGTTATTTCTCCATAGGTACTATAACCAGCAGCAGCCTTTGCTAAATCCTTATCCCCAGTTAGAAGTACAGGCCCAACCAATGTAGCAGCATCACTTCTGGAATCAACTAATATTTCCCCTTTCTCAATTCCGTCTTCATTATTAACCAGCAGAAGTTCCCTGGTTTCAGGATCATATATTATTTTTCCTATAATTTTTTCCGGGTCAATATTAATATCGGTATTTATTTTAGAACTATCCTCTGTATCACTATTTGCTTCATTAGCCCCTAAATCAGTCCCGACCAGTATCAATTCTCCAGTTTTAGAATCCGTTACCAATTCAGCAATTATATTTACCGTTCCTAAATTAATTAATGTATTAATATCATCAATTAAAACTACACTATCAGCATCAGGATCAATTATTAATTGCCCTTTTTCATAATCAAATTTTACAATATCCCAATTCTGGTCCTTTATATGAATAAACGTTCCTTCAACAAGTCTAAATTCAAGCTTAGCAGTTTTTCCTATAAGTTCTCTTGCTATCTCAGGATCTTTTACACCTGGAAGATGAATTACAATATTATCTAATTGATCCTTAGTAACCAACGGCTCTGAAAGGCCAAGTCTATCTATCCTACCACTTATAATAGACATGGCTTTTTCCAAAGACTTGGGAGTTACTTCTTCTTCACCCCTCTCTGTAGGTTTTAAAATAATCTGGGTACCGCCTTTAAGGTCGAGCCCCAGATTTATAGGTTCTTTAAGTATGTAATAAAGACTTATACCTATTATTGCTATAAATATTGCAATAATAGTTATATGAACTTTTTTATTTCGCATATCTTTTATGTACTTGCTTTCCTCGAAACAGAGCTCTTGTTTATTTTTATATCAACACTGCTGGCAATAGTTACTATAATTACATCTTCTCTGATATCTTTAATCCGGCCATGAATACCTCCTACGGTAACTACTTCATCGCCTCTTTGCAAGCTAGCCACCAGTTCCTGAGCTTTTTTAGTTCTCGTCCTTTGTGGTCTAATAAGTAGAAAATAAAATGCCACTACTAGAATTGCCAGCCAGACCCATGTCCCATAGCTTGCAAATATATCAGCAAAACCACCAGGCTCCTCTGTTTGCGCTCCTTCAGCCGTTCTTCCTTCATCTGTTGTTGTTAATGGAAGACAGGCAACTGCCGAAGATCCTATAATTATTACCAATATACTGATAATTAAAATTCTTACGATCCCTTTAGATAATCTCATATTCACCCCTTTAAAATTTTTTAAAAATCAAATATAACTATTATTAACTTTTTTAAAAATTTTGCAAACAAATAATTTATTTTTATACTTCTTAATCCCCTTTATATTTATTTATAAAATCCAATCTGAAACTTTCAAAATCTCCTGATATTATGGCATCTCTTGATTGCTTGACTAAATTAAAAATAAAATACAGATTATGAATTGTAAGAAGTACGCTTGATAGTATTTCTTTGCTTTTAAACAAATGTTTAATATATGATCTGGTATAATTTCTGCAAGTATAGCAACTGCATTTTTCATCCAGAGGATTGAAATCACAAGTATATTTTTTATTTTTTATATTTATCCTCCCTCCAGAGGTAAAAGCGCTGCCATTTCTGGAAATTCTGGTAGGCATTGCGCAATCAAACATATCTACTCCACTGCCTATAGCTTCCACTATTCCTACCGGATCACCCAATCCCATAAAATATAGCGGTTTCTTATTATCCAAAAATTCAACGGTATAGTTTAAAATATCAAGGGTTTGAACTCTTTTTTCACCTACACTTAATCCACCAATTGCTATGCCGTCAAAGCTCATCTCGGATATGAATTGGGCGCAAAATTTTCTTAAGTTCTTTATAAATCCTCCCTGAACTATACCAAATATCCTTGCCTTTTCATCAAAATCAATTCTATTTTTTACCTTTAAAGAGACCTCCGCCCACTTAAGGGTTCTTTTAGCCGCATTGAGAGTATAGTTATAATCTTCATTAAAAGGGATGCATTCATCAAGAACCATAATAATATCAGAGCCTATCTGATACTGCATTTTTATTACATCTTCAGGAGTAAAAAAATGGCTTGATCCATCTATGATTGATTTGAATTCCACCCCATTATCAATAATTTTTCTTATTTTGCTGAGGCTGAATACCTGAAATCCCCCACTGTCAGTCAAAATAGTCCTCGTCCAGTTCATAAATTTATGTAGCCCACCTGCTCTTTTAATTACCTTGATTCCTGGCTGAAGATAAAGATGATACAGGTTGCCAAGTATGATTCCACATCCTGCATCATAAAGCTGCTCATTGGTAACTGCTTTAACTGTTGCTTTGGTGCCCACGGGCATAAATACCGGTGTCCTGATGATTCCTCTTTTTGTAGTCATTATTCCTGTCCTGGCAGATGACTTGTTATCTTTTTTTAGAACTTTAAAAAAAGCCATAACTTTTTTTGTTTACAATCATTATCAGTTAATTAATAGGGGCGATGATTTTATAAAGATATTTTTCCTCTAAATTCCCACTAAAATAGGATTAAAATCAGCTAAAGACCCCTAACAAGTTTGTCACCGTGGTGTATGTAAATTGTCACCGTGGTGTATGTAAATTGTCAAACTGGCAAATAAAAGCCTTCATTATAGTCTTTCGGCTCCTGACCTCTCTCTTCTTTTAGAGCAATTGCATTAAAGCTAATTAAAGCCTCTCTGATGTCCTTAATCCCTAAATCATTTAAATAATTTTCTTTAAATTGCTCGTAATCGATGTTTTTAAATATACTCAGGTCTCTTATAATCTTAGGCTCGTATTTGCTATTTAAAAGCCTTATTTCATTTAAAACATCTTTATAGTTATCAGCTACATAGCTAATACACTCAGCTAATACCCTAAAAGCCTCAGATGGCCTACTTTCAACTCGCTCGCCAATCTTTATTTTTTTCAATAGTGTGCTCACTTTCATCTGTGCTGTAAATACTTTCCTTTGTCCTTTAGAGTCTATATATGAATTATTGCTATAACGTAAAACAGTCATTAAAAAAAAGTATAAATACCCTTTATTGTGGTCTGTTCGTTTATCTTTTATTGCTTTCAAAAATATAGGTATGTATTGCTTAAAATTTAATAGTGCCTCGGCGTATGGATTATTAATATAAACATACCATTTTTCTTTAGGATTTTTAGGTATATCAATATCATATAAATGATGATGTCTAATCTTATAATAACGCTCGTCTTCACTTATATATGTAGTGATCCCGCCACTTACTAAAGTATATTTAAAAAGGTCTCTAAACTTCCCGCCTCTTGCCAGCTCTTCCTCTGTTTTACCTCTTACCTCTTCATATTCTTTCAAATAAAATCCTATAACATTTGTTTTGTCCTCACTCCTACTGGTTCGCTCCTTGTTTTGTCTATCTAAAAGAACTACAAGCGTATGTATATTTTTTAGTTGGCTAACTGTTGCGTCTGGTGGTGGTGGGAATAATAAACCTTGCCTTTCTTTTTGTTTTTTTTGTCATTTTCCACTAGCATTGTACCGCTTTTTCACATGCATTGTACCCGCCCCTAATTAATAGTTAATATTATATCAAAAATCTATTTTGGTCTACTCTGTTTTCTAATAGATTCTCCTTCCATAAGTATTTGGTATGAACTGTGGGCAAGCCTGTCAAGGGAAGAGTTGCCAAGTATTGGGTCAGGAAAAAGAGCCTGCCATTCCTCAGGGGATCGGGCACTGGTAATTATATTTGATTTCTTGCCGTAGCGCTCAAGTATTATCTCATAGAACTCACCTGCCTCTTCTCTTGTCATCTCTTTAATCCCGAAGTCATCAATTATCAATATATCGGGCCTGAGGTATGAGCCTATGGTCCTCTCATAGGTACCATCAATTGCAGAAAGCCTTAAGTGTTTAAAAAGCTTATCAGCTCTTGCAAGAAGCGCCATTATCTTTGATCCCTTAATACCCTTCTCAAGGTAGGTTTCTATCCTATCTTTGTGGGGAAGAAGAATATTATCTCTTGGTATATGCACAGATTTATTCTTGCCGGCAAGCCGGGATTTTATCTTTTCTACCAGCTCATCTGTTACGCCATCTTTTTTGGGATCTACTCCAAGCTCAAGTGAGCTGTTTACATAATTTTTTATAGTTTCCCTGTGTATGCCAAGCGATCTTGAAATACTTCTTATTGGATAACCTGATGCTATCCTTAAAAGTATTTCTTTTATTTCTGTCATGTGTACCTCCCTGTATGCCATATACTGCCTCCATATTTTTTGAAAGCATTATATAACTTTTACTATTAGGGGTGGTACAATGAGGGTGAAAAAAACTCTTTCCAAGTGGTACAATGCCCCTGAAAAAAATTCTCAAAAGGTGGTACATAGCTCGTGAAAAAAACTATCTAAAAGTGGTACATAGTGGGTGGGAAATCACAAAATTTTAAACAATGGCTAAAACAGCAAATACGAAGCGCTAGAATCGATTCTAAGGCAGTTAAAAGGGGTGGGTTATATTATTTTACATACATACTAAGGTAAACAGTATTTAAATTAATATGTAGGATATGAAATTTAACAATTTGTTTCTTTAAATAAGCCTATTGAAAAGTAAATTAAAATATTATAACATTTATAATGTAAACATAAAATAATGTCTTTATATTAAAGTTAGTAAAAACAATTGGATTCTATATTTTTTAAGATTTACTTATAATTTATTCAATTACAAAGTTTTTTTAAAAAAAGAGAAAGGAAAAAGGATGGGGATGATATTTGGTAAATTAATAAATAAATTTAAAGCAATTAAAAAAATTGTAATTTTAACAGTATTAGTACTCGCCCTAATATGGTCAAGTGAAATTTTTAATATACCTTATTTAATTTTTGGTGCGCCCAGCACTATTATAAACTGGCAGGAAGCTTCCTTTCTAACTTTTATCATTATTAGTGTTGGCATCTTGTCTTGTATCCAAGCCATCGAACTCAAAAAAAGTGCAGTTGTTTCAAGCGAAAGAGTTAAAGAATTAGAATGTTTTTATAATATAAATAATCTGTCAAATAAACCAGATTTAACGCTTGAGGATATATTTTACGAGATAGTAAAAATAATTCCTTCATCCTGGCAATATCCAGATATTACTTGTTGTAGGATAATTATTAATAATAGAAAATACAAAACTGATAACTTTAAAAAAACCAAATGGAGACAATCCGCAGATATTGTAATAAGTGGTAAGAAATCAGGTACTCTAGAGGTATGTTATCTAAAGAGGAAGCCATATATTGATGAAGGTCCCTTCTTTAAAGGAGAAAGGTTATTGATTGATGGTATTTCGATATTAATTGCTAATTTTTTTGAAAAGAGAAAAACTGAAGAAAAACTAAAATACATATCATTCCATGATAAATTAACAGGCTTGTATAATCGTTTCTACCTTGAAGAAGAGATAGCAAGACTTGATACAAAAAGACAGCTCCCAATAAGTATTGTTATGGGAGATTTAAATGCCCTAAAACTTATAAATGATGCGTTTGGTTACAGACAGGGAGACAGGCTTCTTATAAAAATGGCTAAAATACTAAAAAAATGTTTCAGGGAAGAAGATATTATAGCAAGGTGGGGCGGAGATGAATTTGTAATACTTCTGCCAAAAACTACTGAAGAAGATGCAGTAAAGCTTGTAGAAAGGATAAGAGAAGACTGCCAGAAGACAACAGGCCAAAAGATACCTGTCAGTATTTCTATTGGGATTTCAACTAAAACAAGAAAGTCCCAGAATATCCAGGATATAACAAAAAAAGCTGAAGACAGGATGTACCAGAATAAATTAACAGAAAGTAGAAGCATCCAGAGCTCAATAATATCATCACTTGAGATAACACTCTGGGAAAGAAGCCATGAGACAGAGAAACATGGAGAAAGGCTAAAGGAACTTGCATTAAAACTTGGTAGGGTAGTTAGACTGGCACCAAACGAACTTGACGAATTGTCACTTCTCTCCACTTTGCATGATATTGGTAAAATTGGGATAGAAGACAGTATCTTAACAAAGCCAGGTAAACTTACAGAAAAAGAATGGGTAGCTATGAAAAGACATCCTGAGATAGGATATAAAATTGCACAATCTTCTCCTCAACTACTGCAAATAGCTGATGGTATCCTGTATCATCATGAGCGGTGGGATGGAACTGGTTATCCTCATGGACTTACAGGAGAAAACATTCCATTAATTTCCCGCATAGTGGCAATTGCTGATGCATATGATATTATGACTCGCAGCAGATTATATAAAAAAGCAGTTAGTAAAAAGAAAGCTATTGAGGAACTTAAAAGGTGTTCAGGGACACAGTTTGATCCCAAGCTTGTAGATAAACTTATAGATATAATAGGGGAAAAGGAATAAGAATAATCTTAAATATTTTTTTAGCCTTAAATTATAAAAATAAGCTAAGTATGAAGCTCTGGAATACATTCTAAGGTGTTTAAAAGGGGTGGGGGTAGAATAATACTAAGGTAAACAGTATTTAAATTAATCCAATTACCTACCTCCGTCTCTTCCTCTATATTTTTCTTTTGAATGGTGTTTATGTTCTTTTGTCTTTTTAACTCTGATTTTTTCTTTTTCTATATCTCGTGAAATTTTTTGGGTGATATTATCTATCCATGAGCTAACACTGCTTAAACTTTCCCTGGGACTTCTGCCATAATAAGACGTGTTTATTTTTTCAAAATACTTTTCTTCCTTCCTTTTATTTAAAAATCTTTCTAAATACTTTTCCAGTCTGCTTCCCTATCATTCTCCTAGCAACTCTCTTTGTTACTTTACCAGGTTTATTACTGCTTACCGCTGATAGATCACCAAGTAATATCCTTTCATTTGTTTACATAATATCGTTAATGATTTTAGCAATACTTATACCAGGGTTATTCCTGACAACGCTCCTCACTACTTCCTTATCTGGTTCTGGTAATATCGGTTTTCCAATTACACTGATCCAGGTACATCTACACTTTTTACATAATGGTAAAATATCCCTTGCCTTATTTACTGGCACCACTAAGCCATGTAAGTTTAAACAGTCATTACAAGTTCTTTCATCATCAGTACCAAGTATTTGTGCATATTTGATATCTGCTTTCTCATAAGACTCAATTACACTATTATTGGATTTTCTATCATTCCACCATTTTTTATTCGTCATGGTGTTATCCTTTCATTTATATTCATTATTTGAATAGCTTTTGGAATAGTTTCCCGGTAGCTTTCCCCGTAGCTCTCCGGGAGATCCTCTTTACTACCTTGCCTGGCTTCCCTGTGCTTATTGCTGTTAGATCTCCCATAAGTTTTGCCAGCTTATAGAGTATGCCTCTGGTTTTATTTATACTCACTTTCTATCACTTTCTTATAAGTCATTTTTGTTTAGTCTAGTCTAAATTAGTTATCTATCTTAGCCTTTGGCTTGCTTTTGTGAATATGCTGGCCTACTACTATTTATATTTATGGTAGTTTTCAACTCCTTAATAGCTTGCTTATTGCTTATATGGTGTAATTCTGCATAAAAATTTATAGCATCCCCATGCTTACCACAAGCATAGCATTTAAAAGTATTGGTATCAGGATAAAAAAATAAATTCGGCGTTTTAATGTCGTTATGAAAAATACATTTTGTCTTATAAAGTCGGCTACTCTGCTTTTTCAGCTCAAGCCCCGCCTGTTTTGCAATGTCAATTATATCCAATCGTCTTTTAATATCATCAACTAACATTTTTTAACCGCCTCTTTTTAAGATCTCTCTATTAGTATCAGTATCTCTTTCTTAATCTTTCTTAATATCTCTTTAATCAACTCTTCTAATACTTTTCTGATATGAACCCCAAATTCTGGACACCGAATTAACTAATCAGAATCAGCTGATGGGACTCATTTACTTTCATATTTTTATTATTTATATTTTCAA
>JABUBN010000004.1_pt1 | contig 160133 bp, 168 predicted proteins | sample 7240341 | NCBI WGS metagenome assembly JABUBN01 (sample SAMN07256345, study PRJNA390944) | subsurface metagenome | isolation source: Methane hydrate marine sediment | place: Pacific Ocean: Eastern North Pacific, ODP site | reverse complement strand
TTCTCCTATGTATACTCATTATCTTTTCCCCTTTCTACTCCTTTAATTATTCTAACCTGTCTTAAGAATCTGTCCAACTTTAGGGGTTCACTCCACCTGCGATATTAGAACTTCTTTTATTACCCTGTTCTTTATATCCAGAAGAAGGATCCGAAACTGTTCCTTTTTTAAATCCTTAAGAAGCGGGATATAATAATTAGCCACTTCTTCGCTGCATCTGAAGCTTACATTGTTTCCATTCTTTTCGGAGACTGCCCTTCTACCCAGCTCAAGTGCAGCCATTACCTGAGCTGTCTTTGCTCTTCCTATTCCATTAATTTTTAAAAATTCCGACATCGACAGGTCCAGTAGATTCTTTAGGCTGCCGTATTCAGCCAGTATTTTTTTAGCCAGATCAAGGGCAGAAAATTTTTCTTTACTGCTTCCAATTCCTGTCCTTAGTATTATAGCCAGAAGCTCACAATCGGAAAGATATTCAGGTCCCTTTTTTATAAGTTTTTCCCTGGGTCTTTCAAGCTCGGGCCAGTTTTTAATTGATGTTCTATACAATTTTTGCCTGTTGCAGATTATATAAAATTATTTTATATATTATCATATTTATGTATTTATGCAATTACTATTATGAGCATTTAATAACAACTTGAAAAAATGAATCCAAAATAATAAAAATAATGGTAGCATTCAAATATAACGCAGTAGTTTGATTTAAAATATAATCACTGAAGGCTGTGATAATAAGGGGGTCAACTTAATATTTTCTATTTCTCTTCAAAATTCTAATAAATTTTTTTACCAGCCGTGGGTCAAATTGGGTACCGCTGCATTTCTCTAACTCTGCTATTGCTTCACTCTTGCTAACTGCCTTTTTATACGGCCTTCCGGTTATCATAACCTCGTAGGCATCAACTATTGCTATTATTCGTGATAGAACAGGTATATCCTCCCCTTTTAGTCCTTGAGGATAACCGTTTCCGTCCCACCACTCATGAACGGTTAAAATATATTCAGCAATACTTGAGAGTTGCTTGGATGAGACTGCAATACGGTAACCTATTTCAGGATGCCGCTTTATAATATCCCATTCCTTTTTACTCAGATTCTCCTTTTTATTCAATATAACATCAAGAATTGCCACTTTTCCTATATCGTGGATTGTTGCCAGAAGAGATAATTCGTCAATTTCATTTTGAGATAACTTTATAGATTTTCCTAATTTTAAAGCCATTTCTTTTATTCTTGCAGTGTGTTTTTCAGTTTTAATACTCTTCTCAAACAATGTTTTCTCAAGTGATGATATTATTGAACTGATAATACTTTTTGCTTCTATAAGCTTATGCCTGTACATATCATCTTCTGCTTTTTTTATTACTTTCGCAAAATCTTGATGACTTTTACTCTTTGTTGAAGCTCCAATGGCTATACTTAAAGGTATTTTGCCACCGCTGGTTCTGCTGCTTATCTTTCTTATTCTACTTACAATCTCTAATACAACTTCTTCATCGGTCCTGGGGAGCAGTATAGAGAATTCATCCCCTCCCCATCTTGCAACTATATCTTCTGCTCTGCAACAATTCTTAAGAACATTCCCACAGCTCTTAAGCATCTCATCACCTTCTTTATGCCCAAATGCATCATTTATCAGCTTTAACCCATTTATGTCACCAATAATAATGCTTAGTGGAAGCTGTCTTTCTGTATCAAGCCTTTTTAGTTCTTCTTCAAAATATGCCCTGTTGTACAGAGTAGTAAGGCTATCATGAAAGGACATATAAGACAGGCGCCTCTCCATCTTTTTTCTTCCAGATATATTATGCAGGATTCCCTCTATAGCCTCAAGTTTGCCTTCCTTGCTAAAAAATGGCGTTATCGCTTCTTCAAACCAGATAACCTTGCCATTTTTATGAATAAGCCGGATTTCTACAGATTTTGAAAAATCGAAATTTCCATCAAGTATCTTTTTGAAGGTGTCTCTGTCATCCGGATAAACAATCTTATAATTAAATTCAGGGTCAGCATAATATTGTTCAGGAGTATAACCTAGATTTCTCCTTACTGAGGGACTGACATACTCATACCCCGGTTCAGGAATTAATCTATACCTATATATGATATCTGAAGCATTTTCTACAAATGATCTAAAATATCTTTCGTTTTCCCTAAGCTTCTCTAAAGCTTTTTTTTGCTTTGACCTTGATCTTGCATTCCGGATCTCCTTTTCTATGACTGGTACTAATCTGGAAAGATTTTTTTTCATAACATAATTATCAGCACCTGCCCTAATTAAAGATACTGCTTTTCCCTCACCAACCATATCCGAAACAACTATAGATGGGATATCAAGATCACTTTCTTTAAGCATTCTTAATACATCCAGTAAATTAAAGTCAGACAACAACTTATAATCAGCCAGCATTACATCCCACTCATCTTTACTTATAGCATCAGATACGTCTTTACAAGTCTTTACAATTTTATATTTTGGATTATAACCCTTGCTCTTTATTTTATTTAAAAATAACAGGGCGTCATTTTCAGAATCTACATTCAGTAATATTCTAATATCTCTATCTGCTTTCATTACCTGATTTTTTAAGATTGTTATAAATAATCTCTTTCGCTAATTATATGAATTATATAATAAATATTTTAATATTTCATTAACCGTATTATTTATTTCTGTTACCCATTTATTATATAAAATAGCTTCCCTTTATAAATGTTGATATAATTGTCAACTTATTATCAGCTAAAAACCTTATAGAACTTACCCTAATATTATAGAATTAGTTTAAAGTGACAAATGACTTAAATTAATTTAACTTTATATAATGTATTCTAATAAAAACTTTGGTACAGCTTTAAAAGAAATAATAGATAAAAAGAGGATAAAGCTCAGAAGTCTGGCAAACAAAACAAATTTAAACTATAGTTATTTTAGTAAACTAAAAAAAAGAGAGGGCCATCCTCCAATCACAACTATAGAGTTAATTTCTGATGGATTGGATATACCTCCTGAATATTTCCTGGAATACAGAATTTATAAGATTGAAAAAATCCTAAAAAAAAATCCCCATATCATTGATAAAACCCTCAACTACGTAGATAGCTTTTTAATTAAAAATAATTTAAAAGTAGCTGAAAGAAAAAAACCATTCAAAAAGTAGTAAAATTATTATATCTTAACTTTATTATTTTAATCCAAATAGTATCTTATTTAACATGAAAATTTTTGAACCTTTAAAATCACTTGATATAATTTTAAATAAATGTGTAATATGCCCTCACAAATGTAAGGTTAACAGAAAATCAGAAGAGAAAGGTTTCTGTAATGCCGGATACAATCCTGTAATATCGTCAGCTATGCCCCATCATGGAGAAGAGCCTCCAATTTCAGGAAACAGGGGTTCAGGAACCATATTCTTTACTTACTGTAATATGAAATGTGTCTACTGTCAGAACTATCAGATAAGCCAGGAATTTGGAGGAACAAAATGCAGTATATCGGAACTCGCAGATAGCATGATTAAATTACAGAATTTAAGTTGTCATAATATTAATTTCGTCTCTCCTACTATATGGATCCCACAAATAGTGAAAGCTCTCTCCATTGCCAGAAATAAAGGGCTTTCAGTCCCCACGGTGTTTAATACCGGCGGATATGATAACCCCAAGATTATAAAAATGCTGGACGGGATTATTGATATCTATATGCCGGATATGAGGTACAGCAATGACGACATGGCCAGAAAATATTCAATGGTTGAAGAATACGTCCGGTATAACCGCCAGTCAGTTAAAGAAATGTACAGACAGGTGGGAGGACTTAAAGTTGACCCGGAAGGAGTAGCCTTAAAGGGGTTGATGATAAGACTGCTGGTTTTACCTGAAAATATCGGAGGAATCAAAAAGACTCTGGGCTTTATTAAAAATGAACTATCTACCGATGTTTACTTGAGCATCATGGCCCAGTATCATCCAACTTATAAGGCATCCAGGTACCCTGAATTAAATAGAATGATCACAGCAAAAGAATATCTGGAAGTAGTAAAACACGCCGAAAAGAGAGGTTTTAGTTACGGCTGGACACAGGATCATATATCGCTGAACAGTAAAGAGGATTTATTCATACCTGATTTTAAAGATAAGAAGATATTTAAATATTATAAGAAATGAACAGCTAACTTCTTTGCTTCTTCCACGCCTTTAATTCCTTAAGCGTAAGCGCATTTAATATATCTTTTTTCTGGAGTCCCGCTCTTCTGGCAACATCTACTCCCAGTCTTACCATATCCATATTATTTGGACGGTGAGCATCCGTATTTATAACCACTTTTACCCCCATCTCTCTGGCTTTACGGACATCTTGTTCATTAAGATCCATTCTTAAAAAATATGAATTTATTTCCAGAGCTTTATTATTTTTAGCCGCTGCTGAAATCAACCTGTCAATATCAATAGAATAGGGCGCTCTGTTTCCAAAAACTACTCCTGTAGGATGCGCAATAAAGTCAATGTGCCTATTTTCAATTGCACTGACCGTTCTGGCTGTATTCTCAGCTCTGGTATTTAAAAAGGATGAATGCATCGAACCGATTGCGATATCCATTTTTTTGATTATATTATCAGGATAATCTAATTTACCAACTCCCCTGATTTCGATTTCTGAACCCATTAAAATATAAAAATCTTTAAATCTGGATTTTAATTTATTAATATAATTTATTTTTTCTTGCACTCTTTTAGCATCCAGGCCCCTGCCATAATAACTGCTCTCCGAGTGATCGGTGATTGCTATATATTCATAATTAAATTTTTTTACTCTTTCAACCATGTCATGGAGACTTATAATTCCATCACTCCATCTGGAATGAATATGAAGATCACCCTTTATATCTTCCATGGTCGGAAGTGATGGCACCAGAAAATTCTCCGCCAGCTCTATTTCTCCCAGATCCTCTCTCAGTTCCGGAGGTATATATTGTAAATTCAACCTGCTGTAAATATTTTTCTCATAAAACTCATCATCAGCTGGTAGATAATTTCCTGTCCCTTCTCCGCTGTTTTCAGAAAAACCAGCGGTCTCTATTCTTCCACTTTTAAAATACCCTTTTTTCTGCGCTATTCTTTCTAATTTTTTTATATGCTTTTTACTTCCAGTAGTATACAACATATCTACAGCCCAATTTTTAGCGCTGCTTATAATAAACTCAATTTCTATTCCAAAAACAGTTTCAAATCTTGCACTTATATTTTCTTTCCTTATGTCACTGCTTACCAATCTTTTTATAAAATTAAGTGATCGGATTTCTCCCAGTAGTTTCTCGCTCCTTTCAAAATCATATAACGGATTGTTAAAATAAGGCTGTATAAGTATGTCTATGTCTTTTACTATAGATTTCTTTCTCCTCAGGGAACCAACAAAAACAAATCTTTCAATATCTTTAATTTTATAAAGACTATTTTTTATTTCATCTAAATAGAGTTCAACTTGCCATCTGGGGAACATTCCCCTTATGCTTTCCATATAATCCAGTGATTGCTTAAGCCTTTCAGTATAAGATTCACCTGCCTTATTTTTTCCCGAACCACCTTCTGCAAGGACATTAGCAATTCTGTTATTATCTACCAGCTTATCTTTTAGATCTTTCAGGCTTTTGATATTAAAAGTATCATAGATTTTAAACATTCTCTTTTTCCCTAGTCCGCTTATTCTTACCAGCCTTATTAAATTTTCGGAATATTTCGATTTTAACTCCTCATACAATCCAATACTTCCGGTATCCAGATATTCCTTTATAAGTTTATATGCCGGTTCTTCCATACCGGTGAGTTCCCTAAGTTTTCCGCTGCTATAGATTTTCTCAATGCTTTCAGGATTATCTCTCAGTGTTCGCGCTGCTATTATGAGACCCAGTAATATATTTTTATCATCAGGGCTGGATTTTTTAATTTCTGCAATAGCTGTAAGTATATTTGCCAGTTTCAAATTAATCATTTTATGATATTTTCTATGTTATAATAATTACATTAACACTTAAAACACGTTATTATATCACAAAACACTACAAGTTATGATAAGAGCAAATAAGAATACCAAATCCTCAGATATACAGAAATACCAACATCTCCGGGACAATATGATCCAGAACCAGATTATTTCCAGGGGAATTAAAGATAAAAAGGTCCTGGATGCATTAAGAAAAGTACCCCGCGATATTTTTGTAGATAAAGCATATAAAGACTCAGCTTATGAGGATAGACCGCTTCCCATTGGATTCGGACAGACAATATCGCAACCGTATATTGTTGCTCTTATGACTGAAAGTCTGGAGCTAACCGGAAATGAAAAGGTTCTAGAAATTGGCACCGGTTCTGGTTATCAGGTGGCAGTACTTGCTGCAATAACAAAAGAAGTCTACACAGTGGAAATAATTACTTCACTTTATAAAAAAAATAAAGAATTACTTAAAAAATATAAAAATGTAAAAATGAGTAACCACGATGGCTACCTTGGATGGGAAAAATACGCGCCGTATGACAGAATAATTGTTACCGCGGCACCTGATCACATTCCCCAACCATTCATCGAACAATTAAAAGATGACGGAATTATGGTGATTCCTGTCGGCCCTTCAAGCTGGAACCAGACACTTTATAAGGTAATTAAACGCGGCACCAGGATTAAAAAAATAGGTTTATGTGATGTAGCTTTTGTACCTTTAACCAGAAGAAGTTAAATACAGGTAAGATTTCCTACAAGTTTTCTATCAACCTTATAAGCGCAAATATTATATTATGAGAACAGGAACAATGAATCTCCCTCTTCATGGAGGAAAAGCGCCGTACTGGTTATTTACCCGGATGAAAAACCTGTCAAGAGAGATAATATCACTGGTCGTTTCTGAATATGGCGCAGCAGAAATGCTTAAGAAGCTTTCAGATCCATTATGGTTTCAGGCTTTTGGATGTGTCCTGGGATTTGACTGGCACTCCAGCGGGGTTACTACTACCGTCTGCGGAGCTGTAAAGGAATCTGTAAAAGGACTGGAAAAAGATCTGGGCTTTTTCGTAGCAGGAGGAAAAGGAAGAACTTCAAGAAAGACTCCTCTTGAAATTGAAAATGCAGCCAACCTTATGGGGAAAGATTTTGGAAATCTTGTATACAACAGTAAAATAGTGGCAAAGGTTGATAGTAATGCGCTGCAGGATGGGTATCAGCTTTACCACCACTGCTTTATTTTCACCAAAGATGGAAATCAGTGGTCGGTAATACAGCAGGGAATGAATGAAGATAACAGAATGGCAAGAAGATACCACTGGCTCTCAAAGGATCTGGACAGCTTCGTATGCGAACCTCACAGCGCCATATGCTGCGATAAAAAAAATAAAGTAATCAATCTGGTAGCCCTGGAAAGCGGCAAAGCAAGAGAAACAATTGCCGGGCTTTCCCGCGAAAAACCAAAAAATATTTTGAAAGACTTAAAGAAAATAAAAGACTGGCAGGAAAAAAGCTATACTCTTCCTATAAGACACCATATAAGGCTGAACGATATGGACTTCAGGAGAATGGAGAAAATTTTTATCTCGACCTATGAGAAAAAACCTGAAAACTTTGAAAAACTGCTTGCAATGAAGGGTGTGGGACCAAAAACAATAAGAGCTCTGGCTTTAATTTCTGAGCTGATATATGGTGTGAAATACAGTATAAAAGATCCGGCAAGATTTAGCTTCGCACATGGCGGTAAAGACGGTATACCTTACCCGGTGGATAGAGAGAATTATAACCGCTCTATAGAGATTTTACATAATGCAGTTAAAGATAGTAAAATTGGCAGAACAGAAAAAATAAAGGCAATCAGGAGACTTGTGAGTTTTTATGGATAAGGAAGAATTAATAAAAATTCTAAAAGAAATCAGTGTGCTCCTGGAACTAAAAGATGAAAATCCTTTTAAAATCAGAGCCTACCAGAATTCCGCGCGTTCTCTTGAGGCATCGGATATTGATTTAGGCAAAGATTTAGAAATAGATAGCCTTACAAAAATAAAGGGAATAGGCCAACATATTGCCGAAAGGATAAAAGAACTGTTTGATACCGGGAGCTTAAAATTTTATGAAGACCTGAAAAAAACTGTTCCTCCGGGGCTTGTTGAAATGCTTGCAATTCCTACCATGGGACCAAAAAAAATAAAGTACCTATTCGACAACCTGGGGATAAGCAATATTGGCCAGCTGGAATACGCCTGTATAGAAAACAGGCTTGTAGATCTGCCTAATTTTGGCAGGAAAACTCAGGAAAATATCTTAAAAGGAATCGAGGTTTTAAAGAAATACAAAGGCAGGTATCTTTTTGCGAATATTATAGAAGAAGCCGAAGTTATTCACAATAAAATACAAAACTTCAAGTATGTCAATAGATCAAGTCTTGCAGGAAGTGTGCGCAGAAAGAAAGAGATAGTAAAGGATATAGATATAGTAGCAAGCACTGATAGTCCTGATAAAGTAATGGATTTCTTCACCGGACTTAGCGAGGCTGAAGATATAATCGCCAGGGGGGACACAAAATCAAGCATCAGGCTAAAATCCGGAATTAATGTTGATATAAGGACTGTAGATGACTTTCAATATCCCTATGCGCTTCATCATTTTACAGGAAGCAAGGAACATAATACAGCTATGAGGACTGCAGCCAAAAAAGATAACATAAAAATGAACGAATACGGGCTTTTTAAAAATGGCAGCCTTATCAAATGTTCCGATGAGGCTGATATTTTTAACTTTTTTTCAATGGATTGGATTCCTCCCGAACTGAGGGAAAATTATGGGGAGATTGAGGCTGCAAAAAATAAGACACTTCCCAAATTGATAGAGGAAAAAGACATAAAAGGAATATTCCACATTCATACCACACATAGTGATGGGAATATCAGTATTGAACAGACCTGCAATTACCTGCAGAAAATGGGCTTCCAGTATGCCGGAATAAGCGAGCACAGCAGAACTGCATCATATGCCGGTGGATTAAAGGATGATGATATTAACCGGTACTTTGAAGAAATAGATAAATTAAATCAGAAATGCGCCAGCTTTAAAATATTCAAGGGAATTGAATCAGACATTCTGCTTGACGGTAATCTTGATTATAGCGACTATATTTTATCTAAATTTGACTTCATAATTGCTGCAATCCATTCCAGTTTCAACCTGAGTGAAGAGCAGATGACAGATAGAATTATAAGAGCTATTGAAAATAAGTTTACAACAATGATAGCCCATCCTACCGGAAGACTGCTTCTGGCAAGGGATCCTTATAAAGTGGATATAATAAAGATAACAAATGCAGCAGCAGAAAATGATGTGGATATAGAACTAAATGCAAGCCCCTTCAGATTGGACCTGGACTGGAGAATGTGCAAATATGCAAAAGAAAAGGGGGTAAAAATCTTTATAAACCCTGATGCACATAGCTTAAAGAATTTAGATGATTACAAATTTGGGGTAAATATCGCCCGTAAAGGCTGGCTGGAAAAAGAAGATGTGCCAAATACCCTTCCCGCAAAGGAAATTGAAATTTATTTAAAGAATAAAAAAAATAAAAAAACAAAGTAAATCTATATCTATTTACAAACAATTTATCAAAGATACTTATCTTGTAATATGAAAAATAAAAGGAACATAAAAAAACAAAATAATACTTACAGAGCTGTATATGAACCTGCAGTGAAAAATATAGGCAAAATACTTGATATTCTGAATAAGGAATACCCGGAAGCTTCCTCTACCTCACTCAAGCATAAAAATGCCTTTCAGCTTCTTGTTTCCACCATTCTTTCAGCCCAGAGCACCGACAGGCTGGTAAATAAAGTCACACCGTCCCTCTTTAAAAAATATAAGATCCCAGAAGATTTTGCCAAGGCTGACTTGATGGAGCTTCAGGAAGATATAAAATCAACAGGTTTTTATAGAAATAAAGCAAGAAGTATAATCAACTGCTCAAAAGATATAGCCAGTAAATTTGGAGGTATAACCCCTGACAATATTGAAGATCTAACCACGCTCCATGGAGTAGGAAGAAAAACTGCCAATGTAGTGCTGGCAAATATATTCAGCAAGCAGGCTATAATAGTAGATACTCATGTAAAGAGAATCTCAAACAGACTGGGGCTGACAATAAACCCGGATCCGGTAAAAATTGAGTTTGATCTCATGAAAATAGTTCCTGAAGATAACTGGAGCAGCTATTCGCATAGAATAATAGCGCTGGGAAGAACCATCTGCCTGGCTAAGAAACCAAAATGCTCCATATGCAGGCTTCTTAAATACTGTAGATACGGACAGGAAAATGCGTAGTCTACATTTCCTTACCTAGTGTAGATTTTGCAAGTGAAGCGTGCTTTACACCCTTTGCCACTTTAAGTTTTGCTTCCAGTCCAAACACTTCGGCAATCTTGCCTTTCACAACTATTACTTCCAGGCAGGTACTATGATCCAGGTGGACATGTTGACTGGAGATTATAATATCCTGGTAATCATGCTGAATATTTACAAGATTGTCCATCAGCTCCTTCCGGTGATGGTCATAAACAATTATAATTGCTCCTGCCACATCCCCTCCGCTTTCTGCCCACTGGCTGTCAACAAGCTCTTTTCTTACCAGATCCCTTAAAGCTTCAGAGCGGTTTTGATAATCCTTGCTCTTAATATAATTATCAAACTTTTCAAGCAGTTTTTTTTCTATGGATACTCCGAATCTTTTTAACTCATCCATTACCTACCTATCCCCCATTACCTATCTTCAATACTTATCACCAATTAGTTGATTAAAAAAAAATTATCTGTTATTTATATAATAACACTTATCTATACAGTAATGCATAAAGGCTTATATCTCTCTTACCATTAAAGACTCCCTTTCCCCCAGGTCCTAAAAGCTCGATTTTTTTAAACCCCGAATTTTTTGCCATTTTTAAAAATAAGTTTGCCTTTAAGGTGCACAGATAAGAAGAGTTTATAAAAAAATCCTCCACCTTATTTTTATAAATTACAGTAATTATAAAGTCCACCCTGGTTTTAATTTTTCCATATTCAAAGTGTTTGATAAAAATATAGGTCTTTCCGTCTTTTTTGAATACCTTTGGATTATAAAATCTGTTTTCTTCCAGAACACCTGCGTTAAAGTTTAAGAACTGAACTATCGCCAGACCATTTCCTGACAGCTTCTTTCTGATTTTTTTAAGAGCCTGCTTTACCTTCCCGCGGTCCCCCAGAATGGGCAGTGTATTTCCCAGACTGGTTATAAGGTCAAACTGTCCGTAAGGAATTTTATCAAGTCCTGCAAACCCTTCCTTTATTAAAGTAACATTGGAGGACTTTATCACATTTTTTTCAGCATAATTTATGGTTTCCTTCAAAGGATCTATGGCAACGACTTTTTTTGCGTATCCGGAAAAAAGCTGCGCATGATGGCCCGTACCGCAGCCTACATCAAGTACACTTTCAATATCGTTTTCTTCAAATATTCTGGAAAAAAAATCTTTTTCCTTTTTTAGCCTCTTATTCCAATCTACCTGTAAATCATAAAATTCTGGACTTATTTTAAAATTTTTTACTTTCACTGGAGACCGCCATTTCGAGTCTTCATTCTCACTTTACTTTAGCATCTCGTAATACTATAACAGATAGAATTAACCCGTACAACAAAGTCACTTTCCAAAAGGAAAAATAGCTAAAAAACACTAAAACTAAAGATAATTAAAAATAAGAAAACATTTGGACTTAACTGCAAATTAAAGTATATTATATATAATTAATATATATAACTAATTATATGCAATTCTCTTTCGGCCAAGAGTGTTATATTTTAATCTAAAGCATTAGAAATGAAAATAGCAGTTACAGCAGATGTGCATTTAAAAACAAAAGAAAAATCTCCTGAAAGGTGGAATGCATTATCAAATATCCTTGATAAGATGCTTTCCGAAGATATTAAAACACTATTTATTGCAGGTGACTTATTTAATGAAGAAAGTCAAAATTATTCTGAGTTTGACCAGTTTTGTAAAAATACAAAATATACCAGTAACCAGATTAAATTCCATATAATTCCTGGAAATCATGACCCCTCCATAAAACAGCAGTATTTTACTTCAGATAATATCAGAGTCTTCAGTAAATCTGAAATTATTAAATTAGGAGAACCACCTGCTACCTTCCTTTTCATACCTTATCTACCAGCCAAGTCTATAGGAGAAGTTATAGCAGAATATAAGGAAAACCTGCCCAAACTCTGGATTTTGATTGGCCATGGCGACTACATGGCGGGCCTGCGTGACCCAAATCCCTACGAACCGGGTATTTTTATGCCTCTAACCAGAAATGATATCCAGTACTATAACCCTGCTAAAATCATACTGGGCCACATACACAAAAAAATAAATTTGGGCAAAGTTTATTATCCCGGATCACCCTGTGGTCTGGACATAAATGAAACTGGAAAAAGGAGCTTTTTAATTGTAAATACAGATACCTTAGAAGTAGTTGAAAAAGTAATCGACACTGACTACGTATTCTTTAATGAAACTTTAATTTCCTTACCCACTACTAATGAATTTGAATATATAGAAAGAAAGATACAGGAAATGGTCAGAAAATGGAATATAGGTAAAAATGAGGCATCAAAAGTAAGAATTCGTTTAAAAATTAAAGGATATACATCTAATAAAAATAAGCTTCTTGAAATAACTAAAGAAACACTTAAAAATTTTACTTTTTATAACCATCAAGAACCTGACCTAAGTGAAGTATCAATATTTAATGACCCGGAAAGAATAGCTATTGTAGAGAAACTAAGAGATGAAATTGAAAAACTTAAGTGGGATAATGAAATTACTTCAAAGGAAGATATTTTAGAAAAATCTCTTCATATAATTTTGAAAGAATAATTATATTGCAGGAATTAAGAATTTATGGGAATTAAGATTGATAAAATATCAGTAAAAGATCTGGGGCCAATTAAAAGTTTTATAGCTGAGTTTGGTATATTTAATCTTATATACAGTAGAAATGAGAAAGGAAAGACTTTTTTTACTGAATTTATAATTCGCTCTTTATTTAAGAACATCAGCCGGTGGAGCTATTTAAGAGAAGGAGGAAAGGGAAAGGTTACTATCAGTGGCTTAGAAAAACAAACCATTGATTTTTCTCCCTCCTCTCAGAAAAAATTAGAAGATTATTGGGAAAGTAGTGAAAAAGGACTACCTATATCAATGGCAAAACTCCTGGTAGTAAAAGGTGGAGAAGCTGGAATAGAAGATGGTGAAGGTATAAGTAAATTTTTAATCAAAGAAGTATTATCCGGCATAAATATCCTGGATAAGATTGACAACGACAATAATATTTCAAAAACTGTAAAATCACCAAATACAAAGATTAGTGACAGTCAGATTATTATTTCACGGACTGGCAAAGGAAAGCAATACAACGATATTAGAGATGAGCTAAAGAGTATTGATAAACAATTTGAAGAAATAGAATCTGAATACACTCAAGGGATATTGAAAACTTACAGGATAGAAGAAAAAACTCTACAAGATAAGTTATCGCACCTTGATAAAGCAAAAAGACACCAGGCTTATCTAATTTCAGAAAGAATCAAAGAGTTAAATACGGAGCTAAATAATATTCCTGAAGGTGAATTAATCAAGATAGAGAGGGAGCTCTATCTATACAAAAGTAAAAAAGGATCCTATAACCAGTTGGAAGAGAAACATAAAAGCGTCCTTAAAGAAAGTAAAGACTTCAAGTGGCTGGAAAGTGCCCTGCCTTATTACAAAGATTTATCATCAAAAATTATAAAAAAACCCGGTAAATCTTTGCTTTTCATATGTGGTATTTTAGCGATTGCCGGCATAGCTACTGCAGTAGCTTTAATTTTTTTTAACCAGAAAATTTCTGCTGCTGCATGGACTTCATATTTAGGAATTATATGTTTTTGTTTTTTGGGCTTATTAGTATTTTCTCTTGTATATATTAAAAAATTCTATAATTTTTCAAAACAGGCAGGACAAAATGAAGAGCTAAGTAAAATTAAGGGAGAATTTAAAAACAGGATTGGTAAAGAACTAACAGATATTGCACTACTTGAATCAACCTTAAATGAGCAGAGGGAATCTAATAGCAGGTCGAGTGCAATAGAAGAACAAATTGATGGTCTTAATAAAGGACTCCGGGAACTACATTTTTCTATTAACCAGAAAATAGCAAGCTTTATAGAAAAAGAAGCCAGCGAGCAGGACTGGGATGCAATACTCAAGGATCTAAAACAAAATAATAGGAGCCTGAGAGATCATATTGATGAGGAAAGACAAGAACTATATAAACTGGGGGTATCAGAGACAGATTACCTTTCAGAAGATATAGTAATTAGATATGGTCAGCAGGAATATGAGAAAACCCAATCAGAGCTTGGACATATCCAGGAAGAAATCAAAAACCAGGAAGATAAAATCCAAAAATTAAAATATAGAATCTGTGAAAAGACTAAAGCTGACCCCAGTATTAGCTGGGAAGAGCTTATTGAAAATCTGAGACAAAAAAGACAGGAAGTACAAAATGAACTAAGAGAAGTTACTGCTAATATTGTGGCAGGCTTTAATGTCCACAAAGTCATCTCTAAATTACGCGAAGAAGAAGACGCAAAAATACAAGAGGGGCTGCAGTCAGAAGTAGTCTTAAGTCCCTTAAAAGATATTACTCAAAGATATAATAGACTTGCGCTGGATAATGATAGACTGATTGTTTCTGATCAGTATGATAATTTTGGTATAAGAGATTTAAGCACCGGAGCTATAGAGCAAGTAATGCTGGCATTAAGAATTGGATTTACTTTAAAACTATTAAGAGAGGATGCCCTCTTTTTAATTCTTGACGATGCATTTCAGCATTCGGACTGGCAGAAGCGGGAAATTCTTATAAATAAATTGGCGGACATTGCAAAAAAAGGATGGCAGATAATCTATTTAACTATGGATGACCACATAAAAGGATTATTTGATAAAGTTAGTAGAAAATTTGAAACAGGTAAATACAATAGTTTTGAGTTATAAGTCATCCTATTTTAACATGTTAAGTGAAAGGCGCATATAACCTTGTCTTTTCTTTCCAGTTTATTATATTCCTCAATTGCCTCAGCTGTTTTTTTAATTATAAATACAATCCCAAGAGAATTTAACTTATCTTTTACCTTCTGATCAACCATCATAAGGCCGGAAGCGCCAGTTCCTATTATCAACATTTCGGGCTTGTACTTTAATATCTCTCCGATATCTTCATCTGATAACAGGTGCCCACTTTTCCGCCACCATCTCGAATTAATCTTATCGGGGAAAATGATAACATCCGATCTGTAATTCTTTCCGTCTATAGTTATACTCCCAAAACTATATGAATTTATAATCATGATATCTTTACCTTATTACCCTTATTATATATTAACATTTATCCTGGAAATGGTAACTTATCTTTTTTACATTCTCTTTAATTATTTCAAGTAAATCTTTCTTCATAGTTTATTACAATACTATAAGCTCACAAACAAAAAAAGGGTAATTTTTAGTTTTCAATTACAGTCTAAATAATAACTTAATTTAATCTTATTTAATAATAATGTCTATAATATTTGCTATAATAGAAAAATCTAAAACTTAAAAAATTATAAGACTTTAAACAGGATATACAGAATGATTATTTTAGACAACATAAAATTAGACATACCTGAAGATATTGGTGGAGATTTTTTAAATAAGCTGATGGGTGGAAGGTCGAATCCATATCTTGAAAAACTGCTTGAAGAAAGACTCAAAATTTGTATTGAAAATATCCATCCAAAAGCAATTTATAAGACATTTGAAATTGAAAAAGTAAAAGGTAATTCAGCATATTTTAAATCAGGCCATATTTTTAATGGTCCTAATATTTCTAAAATTTTGACCGGTTCTGAGATTGCTACAATCTTTATATTCACCCTGGGAAATAAAATTGATGAAATTATAAAAGAAGGAAATAAGTCAGGAGATACATTAGCAACAATAGTGATGGATGCCATAACCACAAGTATGTTGGGAACACTTAGAGAATATGTTGGTAATATAATTAAGAAAGAAGGAATAAAAGATGAAAGCTGGGGCTCAACCTGTACTTATTCTCCTGGACAATTTAAATGGACAATTGAGGAACAAAAAGAAATTTTCCAGATGATTGATGGAGATAGAATTGGAGTAAAATTAAACAAAAGCATGTTAATGACTCCTTTTATGTCTATCTCTGGAGTATATGGATTTGGCCCTGAAGATAAAATTGATAAAACCAGAGTTGCCTGTGATATTTGCCCCAGGAAGAATTGTATCAGTAGAAAGTAGAGCCATTGACTTAAGACTTCTTCCCTGCAAGCTTTTTATTATTTTCTTTACCCTTTAGGATGTCCACCTTTTCTTTCAAAGCAACATTAGAAAGTTCAATAAGCCTGTTGTGAGGACAGGCTTTAATGCATTCTCCGCACAAGGTGCATCTTGAAAAGTCGAATTCCGGAACGGCTTTTTCTTCATTCCAGATTATAGCCCCGTTTTCACAGGCCTTGAAACATTTCCTGCAGTGCAGGCATCCTTCGTCACACTTCTCCCTTCCCGGGATATTCCTGAGCGATTCGTAGCTACATAGATAGACTATATTAGTATCTGCAGGCACAAGATGAATTATATTTTTAGGACACTTGGATACACACAGACCACACCCTGTACACTTATCCGGATCTATTACTGCCACTTTCCTTTTTTTATCAATGGATATGGCGTCATTGGGACATACTGCCACACAATCGCCAAATCCAAGGCAGCCATAAGGACATCTTTTATACCCATCAAGCAGCTCTGTTGCAGCCCTACATGTCTTTATGCCAGAGTAATCACCAATTACATCTGAATTTCCATAACAGTGTACTACTGCCTTTTTATTTATCTTAGAAGGATCCACTTCTATATCCAGTATTTTTTCCAGGCCTTTAAGCATCCCCGGTTCCTGGAGTACAGTAGCACAGGTACTGGTAAAAAATTTATTTTTATCCTTTGCCAGCTCTTGTGCATAAGCAAAGCACCCTGGAAATCCGCAGGCACCGCAGTTAATACCTGGAAGACGTGCTGAAATCTCCTCAGCTTTCCTGAGTGTTTCGGCTTCTTTGGGAAGAAACCTATTCGCTAGGAAAATCAGTATTCCGCATATAATTCCTATTGAACTTAGAATTAAAATAATTAATCCAGTATTCATAATAACCTTAAATTTTTAAAATATCTTTAATCTTATACCATCCCACTGAATCCAATAAAAGCCAGTGCCAGAAACGCTGCAGTTATAAAAGCTACCGGAAGCCCCTTCATAGACTGGGGGCTATCGGCAAGGTCAAGCTTTTCCCTTATGCCCGACATGATAATAAGTACCAGAGTAAACCCAATTCCTGCGCCCAGGGCACTTACTACACTTTCCAAAATTGAATAATTCTCTGCTGAATTTATAAGGGTTATACCCAGCACTGCGCAATTGGTAGTAATCAAGGGTAAATAAATGCCCAGTGCCTTATATAATATAATATTAGTTCTTCTTATAGTAAGTTCTACTATCTGGACCAGAGATGCTATTACCAGGATATATATTACAATATTCATAAACTCCACTTGATACGGTACCAGTATATAGTTATAAATTACAGAGGTAGAAACAGAAGCAATAAGCATCACCAGGGTTACTGCTATACCCATACTGAAAGCATTAGATAGTTTTTTAGATACTCCAAAAAATGGACATAGTCCTAGGAATTTGGACAGAACTATATTATTCACAAGAACCATTGCAATAAGTATAGTAAGAAGATTATTCACCTTTTATCACCCCGATCCACCTGAATAATGCCAGTAGGCTCCCTATTACCAGAAAAGCTCCCGGAGGGGAAATAAAAAAGGTTAAAGGATGTACTGCAAGAACTGGCAACTTGAACAGTTCCCTTCCGAATATTTCCAGTCCGCCTGTACCCAGTATTTCTCTGGGAAATGAAATCATAATTAGAGCAATGGTAAATCCTATGCCAATCCCCAATGCATCAGCAATAGAAAGCACCACAGGGTTTTTAGAGGCAAATACCTCTGCCCTGCCCAATATAATACAATTTACTACAATAAGTGCCAGATAAATTCCCAACGATCGGTGAAGCGGAGGGAAATATGCCTCAAATAACAGGCTTAAAATAGTAACAAATGTAGCTATTACCACTATAAACACAGGAATTCTGACCAGAATTGGCGTCGCTTTCCTTATGGCTGCAATTATGATATTTGAACAGAGCAGGACAAATATTACACCAGCGCTCATACCCAGAGCATTACTGACCGAATTTGTAACTGCCAGAACAGGACAAAGCCCTAAAGTAAGTATAAACACGGGATTTGATATAATAATACCTTTAGCAAATTCCTTCCAGAAACCACTTCTATTATCCTTCTTTATTTCGCACCCGCTCCTGCTTTTATTATCATTCATGTTTATCTTCTGTTCCTTTTATAATTAAAATATCAAATACACTACTTTTCGAAACTATCTATTATTTCAATCATCTTTTTCTTAACCGCATTTACCACAGCTCTTGAACTGATAGTGGCTCCGGTTACCGCGTCTATTTTACCACCATCCGCTTTAAGGGCAATATCACTTGCCGACAGCCCTTTAAACTGATCCGTAAAAGAGCTTTCAGTTATCCTGCTCCCCAGACCGGGAGTCTCGATCTGTGAAAGCACAGATATATCTTTAATTACAAAATCATTATCCATCCCAACCAGAATATCAATATCACCGCTATAGCCACTCCCGCTTGCTATAAAAGCATAACCAGCTTTTTCGCCGTCCTGGTATATAATATATATTTCATCTTCAAGTCCATATTCACTCATCTCAGGAAAAATGCTTCTCAGAGTGTTTTTAATTTCTTCTACCTGCATGTTTTTTACTATAGGTGAAGTTATACCATTGACCACCATCAGTAAGACAACCGATGCTACTACTATTACAGCTAGAAAAACAACCGGATATGCTTTATTTGATAAAATTTTATTACGCATTTTTCTTTTTCTTCTGAAAACCAAATGGTTTTATTCTTACATATTTATCTATAAGTGGAGTAAAGGCATTCATAATAAGTATGGAAAAACACACCCCCTCGGGCATACTGCTGAAATTCCTTATAAGCACAGTCAGTACCCCCAGGCCCACTCCAAATATTATTCTTCCATTGCCGGTCACAGGTGATGTTACGTAATCGGTAGCCATAAAAAATGCTCCGATCATTAGACCACCAGCCAGGACCTGAAATAATACATCTTTCCCCATCAGTAGCGAACCCAGCGCCACTGTTCCAATATAAAATGTGGGGATTCTCCAGTCTATTATACGGAATGCAAAAAGAACCGCGGCCCCAATCAATATAAGCATTGCCGATGTCTCCCCCAGAGAACCCCCAATATTTCCAAAGAAAAGATTTTTATATGAGGCCAACTTATCAGCCTGGGGTACAAAATTTTCAGCTAGCGGAGTGGCCCCGGTTACCGCATCATAATTAAAATGAGGAGGAAGAACCCAGGTAGTCATCTCTTTGGGAAAACATACTGATAAGAACGCCCTTCCTGCAAGAGCCGGATTGAATATATTATAGCCCAGACCCCCGAAAGCTTCCTTGGCAACAGCAATAGAAAAAAAGGTGCCGATGACAACCATCCATAAAGGCAATCTTGGCGGCAGGATAAGTGCAAAAAGTAACCCTGTAATCACTGCGCTCCCATCCATTATAAATCTTTTCTTCCGGAGTTTTTTTATAACAAATTCTGTAAGCACAGCTGTTATAATACTTGCCAGTATTATATAAATTGCATAATATCCAAAAAAATAAATACCTGCAGCAGTTGGAAAAAGAAGGGCAGCCACAACTATATACATTATCTTGCTTGTGGAGAACCCTCTCCAGATATGCGGCGCATGAGAAATTAATATATTACCTTTTTCCATTTTTCTCTTAACCGTTGTTTTTTGCTATTGTGCTTTTACAGGTTTTTATATATCCCACAATAGGAATATTTGCTGGGCAAACATAAGCGCAGGAGCCGCATTCGATACAGTTTTCTATATAATATTCCCTGCAAACTTCAAAGTTGCCCCTTTTTACATTTCTAACATAGGTAAGCGGAATAAGCTTCATAGGACAGATATCCACACACCTTCCGCAGTTTATGCAGTTCTGCTCAATCTGAGTTTTACCTTCTTTAACCAGTACGCAATTAGTTCCTTTGGTTACCGGAAAATCGGTATCCACAATTGAGATACCCATCATCGGTCCGCCAATAATTATATAATTGGTCCCGCTGCCAACTTCCCCGCACCTGTCAATTAAATAACCTATAGTTGTGCCCAATCTTGCAAGTAAGTTTTTAGGATTTTCAATAGCTCCGGTAACTGTAACCACCTTATCCACCAGTGGCCTGCTTTCAATAACAGCTTCGTAAACCGATTTAGAAGTTGCTACATTGTTAACTATAACTCCTACATCCATTGGAAGACCGCCAATAGGAACACTCCTTCCGGTTATGGTCTTAATCAGTGTTTTTTCTGCTCCCATAGGATATCCGGACTTCAGTGAAACTAATTTAAAGATGCTGCTAAACTCCATCTTTATTATAAGTTCTTCCAGACACCGGATGGCATCTTCTTTATTATCTTCGATTGCTATGTAGATATTTTCCGGTGTTATGGTCCTGCTTATAATATAGAGACCCGCCAGAACTTGCCTGCCATATTCAAGCATAATTCTATGGTCGGAAGTTATAAACGGCTCGCACTCGCAACCATTTAAAATCAAAGTATCAATCTTTTTATCCGGGGGAGGATTGAGCTTAACATGTGTCGGAAATGTTGCCCCGCCCAGGCCCACAACTCCAGCTTCTCTTATTTTTTTAAGTATCTCTTTTTTACCAATAGAGTTTACTATTTTTTTTAACCCGGAAAAATCATCCGACTTTTTAATATCAAATAATTTTTTAAGCCCTACCCACCGCTCTTCTCCGTCAGATTCTATTACTACCGCATCCATTATGGTGCTGGTTACCGGATTTACAACTTTTACGATTTTAGATACTTTACCGGAAATAGAAGCGTGAATAGGTGCTGAAACGTAGCTTGTAGAATCTGCTATTTTCTGCCCGGCCTTTACCATATCCTTTCTTTTTACTATAAATTCACAGGGGGCACCAATACTTTGCTGAAGCGGTATAGTAACCTTTTCTGGAACAGGCAAAATTTCGGTAGGTTTTTTAGCAGTGATTTTATTTTCCGGCAGTAGTAAGCCTTTAAATGCGCTTTTCTTCTTGACTACAATTCCCATCTTATTTTTCTAAAAAGTAAAAAACTAGTAGGTAATTCTACTTTATATATTCTAAAAGTCCAGAAGATTTAGTAACTTTTCTCCCGGAGTCTATTATCAATGCCTCAACATCTTTAAGCGACTCTACAAGATTCATACCATCATCAGGTCCCATCACAAAAACGGATGTTGCCAGAGCATCGGCTTTCATGCATGTATCCGCTATTATAGTTACACTTATGCAGCTGTTTGTAGTATACCCGGTCCTTGGATCCATTATATGGCCCACTTCCTTTTCAGGATCATAATAGCGGTAATAATTTCCAGAAGTAGCCACTGCTTTATCTGCAAAAGCAAATGTTGGAAGCGGTTCAATATCAGTATCCGCATTATCTGAATCATCTGGATTTTCCAGCTCAACCGTCCAGCTAGTCCCATCCGGTTTTGTACCCATTGCATATAAATCACCGCCGGCGTTTATAAGAGCTTGCTTGATATCAAACTCTTTTAGAACTTCCATTGCCTCGTCAACAGCATAACCCTTTGCTATTGCGTTTAAAGTTACAGCCATGCCTTCCTTTTCAAATTCTATTCTATCTGCCGAAACTTTTAATTTATCTGAACCAATAACAGCAAGTGTCTCTTCTATTCTTTCAGCCTGAACTTCTTCGCTCTCCTTCCACAGCCCTCCGCTCCAGAGATCGAGCAGGGGCTGTACAGTTATATCAAAACAACCGCCAGAGATATTGTAATAATAAAGGGAAGCATTTATCAGATCCAGGAACTCAGGCGATGGGTCATCCAGATAACCATTTCCGTTGAGAAACGACACTTCGCTGTTCTCATCATAAATTGAGGCTATGTCCTCAATTTCTTTTATTCTGTCAAATGCTGTATTAATAGCTTTATTTCCGGTATATTCATTTGAAAATACGGTTATACTTACATAAGTGCCCATCATATCCCGCGTTTTCTCTATACTTCTAATGATGCTGAATTCACAGGAGACAAGTGATAGAAGTAAAAAAATGGTTATAATAAAAACACTTAATATTGCAAGTGTTTTTATTTTTCCGTAAAAAAATTGCACCAGTACCCCTTTTTTAAATAATCTATAATGCTTTTTCTTATAATTAAAAGGTCTTATCTAATTTATCCTGCGATTTTCTAAGCTTCAGCACGAGCGAGTCTTTGACAAAACTCACATCATTATATTTTATCGGCTGATCTTTTTCCATATTATTTTTTAATACACAACCCTGGGAAAGACCAATCGGCATTAAACCTTCCTGTTTTGCCTTGCTGTATTCCTCAATAAGACCGTAAACCGTATATCTTCCAATACCATCTATTGCATCACCAGCTTTCAGGTCTTTCTTTGCTATAGTTATAACCTCCGATATCAAGCCGCAGTCCGGAACTATAGTAGGCTCACCATAAAAATAAGCTCTGGCAATGGATAAAGGGGTTTCAATACTGGTAAGATGATAGGGTCTGTAAATCAGATAATATGGTCCACTTCCCAGCATTAGATATTCAAGATCAGCCCGTATCATCTTATTTTCAGTGGTGTAAACCATAAATACGCCCGGAGCAAGATCTCCAATTACAAAATCCACCACTCCTTTTCTGGACAGTATCCCACCATCTTTTTTTAACCTGAATACATTCAGTAATTCTTTTATATCAGCCATAGGTCCATGCATCCCCCGGCAATCAGGAACCAGTCCGGTTGAGTTAGAGAGGCAGGCCATCTCTATCATTGATTTTGTGCCGTCCACAAAGGAAGTCATCATATGCGCGCTTGAACCCTTGCTTTCTGCATAATCCTTAAGTGTAGTCGGATTTGCGTATCTATCCAGGGGATTATTTTTCCCTTTTCCCGCTGCAATAACCTCAAGTCCAAGTGCATCTACAAAATCATATAGCTCTTTTAGCGCAGCCGGTTCATCTCCTGCTGAAACTGTATACACCACTCCGGCTTCATCCGCCATCTTTTTAAGCAGCGGTCCAATGGTTACATCTGCCTCTACGTTCAAGGTCACTATATGTTTCTTACATGATATGGCATTGGATGCTATATATGCTCCGGCTTCAGGACTGCCAGTTGCATCTACTATCACATCCACGTCATCAAGAACAAACAATACCGCGAGGTCATCTGCCACTATAAGTTTATCCTCTCCTGCCAGCTGGTTTAATTTTTTTCTTATATTGATATCTAATCTGCTGTCTTCTATGGTTATTGTGCTTATATTATTATCTTCCAAATTTATCTTATTCTTGCTTTCAACCAGCACTATCTCATCGTAACCGATGTCCAGCTCTTTTATAGTACCGGCAATTCTACCTATATTTCGGTTTGCCACTGCAAGGACCTGCATGCCATCCAGTTCCCTTATATGTGACACCAGGCTCCTTCCCATCTGACCCACTCCGGCTATGGCAACTTTTATGGATTTCCCCTTGCTTGCAAGGCTTTTTAGTTTTTTATTAAGGCCAAGCACAAACTCCTCCTAAAAAAGAAAAAAAATTCTCAAGGCAAACAGAAGTAATTATATTACAATCTAATTTATCAATAAACTATAAATGTTTTTTATAAAATAAATTATTAAGGCTGCTCTTCATTGGGCACCACACAAATCATACTCATTCCATCCCCACCAGCCCGGAATTGATGCACCTCAGAGGGCTCAATAAAAATAAAGTCATCCTCCTCAATTTTAATTTTCTCTTCACCCTTCAGGACAAAGCCGTCCCCACTTATAATATATACTTCATGTTCCCAGCTATGCTGGTGTCTGGGTGTATATCCTCCGGGGCCAATCTCAAACAGTCTCATTGCAAAATTAGGCGTACCCTCCTTTGCAGTCAGCATAGGATAAAACTTAATGCCACTGGCCCCTTTATTTTCCATAATCTGGGGATTAAAATTATTTTTCTTCTTTATAATCATCAAGACTCCTTTAAAAAACTAAACAAGATATATCAAATAATAAAAATTATATTAGATTATATATAAATATAAGAAAATAAAAACCATAAGTAAATCTTTTAAGAGCTCCTTTCCACCCGCCTTTTTATCTCCTCATAGATCGCCTCCAGCGCACTGCCTACCTTTTCATTCCAAGTGGTATATGCCCTCCGGTCATAATAAGTCCTTCCCCTGTTTATAATGATATACCTTTTTGCCATAGCGGGTAGGCTACTTACCGGAGTAATCTCCAGACTGGAACCAATAACCAGAAGGAGATCGCAACCTTCAACCTCTACAGTTGCCTCCATAAAACATTCTGGAAGCTCATCGCCAAAAAGAACCACATCTGGCCTTAATATCCCCCCACAACTGTCGCACACCGGAGGTACAACCCCGCTTCTGACCTTCTCAACCAGCAAGTCAAAACCAATCTTTCTACCGCAGGACATACAGTATCCTCCCCTCAGGTTCCCATGGACTTCATAAACCTTTTCTGAGCCTGCTTTTTTATGAAGTCCATCAATGTTCTGGGTAATAACACAGGACAGGTATCCTTCCTTTTCCATTTCTGCAAGGATATAATGTGCCCTGTTGGGCTTTGCGCTATTTATTTCCTTAAGAAAACTCAGCATTGCCACTGCCTGCTTATAAAAACCCGCAGGATTGCCATACAGCATGCTGCTGGTCATAACTCCAGGGTCAAATTTTGACCATATGCCTCCGGGACTCCTGAAATCAGGTATTCCACTTTCCGTTGATATCCCTGCGCCGGTCAACACCACTACCTTACTGCTCTCCAGGATTGCTTCTGCTATTTTTACCGGTTTTTTTGTATCCATTAAATTTCTTAAATAAATAAATACGATATTATCTATTTTATATAAAATCTAATAATTTAATAAGTTAAAAAATAATAATTCTTATGAAAATTATATATTGGCTTATGGGTTTGTTAATACAAAGTGATAATAATTACATTTAATTAACCTGGAAAAGTTTTCTTAAGTATTTATAGAAATAATTGCAGTAAGCTGTTATTGGAGTTAGTATATAAGCCGAGTTATAAGCTAAAAATATTTAAAAGATATGTTTAAAGTTATAATGAGAAATTAAAAAAAAGGCTGCAGATCGGCCCAGTTATCGTTTTGTGTCGTCTAGGCCTTATACAATTTACCATATAAATGGAATTAATCTGTATCGGGTTTTTTGACAATACTCATGGTATCCTTCTAAACTATCGGACAGTATTTTTTCCTCATTAAAAATCCTTAGAATAAGAATAACTGGAAGGACTACAAAAGGAATTAATGCCCAATATGAACCCAATGCAATAGGGGTAGCTAAGAACATAATGAGTATTCCTAGATACATCGGATGGCGGACAATTCTATAAAGTCCAGTTGATATCACCTTTTGGTTTTCATTGACCTCAATTATACGCGACGCATAACTGTTTTGCTTAAAGACAAAAAAGATTATCAAATAACCCAATATAACTATTAAATCTGCTGTTATAACGATATATATTGGAACATTAGACCAAAAATAACGGTGATCCAAACCAGTAGTGATAAATCCCGCCAGAAAAATAGTAGTTGATAAAATAGATAATAATTTCTGATGTTTTTCCTTCTCTTTTGTCCTTGTACGACGCTCCAAGAACTTTGGATCCTTATTTAAAAAGTAAAATATAACTAAAATCATTGGAATAACAAGAATTGCGAAATACGTATAAGCCTGCCAAAATATTAAAGTTCCTGCGGGTAAAAAAATAATAAGCCCAAGAAAAAGAGGAATTAATGAAAACCTGATAGCAATTTTTTTCTTAAGGGCTTTCATTTCTTGCGAGGTCATTTCATATTCTTTATTCATGCTTAGAAGATGTGTTTAAGGTTGTAATAAGATAAATATAAATAATAAGTATAACAAATTATATTCTTAAAGTCGTTCAATTCCTTTTTGAAACTAACTATATTTCTTTTTTTGCAATTCACTTGATTCATGGGAACTTACATATTTCTTATAAACTTTTTAATAAATATAGCAATTGGAAGATCATATCTTTCTTGACATTTTATAATACATAATCAGCATTATACCCCTAATCATCCTAAGACCGCTCATCAGCGAATATACTTCACCTGTTTTTTTACCCGGTACTTGTGCAATTATTGCCGCTACTGATTTTCCGACAATATCAATGGGGACTCCAAATGCCTTTAAGACATATTTCAAGGTTGCATGTTCATAATTTGATTTTGGACCAGATTTTACATTTTTTAGTATATCTGTTTCTACCATTCCTGGATTTATTGCATGTATAGATATAGGGTATTTTTTATTTTCAGCAGCCATACTTTCAGTGGCACTAATTATTGCTGCTTTTGTGGCTGCATAAACTGCCTGAAAAGGTGCAGCTTCAAACTTTCCACCTCTTCCGCTTATGTTTAATATAATTCCTGAACCCTGCTTTATAAAATAAGGGATTATAAGCTTACATGCATTTAATACTCCAATAAGGTTTACGCTTACTATTTGTTCGATTTCCTCATAACTCATTTCATCAATTGCCATATATCCACCGCCAATTCCTGCATTGTTTATCCAGATATCTATTCTTTTAAATTTTTCTATTGCATGTTCAAAAAGTTTTTGAAGGTCTTCTTTTTTATACACATCTGCAGAAATTCCGGAGGTGCAAGTTCCTTCCGGATCAAATTCCTTGCAGGTTTTTTTAACTGCCTCAAGATTTCTTGAGCTTATCACAACTTTTGCTCCTTCGGCAATACATGCCCCAGCTATGGATCTCCCAATGCCCCTTGACGAGCCAGTTATTACTATTACCTTACCCTTAAGTATCAAATCCTTTTACCTCCTGAACAAAAGTTCTTGATAGAACAATCATTATAGGACAACAGCTAATAATATTTAAATTTTTATTTTAGCTTAGTAGATTCTTTTAATAGCTCTTCTGCAAATACCGCCAATCTATCAATATAATCTTCCTTTATTGGTCCCTTAAGACCTGCAACCCTTACCTTAAAATCATTAGCAGCTTTTTTTATTTCTTTTTTATCCAGTTTTGCTGTCATTTTTTTTAAAGCTATTGTTCTGGGATCCAGATAGGTTGTCATAAGGGCATATTTAATGTTATTTGTGGGGGGATTAAAATTATCCAAAAAATTACTTATGTCAGGTGGGAGAGCAAACTTTCTTGTAGGTGAACTGAATATATATAAATCAGCTATCCGAAGATTATCGGGCGTTGTATTTTTGACAGGAAATAATTCAACATCCTGATTTTTACTTCTTAATATCTTTGAAAGCCCATCAACTATCTTTTTACCATTATCAAAGTGGGATTCGTAAATTATATTTATTTTCATATATTTGCCAAATAAGTATTTTTTGTTACTTTTATTGATTTATATTTAGAATAATCTAACTTATCCTAGTAAATGCTATATTAAAATCAACTATTTTCAATTACTTATAAGATACTACAAAATCTGCTATAAATTAAGTTTAAAATATTTTGTAAAAAGCTCGAGTAATTGTGCCAGAAGCCGAGTTACAAACTAAAAATGCTTGAAAGATGTGTTTAAGGTTGTAATAATATTTAAAAGATTTAAAAATCAGAACCTTAAACTTTTAAAAATAATTTATATATTTATTTAATAGTAAGGATTTTTTCCAGAGCTAACCTACGCCTTGGAGCAGGGCTGAAGCTTTCATCTGAATATCCTATTGTAATCAAGGATATTACCCTCCAGGTGGAATTTATGTTTAAAATCTTTTTTATCCTTTTTTCACTAAACCAGCCAATCCAGCAGGATGAGAGCCCTAGTTCTTCAGCCTCCAGCACTATATGCTCTAAAGCTATTCCCATATCAAGAATATGATATTTTATACCGGAAGCTACCTCGCCAAGATAATGGGTTATGATATTGCTTCTAACAGAGCAGCCCACAATAATAAGAGGGGCTGAAATTGCCCACTGGTTAATAAATCCAAAAGTTTCCTTAACTATTTTAGTAAGTAAATTTTTATCCTTAACTACAACAAATCTCCATGGCTGGCCATTTGATGCTGATGGAGCCAGTATGGCTGCTTCTATTATTTTATTTATCTTGTCTTCTTCTACAGGTATATCTTTATATTTCCTTATACTTCTTCTTTTTTTTATGACTTCAAAAACTTCCATATATGTCTTTCTATCACATAAAGATTTGTTTGAAAAGATTTATTTTTAGGAAAAGTGCAGTTAGTCTCATAAGCCGAGTTCTGTACTAAAAATGCTTAAATCATCTATAGAATTTGAAAAGCTGCAAGAAAAAAGTCCAAACTAAAAAAGAATAGAAACTATATGAATGTAATCTAAGCTGCGAAAGATTAATACATACTCATACGTACAGAACCATAAAAACAAGTAACAGGGCATTATAAAAACGCCTATTACTTGTTAACTATTCTTATTCATCAGACTCCGACAATAAATAAAACAATTCCTCCTGCAAGTGCAATACTTGCAAATACATAGCATATTATTGCTGCTGTATTATCGCTCATATTTTTGCTGAGCAGCTTCTTCTTGATCAGATTAATTATTGCAGGCGGTCTTTTGATTGCGACATAATACACAAATGCTGCGTATAATATACATGCTATTCCTCCAATCACATAACCCATTTATAATAACCTCCTCTCCTTATATTCTATGCGCTCACATATACTAAAAACTATTATTGAAGTCCTTTTACTATTCTGGGCGCCAGTAAAGCATATACTGCTCCGCATATAGCCAGTATAATACCGATAAAAAGTATTAACTGTGGCCATGTGCCGCTTTTTGACAGTATCATGTCATTTGCCCTATACGCCCAGTAAAACGGAGACCAGTAGAAAAATATCTGCCAGTTTCCTGTAACAAATTCATATCCTGCGATGGACCCGGCCATCGGCAAAAACATAAGTTTAACGCTGCCTGCCGCTTCCATAACATCGTCGCTGTTTATACCCTGTATAAACCCTATCAGTAAACTCAATATTGTCGATGAAAAGACAACTAGAGTCGCCTGGCCCAGATTGACATTATAAAAGCCTGTAATCAAAAGACATGCAATAGATGAAAAAAGCGCAACAGCCATGCCCGTAAGACTTTTGCCCAATATAAATGCACTGCGTGAAGTGGGTGTCACGTTTATCGCGCTTACAGTTTGGTCTACCTTTTCTTCTAGAATATTCATGGCAATAAGCATGCCAGCCAGCATTGAGATCAAAAGCAGCAACATGTTCACCAGCATCTTTTTTAGCGGCGGAACCGTCCTGCCAAATTCAATTATTTCTGAGCGGGCATCTTCCAACTGTACATCTGATTCATACAATACATTTAGCAGTTTAGCATATTCGAGAACTGATTCGGGTTCATTTCCCTGTGTCATAATATAGTAGCCATTATCTTTGGGCAGTATTCCAACTACAGCGTCCCTTGACATAACTCTGTCTTCAACTCTTTGTTCATCGCTAAACAGTTCAACATGGGCAAAGTCATCAAAGTAAGCTGCCTGCTCAGGATTTTCATTTTCTATTAAAGCTAAATTTACGGTGGTATCATTAATGCCGGGCGACAGCAAATTAATTCCCACAGCCAGCACCAGAGGGATGATCATCATGTACAATGTCATAAATTCCCGCATGTTTACCCTTAAATCTCTAATAAAGATACTCCATATTCTTTTTAACATAATTATTCCCCCTTATACGCTTAGCGTTTTCTTGAATCGAATATTTGTGATAGCAAACAGTATTATTCCCACCGCTAAGAATCCGGCACTTGTGATCAGCGGATATGCAATATCCCCATTTGGCAAAATAATCTCTTTAAAGCCCTGGAGCATTGGATATGAGGGTATTATTTTTATCCAAACAGGATCCCAGCCAGGTATAAAATATGCTATACAGGGAACCATCAAGAGAATTATTAATAAATAAATGACGCCGAAAGCTTTCGTCAAATTATTATAAAAGCTGGCAATGAGCAGACCCAGTGAAGATGCAAAAAATCCGGTTGTGAGCAACAGCAGCAGCAATAGGCCATAGTTTATCCTGAATCCCATAACAGGCATGATTATGATCAGTCCAGAAACAACAGATGTAAGTAAGACTACAAAAATCTTACTCATTAGATACTGCCAGACAGAGGATGCGGTTACTGCATAAGCTTTTATAACACCTTCCTTTTTATCCAGGAATATATAAGACGCCATAATGAACATTCCCATAAGGCTGCCGCTAAATGCAATTAATGGCGGAATGGTGTTTTCCCTGTCGCTTAAAGGTTCATAACCTGTTGATAGCGGACGCACATCCTGATTTTCAATGCGCTCTTTTAAGACATCAGTACTTTCATTGAACAGTATAGATATCAGGTTTTTTAAGCGCGTAGATTCATATCCCTGCAAATAGTATTTATAGTACAGCTGATTATTATCGTCTAGCTCAAGAACTGCGCCCATATTTCTGTGTGTTTCTGCAAGCATGCGTACAGCTTCTTCGCTATTAACAATATAGATCTCACTTTCATCGGTTATGATAAGCTCTGCATTAAATGTTTTACCACCGGCTTCTATCTCCACCATTTCGGATTCACCGTCTAGATCATCTACTAATATCTGACTGGTGAATATTTCTATTCCTTCTTGCGGCAAGTTGAAATAAAGATATTCTGTCGAAGTACTGCTAAAATTTTGCGGAATAGCAAATAATAAAACCGCCAGGATCACCAGGGCAAAAATCAATTCAATATAAAAGTAAAAGCCCCTCGAAGCAAGAATGAGTTCTTTTTTAAAGCTGCTTAGCAGTTTCATATTAGACAAGCCCCCTTCCGGTGACTTTTATAAAGATCTCCTCCAGCGTTGCCTCCTTTGTATGCATAGTCAGGATTTCTTTATCGGCTATGATTTGATTTAGAAGGTCTTTATCCTTCTGCATTATGGTAGAAAATGTTTCCTTTTTTACATTGCCGTCTTGAACATACTCCACCTCGACCAGCTTTTTACCGTATTGAAGCTTTAAATTTTTAGGCGAATCTATAAGCTTGATCACACCGTCTACAATAAATCCCACACGGTTGCATAACTCATCAGCTATAAACATATTATGGGTAGTCAAAAATACGGTTACACCTTTTTTATTACGCTCTTTTATTATGTCTTTAATATCAGCCGCTATAGCCGGGTCAAGCCCTGTAGTAGGCTCATCAAGGAACCACATGCTGGGATTATTTATCATGGACCTGGCGAATGTTAACCGGTGAGCCATACCCTTTGAAAATTCGCCCGTTTTTATGTTTTCCTTGCCTTTTAGGCCCACAAGTTCAATTAATTCCATAGGGTCGCGTGTTTCTACATCAAATAACTTGCTGTAGAAGCTCAAATTCTCTTTTGCTGTCATTTTACTGTAAACATTAGACTGCTCAAATGACATACCTATTTTATTGAACATCTTTCTTGATATATTTTTAATATCATAGCCTGCAACAGATACAATACCCTTCTGAAGCTGCAGAAGACCCGTCAAAATGGCCTGTGTTGTCGTTTTACCTGCACCCGATGGTCCGAGAAATCCGAAAATTTCACCTTTGGCCACCTCAAAATTTACATCCTTGAGTGCAAAATTGTCATCATTTGAATAAGAATGATACAGCCCTTCCACTTTAATCATTGCCATTACCTCCTTCACTTTTTGTCCCAATCCCATTTTTAATGAAATCTATTAATAAATCAACCGTTCCTGTTATATCTTCATTAAGCTTCTACAAAACTAAAATCAAAACCGCTTCGTTTAAAATTTCCTTAATTAAATATTTTTTAAATCTTAAGGACACTGTTTGATTCTACAACCTTATGGTAGTAATGGCCTGATTCTTTAATTTTCCTCTCTAACTTTGGAGATTTAAAGTCTACCGCTGTAAGCCCGAATCTTCTTGAAGGTCCATAGTACAGCTCATAATTATCGAAGGTTGACCAGTGAAAATAACCAATTACCGGAATTTTTTCATCACAGGCTTTCTTTATAAAAGTTAAATGATTATAGAGGTTACTTTTTCTGATTTCATCGTCATTTGTACAGGTCCCATTTTCAGTTATAAGCACCGGTTTTTTATATTTTTCATGGAAAAACTTGATTTGCCTGTATATTCCTTCAGGATATAATTGCCACATATCATCATGAGGAATACCCAGTTCATCCATTCTTTTTCTTCCTCTATCTTCATAAGCAAGCAGGGGAAATTTATCAATAAGAATACGCCCGTAATAGCTGAAACCAACATAATCAATTTTCGCGCCTTTTTTAGTAAAATATTCATGTACAGGTTCGTGTTCAATATAGTCGAAGAATTTTTTTATTAGTTGTTGTTTTACGCCTTTTGGATTCATTACTTCTACAATTATATGCGCGTGAGAGATTCCAACAAGTATATGAGGGTATTTCTCTTTTATATAATCATATAGCAGGCTGTGCGCTTTAGCCATGTTCGATAACGCCATTCTTCTGGCAACAGGATTGAATTTCTTAGGCGGGAACTCTCTGAAAAAATAAGCCAGGTTTATATAAGCATTCGGTTCATTAAAAGTATTTATAATATCAATGTACCCTGAAAAGACTTCAAGTGCTTTTTTTGCATAATCAAAAAACCAAACTGGAGAACTTTTATTTGCCCAGCACCCAGACCGGTAAAACCATAATGGATTTGCAAAATGGTTAAACACAAGTAATACTTTTTTATTGTTTTCCTTGAGGGTTTTAAATATCTTTTCGTAGTGTTTTATAGCGTCCCTGTCTAAGGGACTAAAGGGCCCTCTCTGGAGTTTAGACCAGTCCATACTGAATCTGTATGCATTTCCAAGGTATAATATGTAATCAAGGTCTTCCTCGTATCTGCTATAGTGATCTATTGCCAGATCAAGAAGAGTGCCGTCTGTACCAGTAAAACCTTTCCATTCGGTTTCACCTGCACCTTCTATCTGAAATGCAGAGGTTGATGTGCCAAGTATAAAATTGTCAGGAAATTTTTCTGATACCAAATTCACAAAAAGTTCAAATCTGTTTATCAAAAATGCTTTATTAAATTTTTATACATTTAAAATCGCTTTATTAAAAATTTTTATTTCCTTAGATATCCAGAAGACAGTAACAGCTACTGATAGAAAATCTGAGACCGGAACAGCAAGCCACACTCCATTCAGTCCAAAAATCAAGGGCAGCAGGAAAGCTGCAGGAATTAAAAACAATACCTGTCTGGATATGGTTATAATAAGGGCAGGGGCTGCCTTTCCAATAGCCTGAAAGAATCCTCCACCTAACATCTGCACCCCGATAAGCGGAAGAAATACTACCACAATCCTTAAAATATAAATCCCTTCATTTATAAGATTAGCGTCACTGCTAAAAAGACTGATTACAAATCTGGGAAAAATCATCATAGCAAGAAATCCAACACCGGCAATAATAACAGTCCACACAACAGCCATACGCAGGACTTTTTTAACCCTGGGATAAAGCTTTGCACCATAATTAAAACCAACAATGGTTGAGAACCCCTGGGTAATTCCGATTAGCGGCATCTGAATCATGCTTATCATCCTCAGGCCGATCCCCATTATGGCAATATACATATCACTTCCATAAAAGAGCAGCAGCTTGTTGAAAATAAGAGTTATTACACTGGCCATAGCAGACCTTATAAAAGATGGAAAACCAAGAGAAAGGATTTCTTTCATGGCGGAAAATTTTACTTTAAATATAGATACATTTAACCTGAAAATGCTCCCGCCAAAAAGAATATAAAAGATGACATACATCGAGCTAATCACCTGGCTGATAACTGTGGCAACCGCTGCACCTTTTATTCCCATACCAAACACAAAGATAAATATGGGATCGAGAATGATATTTATTATGGCCCCGATTGCCATTACATACATAGCTGCCCGGGGATTTCCCTCAGCTCTTATATAATTATTACTGCTTATGGAAAAAGAAAAGAAAATAAAACCAGTCAGTATTATAGAGGTATAATCTCTGGCATAAGGCAGTACCTGAGCCGATGCACCAAAAAATACAAGGCACTTATCCATAAATATATAGATAAGAATGGTACAGAAGGCACTTATCAGAAAATTAAGCACAACCGCATTTCCAAAGACATTTTGCGCTATGTCTTTTCTATTTCTTCCAAGTGCTCTTGAAACTATGGATGCACTTCCAACACCTGTCATAGTCCCGATTCCTATTATGATAAGCTGTATGGGTAAAACTATGGAAAGCGCAGCAATTGCGAGATAGCCTACACCCTTGCCCACAAAAATAGTATCTACAATGTTATATAATGCACCTGTTACCATTCCAATTATGGCAGGTGCTGAAAATTTAAATAATAGGCTGGTTATATTGCCATTTAGCAGCAATTCCCTTTTGGACTTCATATTCCCTTATACTATTATGCTTCCAATAGTTAATATGATTAAAACCAAAATATATTTATATTATTGATTTAGAATATTCCTGAAAAATTGATTCTTTTCTGCTTCGTTATAGCCAACGGCACTTGATTTCCCAAACCACTGGGGCCATGAATTAAAGGTAGTAATAATAATATCTTCCCTTCTCATAGAAAGTACCACCGGTAATATCTGCGCTGCCTGGCTTAGCGATATATTAGTCCAGACATATTGCCCTATTGTATTTAAGAAATTGCTTAGATTTCTAGAACTTACCATTGATCTTTTTTGCAGGAGCAAATCTGCCAGAAGCATTGCTGATTGTCTCTCTCTGGCATATGCGCCTCCACCATAAAGTGACCTGCCATATCTTGCTCTGGTAAGAGCAAGCGCCTGAGTTCCATTTATATGATGTATTCCCGGAGTCAAGTAACACCCGGAAAATGAGTCTGCTATATTTTCTTCAACTGTAGTACCAACACCGCCAAAATAATCAATAAGAGGTGCAAATCCATCAAAATCAGTTACAACATAGAAGTCAATCTTTGCCCCGGTAAATTGCTCGAAAGCACTTACTGCACCGGCATTTCCACCTGAGGCATGGTATCCATTTATTTTACGTCCTCCAAACCAGGTATCACGGGGTATGGTTACCAGATACGCTTTATGGGTATCAAGATTCAGATGAACAAATATATTAATATCAGTTCTCCCGCTAACTCTTCCTCCTGGTCTGTCGGAAGCGCTGTCATCCCCCCAGATAATAAAATTAACTTTCCTCCCTGCCTGAAAACCAGTTGCTCCGCTTGAACTGTAACCTGAATATGTTGATGCGGTATAAGTTGGAGCACCAGCATAAGATACAATACCATAGCTGTTGCAGAGCCCGGCAAATTCCTCCGACTTTAAAAATCCATCTAAAACTGATTTTCTGCTCATTCCGCCTGCCAGTCTTTCCAGCCAGGCTTTATAGCCGGCAGCATCGGGCTCCCTGTTAAAAAACGCTCTGTAAAGTATGGCAACAAAAGTCTCATTTGAGTGATTTTTGCCTGTAAACTCTTCACTAAAAACAAAACCTTCTGCAACATCTGCCCCTGTTTTGGTTCCATTTAAAAGGCGCCCTACCCATTCATTCAATCCTTCACTATCAGGCTGCCTTCCCAGACATTGAACATAAAAACGGGTTACAAAGCTTTGCACCTGCTCTGCCGATCCTCCGTCAAGAATGGTAGGAAAAAGAGTTAAAACCAAAACTCCAACTAAAACCACGATTAAAAAGTACTTTGTTTTGGAAAGTATCTTCCTTAACATAACTTGCTCCTTATGAAATTAAATTATGTTTATAATATTAAGTAAAAATTTCATACTATTATACAATCATTCTTTCAAGGTTAAAAACATTAAATATATTTAGACTATAAAAATTACAGAGACCTTACCGCTTTTTCAATTATTCCGGCAATTTTCCTATAGTCCTTATCTTTAAATCTTTCCAGCTTACCAAAGCTAACCGTCACCAGTGGCCATCTGGGCATATGTTTCCACGGTAGTATTCCATTTCTCAGGATATTAAAAAGCCCCTTAATTCTAACCGGAACTACAGAAGCTTCCATATCGGATGCAATTACTCCTACTCCAGGCTCAAATTCTTTAATACCTCCATCGGTAGTTACCCCGCCCTCAGGATAGATCAGCATTGACCATCCCCTGCTCAACATCCTGCCGATATTTTCCATAATCTGTTTGAATCCATGAGTCCTGGAAAGAGGAAAAACATTGATGAAAAGATTTACCAGAAGATAGAACCCTATTGCCTCTACTGCCCGCCTCCACCATGGACCGGATTGGTAGAAAAAATGTTTAAAATGATGCTCTATGGACATAAGGGTTGCCACCCGCTTCCGTAATTTTAGCGGCAGAGAGTATAGCACTACAAAAGTATCCAGGTGGCTTGTGTGATTTGCGGCAAAAACAACAGGCCCTTTTAAATTCTTTAAATTTTCCCTTCCTTCAACTTTTAATCTATAAATCACTGACATAAACGGATACAGGATGTACTGAAAAATTACTCTTATAAAACGAACAGGGGCCCGGAACGGCAAACTATAAAACGGTATTTTCTGCGAGGCTTCCCTGGAAGATTTAATCAGAGTTTCAAGATCGCCAACAGTTGTGCCTGCAAAAATCTGTGAATCATCCACTTCTATATCATATTTTTCTTCAATAGCGCCGGCAAGCTGCACCAGATCAAGGGAGTCCAGACCCAGGTCTTTTTCAAGTCTGGCTTCTTTTCTTATACTCTTTGATTTAATTTTGTGGAAGTTTTTTATAACTTCCAGTATTTCCTGTGATTTCCTGTAAGGTTTCGGCCCCCGGGCCTTCTTCTTTGTTCGCCCGGAAGATACAGCTTCCGCCACATCATTTCTTTTTATTTTTTCAGTGGAAGTCCTGGGAAAATCATCTCCGTCCCATATACTGCAGCTGTTTATATGCTGATATACATTTAATTTTCTATTGGCTTCTTTTATTATATTCTCAGGGCTGCCGCTGTATTTATCCTCCAGCATCAATACTGCATGAATTTCTAAATTGCTCCCGTATCCCAGTCCCAGTACCACACAGTCTTTTACCAGACTATTTGCCTTCAAAACAGATTCAATGTCTTCCGGATAAATATTTATCCCATCAGCCCTTACCACAACAGTATCTTTTCTTCCCTTAAAATACAGATTGCCATCCTCACCTATCTCGGCCAGATCCCCAGTCTTAAACCAGCCTTTTGAAAAAGCCTCCTCTGTCAGTTGGGGATTCTCATAATACCCGGGGGATACATTGTTTCCTCTTACATATATTTCACTGTCCACAAGGCGTATCTTCTGCCCATCCAGGACTTTTCCTATTGAGCCTGCTCCGGTCTGGGCAGGATCAGCCAGGGTTATCAGCGGGGCTGTCTCAGTTAATCCATAACCCTGAAAAATGGTATAGGCAATACATCTCCAGAACTCATCTATATTCCTGTCAAAAGCCGCCCCGCCCACAATCATAGCCACAAGCCTCCAGCCAATCTTTAAATGGATATTCAGAAAAGCCAGAAACCGCAGCGGCCATTTAATTTTCTTAAATATATTATATTTCCTCTCGAATTTCCTGTTGCCCAGATCGAGGTTCTTAACTATATAGTCCCTTAGCAGTTCCAGTACCTTCGGAAGTGTCCCCAGAATCCAGATTCTCTCTTCTTTTACCGCTTTTACAATATCCCTGGGGCTGATACTGCTCATAAAAACTACAGAACCACAAATCATCATCGGGATATAAATTCCAATAAGCTGACCGTACATATGACTTAAAGGAACAACTGATAAAATTTTCAAGTTCCACATAAGACGGAAGAATTTTCTCCATCTTTCCATAACCAGCTTGACAGATTTTAAATTGGATTCAATATTACTGTATGTAATCATTACCCCTTTGGGGACAGCCGTAGTACCTGAGGTAAAAACAATCTGGGCTAAATCATCTGAAGAGACAGACATATCCGGACTTTCTAAAGGTGGTATGGATGATAAACGCTCTTCAATATCTTCTATAATTATTGATATCAGACCGGGAAATTTCTTTTCACTGCTGGGGTGAACTTTTACTTTAGCCTTTATCTTCTCCTGCACTTTTTTCTCAAAATCAGTACTGGAATTTATATCAAGCGGAACCACAACTGCTCCCTGCAGGAGGCACCCCAGATAGGCAACTACCCACTCCGGCCGGTTCTGCCCTTTTATTATGACCTTATCACCTTTTTTTACCTTGAACTGGTGGAGCAGTGACGCAAATCTCTTTGCATAATCATATACTTTTGCAAAGCTCCAGGATACTGTCCGGTATTTTCCCCTGTAGCAGAAATATTTATCTTTAGATTTGATATTTTCATCAATATATGCAAGCAAGCCTGAACTCATAGATATATCACCCGTTCTTTAAAATATAAGATTTAGCCTGCGCAAACACTTATTACATTTTAAAAGCAACTTTAAGTTACTTATCTTTTATATTGCTACATTTTTATTATAGGCAGTAAAAATCTCATAATCAATAGAGGTTTAAAGACTGATAAATATACCCGGAAATGACAGTAAAAGAAACTTGATTACAATTATATAAATTCCAAAAATAAATTTATCTAGTTTTTAATCTCCTTACTGCTGTAACCGCTTTTTTTATAAAAAAGGAAAGCAAAAATACTAGAGCCAGAAGTAAAATTATAGTTGCCCCCGATGCAAGATCCAATAAATAAGAAATCCAGAGACCGGTTATGGTTAAAATAATTCCAGTAACAATTGAGCTGATTATTAGTTTTTTCATATTATAGGTAAACTGTCTGCATATTGATGATGGTATGGTAAGTAATGCGATAACCAGGATGATACCCACAATTCTTATAAGAACAACAACACTTAAAGCCACCATGCAAAGAATCACTAAATATAAAATCCTGTTAGGAATGCCTGTTACTGTTGAAAATTCTTCATCAAAGGATATTGCATAAAATTCCTTGAAAAATAAAGCAACAATCAAAATGACTATTAAATCCATTGCAAACATAATATACAGATCAGATACAGGAATAGTCAGGATGTTTCCAAACAGGTAGCTGAAAAGATCTGGCGCATAGCCTGGAGTTAAATTAATAAATATTATACCTGAGGCCATACCCACTGCCCAGATTATACCTATAGCTGCATCTTCACTTAATTTACTTCTCTTGCTGATAAGACCAATTGTGATTGCAGAAATCAGGCTGAAAGGAATTGCGGCAACAATCGGGGGTATCCCTAGAAAGTAACCCAACCCGATACCTCCAAAAGCTGCATGCGAAATACCTCCACTTATAAATACTATCTTTTTTATTACTACATAAGTGCCGACAATACCACAAGCTATATTAACCAGAACTGCGGCTATAACCGCATTCCTCATAAACTCGTACTGAAAAATTTCCATTATTTCTTATGCCTCCCCAGTACTCTATGTGGTATTCCATGAGCTAATATCTCCACCGGACAGCTGTAAGCTTCCTCAAGTTTACCCAAACTACCTTCTTTTGGTCCATGATAGAACAGTTTCCGGTTAAGGCAGAGAACGTTATCAATATAGATAGAAATTGCGCCAATGTCATGGGTTACAACTACAACAGCCATCTTCTTATTAAGCTCCAGAAATAATTCATAAATTGATTTCTGCATTTCCGGGTCCACACTTGCCATTGGTTCATCAAGTAAAAGCAATTCCGGCTCTCTTGCAATAGCTCTCGCTATAAGAATTCTCTGCAATTGACCGGCTGATAGCATACTTATATGCCTGTTTCTATATTCAAGCATCCCTACAGTTTCCAGAGCATCCAGTGCTGATTTCTTATCTTTTTCTGAATATTTTTTTATTAGTCCTTTATATCTTCCCATAATAACCACATCAAATACATTAATAGGAAAAGTTAAATCAAAACTGATATTTTGCGGTAAGTAGCCAGCCAATTTTCTGCCTTCTTCAGGATTTTTGCCAAAAACTTTTACTGTTCCCCTATCCGGCTTCGATAATCCAAGTATAATTTTAAGTAATGTAGTTTTTCCCCCTCCATTAGGACCTATTATGGCAAGAAAATCATTTTGTTTAATTGAAAAGCTTATATCTTCCAGGACTGGCGTCTCTCCATAATAGAAAAATATATTTTTTAAATCTACAATAATGCTATTTTTCATTTCAATTAGCTCCTGAAATAATTAAATTTCATTCCATGGCCCCGGCAAAGGCTCTTGCAACTTTTCTTATATTTTCCACATAATTTTTCTCAAGCGGACTTACAAGAACCACTTCTCCGTCAATCTCGTTGGCTATGGCTTTAGCACTTTGGGTACTGAATTCCGGAGAAGCAAAAATTACCTTAAGATTATATTCTTTAGCCTGGTTTATCGAATTTCTTATACCTTCAGCTGTTGGCTCTTTGCCCCCTTCTTCTATAGGTATCTGTTCAATACTGTAATCTTTTGCAAAATAAGCCCAGGTAGGATGAAAGACTATTATCTTTTTATTTTTTTTTCCTGAAAATGTCTGGATAATTTCATCATCCACTTTATCCAGTTCTGACAGGTAGCTTTCCAGATTTTTTTTATAATACTCTTTTCTTTGTGGATCTATCTCAATCAAACCTTCATAAATATTTTCAACCATTACTTTTGCATTTGCCGGTGAAAGCCATATGTGAGGATCAATTCCCTTAAGATCGCTTTGGGCTTTATCACTTTCATTATACTCATAATATACCACAGCTTCCCCATATTTATAGCTTGCTGCAATAAACTTTACTCCTCTGGCGCAATCCACCACAAGCATTTCCTCATTCATCTTAATTATTTTACCCATCCATGCCAGTTCAAACTCAATTCCGGAACCAACTTTGGCATAAATTTTAGCTTTACTAATCTCCTCCAGTTGACCTGGAGTAGGTTCATATGTATGGGGACTGGCTCCTGGAGGAACCATAACCGTAACTTTTACTCTGTCTCCACCAACTCTTTCTACAAATTCAGCCTGTGGCAGTATGCTTACCACAACCCTAATTTTTTCTTCACTAACATCTTTATCTGCCTTCCTGGTACAGCTTATACTTATAAATGTCCCAATTAAAAAGACTGAAATCATAATATAAACTATTACTATTAATATACGTTTCATCTCTTTACGTTTCATTTCTTTTTTATTTTTAATCGAATTTTTGCCTAAATTCATTAATACTACGTATTATCTGTATTACGTGTAGAATATTAAACAGTTTAAGATATGTAAAGTATAAAGCGTACTAATATGCAAAAACTTACCTATAAAAATTATGTTCTCAATCCCTATATACCTCTACATTGTATATTAATTTTTATGATCCACCCGGACCAGATATCTATTATAACATTTCTTATATCAATACTGTCAAACACTACATAAGATTAATGAAAATCCGGAAATTTTTATAAATCGGAAAGAATTATTAGATATTAGCTGGTTTTTTATGGCTTAAAATCATTTGAACTTCTTAAATATCAATTCAACTTTTTCAGTAATATAACAAACTTCTGCACTAACATTGGATTGAATTGAGTTCCTGAACATCTCCTAAGTTCTTCTATTGCCTCTTCTTCAGAAATTTCTTCCCTGTAAGGCCTGCCAAATGTCATAACATCATAAGCATCTACAATAGATGTAACACAAGCTTTAATAGGAATATCCCCTTCCCCTAATCCCTGTGGATAGCCGGTTCCATTCCACCATTCATGATGTGATAGGATATCTTTAGCTATCGGCGCAATTTGTGGAGTTGATTCAGCAATTTTATACCCTATCTCAGGATGCCTTTTTATAATCTTCCACTCCTCGGCAGTCAATTTACCTTTTTTCATTAAAATTTTATCAGGTATTGCAATCTTACCTATGTCATGGAGGGTAGAAAGAAGTACCAGTTCATCCAACTTATTTTGTGGCAGATTAATAGCGCTTCCAAGCTGTAATGCCAATCTTTTAAGGCGTTCTGTATGTCCTTTTGTTTGCTGATTTTTCTCCCACAATATTCTTTCCAAAGAGGAAATAATAGAATTATAAATACTATTTCTTTTAAGCAGCTTATTCTTATACATATTATTCCTTGCTTCTTTTATGACTTCTTTTAAATTCTCTTCATCAATCTTTTTTAATGTAATCATATTTATTACTTCCTGCTCGCTGATTCCCAGCATTTCGGTAGCTTCTTCTATATTATAAAATTTATCATTTCTATTCATATCTCTTAAGCTTAAAATAAACTCTTATAAAATTCTTATAATACTTTTATACAATTATAACACAATTATCAGAAAAATAAATCGGTTTTTTTTATTTTAACTGCAGAATTTTTACCTAATTACAGACGGGATTGTAATTGCTATAAATCTGGTAAATACAACTGCAAGAATAAAAAATTTGTATCTCGCATTGTAATTCCTAAAAAGGGATGAATCATGACGTCAGGTTAAGGGGCCAGAAGATTGCCGAAGGTAGTGGCAAGAATATAGGGGGCAATAAAATCCGCACATCCTGGAGTAGTACAGGTTCTACCCGTCAATTCTACCGAAGTCTCAGGCTGGGTAACCTATGATAATCAACTATCTCAACTATCGAAAAAGAAGTATTGATACCAGTTATGGTGATTTTTACCCTGTGTACTATCTAAGCTTGGTGTTTGCAGTATAACTTCCTCCAAGCCTAGATAATATAATCAATATTATATTAAATATACGGTTTCGCTATTGTTTCGCGAATCTTAAGCTTTTTAAACTCTCTCGCGTAAGCTGGTTTCAATACAACTGCAGTGTCAGCACCCTCCTCCGACCCCGCTACAGCTATTACATCCCTACTTGTGGAAATAAGCCCAGCCTCCGCAGCCATCATCGTAATTTCAACTGCAACCTTCATCCCTTGGGAAAAACATCTGAGAGTATCCGCTACAATACTCCCCGGCGAGTAACTGCCTGTAAATGCTTCAGCAACTCCGGCCTCCAGGCCGTGAAGCGATACCAGCACTTTAATTCCCTGTTTCTCCATTTTCAGCCTTTCATCGGTACTCATATTCCATCCCTCAGCTGCAAAAGAATTTGAAATACCCACTGCAATAATCTCAATCCCAGTATCTTTAAAAATATCTGCCGCCGTTAGAGCTGTATACCCGTGGGTAGAAGCAACCAACATATGCCTTATCCCGAGTTCGGCCGCACGATTTCTGGCCGCTTTAAGAGTTTCAATAGTATTTTCTTTTCCGGGTTTATCAAAATAAATTATGTCTTTTAACATATAATCCTCCTTCTATATTTATTAACTACTCCGGTGTAAAACTTTTTTTGAAATCGGTAGAATCAGTTTGGTTGAGATAATCTTATATTTCAGAGGTAAACGTCTTTCGTTACTCACTAAAACTGGTCATTTTTATCACTCTTCTCTGCATATTTTTTAAAATTCTATTTATATGAATTTGCCCTTAAAATAATTTAATATTTTTATGCTTTGAGGTAATCTAACTGTAAACACCAAGCTTAGATAGTACAAATAATATTAATTTATTCCTTTTATAGTATATTTTTGTAAAAATTTTTACAATATTCACTTTAATTATAATTTTATACTGTTTTTTTAAATACATTTATAATAAAATATTAAAATACAGTAAGAGGAGAAAGGAGAATAAAATGACTAAAGGAACGAAAAACCACAGTATTTCTGGAATTGCGGGTGCTGCCTATTTTATGGCTTTCATTGGTGCAGCAGTCTATTACATTCAACAAGCAACCACTTTCTGGATCGGGGTACTTGGTTTCTTAAAAGCCCTTGTTTGGCCTTATTTTCTGATCTACAATTTGCTAGAGTTTCTCAAAATGTAGATACTTTGCTCATCATAATAGCACTTAACATAGAGAAACCAATAATGACAATAATCAAAGCCATCAACACCTATCAAACATTTTTATGAAAATTAAATAACTTCATAGATTAAACCTTTAATTAAGGCGGTTTAAATTATTATCTTGCAAAAACAAATTCCGATTTTATTTGATGCGTCTATTAGACACAGCTCGAACCTATTTGAGAAAGAGCCTTTTCCTGAGATAAAAAAATTATATATCTTGATGAATTCTATTAATGAAAATCAGCCAGTGGGCAAAGTCAGAACCAAAATAATTAATTTTGATAAAATTATTTTCATCCCAGAATTTTGCCTATAAATTACAGCTGTTCCTAAATTAAAATGTAAGATAATGTTATAATAATAAAGCTTTAAATAATTTAAAAATTCTATAATGGAAGGAGACCTCCTATGCTTGAACAAATCCATAAACACCTTGTTTCAGAACTTCAACAAAATACCCGTACTGATACCATTTTTATTATAACTGCCATTTTACTTAACCTGCTGTCTTTGGGAATAAACTCTGCAATGGCAGGTGAATCACGAGAAGACACAAGCCTATTTCTAGTTATGTTTATAATGGTAGCCCTTGTCATAGTAGTAAATGTCGTAGTGATAACAGGGCTTATTAAAGGAAAACAGACTCGAGGTAAATTAATTAATGGACTTATAAAAATGTATAAGGATAACAATGTAGATAAGTACTATGACTCATCGCTTCTGTTAAATTATAATATAAGATACAATCTTTTTATCTTAGTAGTTGTTTTTATTGGTACAATTGCTATTGCTATCCCTTTTATAGTTAGATAGAGAAGCAGTGCTAAATAGACATTTAAAAAAATTATTCTTTAGAAGAATTATATAACTCCAATAAGTGCTCAGAATGGCTCCCCGGACTGGACAGTGCTGATAACAAATAATTATTTGTTAAACCTTAATAGTTGCAAGTACCTTTATTTCTCTTCGAAACCTGCGTTAAAATAAATCATAAGATTGAGAAAAGGTTATAATAACCTTTTCTCACCTTTTATTTTCTTAATATTAGTTATATCCTGGCTTACTTCCAAGCATCCAATATATTTTCCTCCATCAGTGTAAATAGGAAAATAACGAATATAAATAAGCTTTTCCTCTAGATTTATCCAGAATTCTGCAACTTTCCTTTTTTTATCTTTAAAATCTTTTAAAATTTGCTCTACTTTATCCAAGCTCTTTTTTGGATGACAATCTTGAACCCTTCGACCAATAACGGATATAGGTCTTTTAAAAATTCTATCCTCAAATCTATTAAAAAACCTGACCTTATCATCTCTATCAATAAAAGTAACATCAACAGGTAAGGTATCCAAAACAAGCTTTAGTTCTTCTTCTGATAAAACTCCAGTATTAAATTTAATCTCCCCTTTTCTACTCATAAAAATTAAATTCCTTCCTTTCTGACTTTAATAAATTATATTTCTTTTTAATTTCAAACTAACTTATCTTTTTAAACCTTTCATTTAGCGCTCCACATATTGGACACCTGTCTGGAGGATTCCACTCAACAGTATTTCCATATACCTGACAGATATAAATATCTGGCATTTCTTTTATTTCTTTTTGTTTTTATTATTTTAAAAATAATAATTAAAACCACATAGTTCCATCAGCTTCAAGCACTAAATTATTTAAAGTTGCAGCACCAACTACCTTGGAACCATCCACAAAATCATCAGGCGTTAATTTTTCCCCGAATAATTGCGCGCTTTGTTGACATATAAGCAGTTTTATTCCCTGCCTTAAAGTTTCATTAATTACATCCTTTAAAGATGGAAAATTACCTATCTTTATTTTCTCAGCTTCTCCTTTTTTTACAACAGTTACTCCTTCTCCTAAGAAATAAATAGTTGGTTCCACATTCATTGCTAATGCTGTTTGTGCTAATATAAAAGGTGAATAAAGTCTTTGTGGTGTATTTACACCACTTGTTTGTACATATAATAACTTCTTTTTAGCCATTTACTCCTCCTAATTTACTTATACATCTTTTTAATGTAGAAAATAAAATTATCATTATTCTTAGTCATCTTTATAAGTTTGTTACCAGTAGTTTTTGCCCAACTCTTAATATCTTCTTCGGACGCAGGATCATCAGCTACTAGTTCCAGTATTTGTCCTTCTTTCATTCCATTGATCTTTTTCCCTGTTTCAAATACAGGTACCGGGCAATATAGCCCGGTACAGTCTAAATGTCCATCAGGCTTTAAAACATCTTGTTCTTCTTCCATAGTTACCCATCCTCTCCCAATTTTTCTCCACAATTAGGGCATACTTTTAAATTATTGGAGACAGCATGTCCACATTTTTTGCAATAACTTATTTTAATTTTGCAATAAGAACAAAAGGGTAACTTCGTATCATTTAACTCAATATCACAATAAGGGCACTTATTAGTTTTATTTTTTATATCATTGCTTATATTATTTTTAGACATATCATCTCCCAGTTATTTATTTTCCTTTTTTGTCCAAGTAATCCTTGATAGCTTTATGCAGGGCATCAGCGCCTAAATTTGAACAATGGAGCTTGTTTTTAGGAAGCCCTCCTAATTTTTTTGCTATATCTTTATTAGTTATCCTTAAGGCTTCATCCAGTGTCTTCCCTTTAGCAGCTTCACTTACCATACTCGACACTGCAATTGCAGCCCCACAACCAAATGTTTTAAATTTAATATCCTCCAGCTTATTATCTTTAACCTTGATATAGAAACTCATCATATCTCCACATACAGGATTTCCTATTTCTCCTATTCCATCAGCATCTTTAATTTCACCAACATTCCTGGGATTCATAAAATGTTCCATTACTTTTTTACTATATGCTACCATTTATAACCTCTTTTTTAATTTTAAAAAAAACATTTTTATTCCTTATATATGGGTGACATCTCCCTTAACCTTTTAACAATAGGTGGTAAAACTTCAAGTAATCTACTTACTTCTACAGCTGTATTATATTTTCCTAAAGAAAAAAGAACAGACCCTTGAGCCATAATTGGAGATAGGCCTATAGCGTTAAGGACATGTGAACTTTTAAGTGCCTGTGAAGTGCATGATGAACCACTGGCTGCTGCAATTCCTTCCATATTCAGCATTAGAAGTATTGATTCTCCCTCAATATATTTAAAACTTATATGCACATTTCCTGGAAGCCTATCAGTAGTGGGACCATTTAATTTAACATTTTTTACTTTGTTAATTATTCCATTAATTAAATTATCCCTAAGTTTTGATATATATTTTATATTATCTTCCATTTTAATTTTAGCCAATTCACATGCTTTTCCAAAACCAACAATACCTGGTACATTTTCAGTTCCAGCCCTTCTACCTTTTTCTTGTGTGCCACCCAAAAAGATTGGTTTTATCCTTGTTCCTTTTTTTATAAATAAGGCAGCTACCCCTTTAGGTCCATGTAGCTGCTGTGCAGAAAAACTATAGGCATCAATTCCCAGTTCTCTTACATTTACAGGAATGATTCCAGCAGTAGCCACGCCATCACTGTGAAATATAATATTATTTTTTTTTGCTATTAAAGATATCTCCTTCAACTTTTGAATAGTTCCAATCTCATTATTTGCATGCATAATAGATATCAATATAGTACTGTCTGTAATTTCATTTTCAATGTCTTTGGTATTAATTAAACCACATTTATCTACTGGTACCAGACTTATATTCCAACCATTTTTTTTCATTTCTTTTAAGGGATTTAAAACTGAATGATGTTCAATAACCGATGATATAATATGATTACCCTTTCCTTTTAAAGCCCTGGCTAACCCCCAAAGCGCTAAATTATTTGATTCAGTTCCGCACGAAGTAAAATAAATTTCTTCAGCAGATGCACCTACCAGATTAGCAACTTTTTTTCTTGCCGATTCAACTGCACTTTTAGCTAATTCTCCAAAATCATGCAAGCTTGATGGATTACCGTAATTTTCTCTAAAGTAGGATTCCATTTCCTCAAATACCTGATCATCTATTCTTGTTGTAGAAGCATTATCAAAAAATATTCTTTTTTTGCTATCTTTTTTTATTTTTGAATTCATTTCTTTCCCTTTTTATTATTTTCACACTTCTCTACAGCATTTATTTTCTTTCGTAAAATACAGGTACTTCTATCCGGACATATCTTGTTTTCTAAAATACATTCATTTAATTTTCCCTGGAAGATTTCCGCCAGACCCGGTAGAAATATTAATTTCATATTCATCACTATTATAATGATACTAAATTAGTATCATATGTCAATAAATATTTTTATTTCTTTTCTACCTTTTCCATTCTTCCTATCATAATATTATTCATCCTGGAATAGACAAATTCTGCTATTTTCCCAAGCATACACCTGATGCATAAAATTGAAAAGAAATCAAAATGCTATAAAGAACAATTGCAAGTAATAGTGTATAATTTCTATTACTAGAAAGCAATTTTGAAAAATTAAGATAATTACCAAAAATAAAGTTATATAAAAATAGCATCTTGATGATCAAAAGTATAAATATTAGGAGGGGAAAGAATGGCAATATTAAAAGAAACATATCCAGTACTGGGAATAGAATGTGCATCATGTGTAAAAAAAATAGAATCAGTATTAAATAAAACAGAGGGTGTAATAAATGTAGGCGTTAACTTTGCATCAGAGAAAGTACTGGTAGAATATGATGATGAAAAAATAAGTTTAACTGAACTGGCAAATGTCTTAAAAAAGATTGGTTATGAACTTATTACTTAAATTAAAATTTTCTTAAGATAACAGGTATAAAAAAGAAATCGGTGTAAGAAAATGAATAAAAGTGCCTTAACTTTAGAGCAAAAAAAAGAACTTATAGAGAAGAAAAAACAAAAAAAACTTATTCAAAAGCTAATAGTAGGAATAATATTATCAATTATTATACTTTTAGGCTCCATAAACATAATTCCCGGACTGAATGACCTGTCAAGACAGGTAAGATTTATTATTCTATTCATTCTAGCCCTTCCGGTCCAGGTATGGGTGGGATCACAATTTTATAAGGGTCTGGTAGTTGTATTCAAATACAGAACTGCTGATATGAATACTTTAATTGCTGTGGGCACCTTATCCGCATTTATATACAGTACCGTAGTCACTTTCTTCCCCATACTCTTTACCAGGGCAGGTCTTAAGCCCCATGTATATTTTGATACTGCAGCAATGATCATAACCCTAATCCTTCTGGGCAGGTTTTTCGAAGTCAGAGCTAAAGGGAGAGCTTCTTCAGCTATAAAAAAACTAATGCAGCTTGAAGCCAAAACTGCCAGAGTAATAGTAGGTGGAAAAGAGGTAGAAACAGATATAGACGAAGTCAGGGTTGGAGATATTATACTGGTAAGACCTGGAGAAAAAATCCCAGTAGACGGAATAATAACTCAGGGTAGTTCAGCCATAGATGAATCAATGGTTACAGGGGAATCAATTCCTGTGGATAAAAAAAAGACTGATGAAGTAATTGGCGCAACTTTAAATACATCAGGATCATTTAAATTTAAGGCTACTAAAGTAGGTAAAGATACAGTACTAAGTCAGATTATAAGATTGGTAGAAGAAGCTCAGGGTTCCAAAGCTCCTATCCAGAGACTTGTAGACACAGTTGCCAGTTATTTTGTACCTACAGTAATAGGAATAGCTATTATCACTTTTATAGTATGGATAATATTTGGCCCCAAGCCTTCAATTACCCTTGCCCTGGTTAACTTTGTATCTGTTCTTATTATTGCCTGCCCCTGTGCACTGGGGCTTGCTACGCCTACTGCAATAATGGTGGGAACAGGAAAAGGGGCAGAAAATGGAATACTTATAAAAGATGCTGCAAGTTTAGAACTTACTCATAGGCTAAACACCATAGTATTTGACAAGACTGGCACTCTTACTAAAGGCGAGCCAGTGGTTACAGACATTATAATAAAAGAAAAAAGTAGCATTTATAGTAAAGAAGAATTACTCAAGCTTTCTGCTAGCTCAGAGCTTTATTCTGAGCACCCATTAGGGAAAGCAATGGTTAAAAAAGCTAAACAATTAAAACTCAAATTAATTGAACCTAAAAATTTTAAGTCCATAACAGGAAGAGGTATCTCTGCTGAAGTAGATGGGAAAAAGATCTTAAAAGGAAATTTAGCTTTGATGAGGGAAAATAATATAGCCCTGGATGGTTTAGAAGAAAAAGCTCTAGTACTTTCAAATGAAGGAAAAACACCTATTTTTATTTCTGCTGACAGTAAGCCACTGGGTATAATTGCAGTAGCAGATGCTTTAAAGGATAACACAAAAAAGTATTTAAATGACTTAAAAAATCTAGGATTAGAAGTAGTAATGTTAACTGGAGATAATAAAAATACAGCTAATGCTATTGCTAAAAAAGCTGGAATAAAAAAAGTATTATCTGAAATCCTACCGGAAAACAAAGCAGAAGAAATAAAAAGAATTCAAAGCAAGGGTAAGATAGTAGCTATGGTAGGAGATGGAATAAATGATGCTCCTGCCCTGGTACAGGCAGATGTAGGCATAGCCATAGGTACAGGTACAGATATTGCTATAGAATCAAGCTCTATCACCTTAACCGGAGGGGATATTAAAGGAGTCTTAAAGTCCATAATTCTATCCAGAAATACTATACGAGTTATAAAACAAAATTTATTCTGGGCATTTTCTTATAACAGTATATTAATACCAGTTGCTGCAGGAGTACTCTACCCATCTTTTAGAATACTGATAAGTCCTATATTTGCAGCAGCGGCTATGGCAATTAGCAGTATCTCTGTGATCAGTAACTCACTCAGGCTAAGAAGGATACCTTTAAAATAATTTCCCGAAATCCAATCAATAAAAACAGTGGTTTAGATGTTCTTTATTCGTTATCCCCTAATGCTATTTAAATATAAAACCAGTCTGTTCGGACCAGAATAAAAGATCCAATTCCTGGAGGGGAATACCTATCTTTAAAGAAAATCCTCTCATTTTATTTTCTACATTTAAGTATATCTTTCTGTTAATTAAGGATGGGATTTTCTTTATAATTCTGTACCTCTTTAAACTTCTTAAAATATGTATATCGAGTATTGCTATATCATTACCAAAACCAATATTCCTTAAAAAATGACTCGCTTCCTTATATCCTAAACCTTTTATGTTCTTTACGAACCATTCTCTCGTTTTGAATATATTATCTTCATCTATTTTGCTTTTTATATCAAATCTTCTGCTATTTTTAAAGGCTTTTCTTGCCGCTATTAAATAAGAGGCTTTACTGTTAGGAAATCTAACACGTCTCAAATTAGCTTTTATATCACTTTTTTCTCCTTTTAAAAGCAACCCTGATCTTACCAATTCTTTTACAGCTTCGTCACAATAAATTGCCTTTGATTGAGGTGTTAATATACAGAAGCATAACTCCTTGAATATGCACTCATCATTACTCTTATATAAATCCCCGAATTCCTTGAGCTTTTTTTTAATCTGATATCTTTTTTTCCTGTAACTTGACAGCAACTCATTTAATTCATCATCGTATTGCATTATCTTTAATCACTTATCAATAATTTTCGCAAAACAGCTCATAAAAACTTTGAGGATGTGCACAAGCCGGGCATTCCTTTGGCGCCTCTTTTCCTTCATGAATATACCCGCAATTACGGCATTTCCATCTAACCTCTGTATCCCTTTTGAATACTTTACCTTCTTTCAAGTTCTTAATTAATTTTCTATATCGTATTTCGTGCTGTTCCTCTACTTCTGCTATCTCTTTGAAGACAGAAGCAATTTCTCCAAAACCTTCCTTACGTGCTGTTTCTTCTGCCTCTTTGTAGATTTTTGTCCACTCCAGGTTTTCACCAGCCGCAGAGGCTTCTAGATTAGCCACTGTATCTTCTATCACACCTGCCGGATAACTGGCTATAATTTCCACATCTCCACCTTTTAAGAACTTGAAAAATCTCTTTGCGTGTTCTTTCTCATTATAAGCAGTTTCCAGGAATATCGCTGCTATTTGCTCAAAACCTGCCTTTCTTGCTACGCTGGCAAAATATGTATAGCGGTTTCTCGCCTGTGATTCTCCTGCGAAAGATGCAAGAAGATTTTTTTCTGTTTTTGTTCCTTTTAAGTTTGCCATTGCTCTCCTTTCCTCCTTATTTATTTTTCCATAACCCGTGTATAGAGCAAAACTCCCGCACTTCTATTACATCTGATTTTGTGGCGCAATATTTTACCTCGGGTGCCTGTCCAGGCTTCAACTCCTTTCGTATTATCCTATCCTTTAGCAATATCTCAATGAATTTTATATAATGCCCGTCCTCCATTGGATGTTCGATACTTCCAACCTTCACTTTGATACCACTGTCAGTTTCCTCCACTACCGGAACATGTTTTTCCCGTCCCTGGTCTTCGGTCTTTGCCTCTAATTTTATCATGGGTTCGCCACAGCACACCAGGGCAGTTGCCCCTTCATTCACAACTTCAACTATATTACCGCATACTTCACAGCGATAAAGTTCTCTTAACTGAGTCATCTCACACCTCCTTATTGCATATTAAATTGTTTTTAATTCGTTAATATTATATGGTTAGACTCTATCTGCATCAATGCGTTAAAGAAATCTTTGAAACGTTCATATTTTCTTCTCAAGTTTATATTTGTTTTTATTCTGTTTGTATTTATTGTATTGCACAATTCCTATACATTCCTTAGCATACTTACACCAATCAAGGCAACTCTGTTTGTCGCTACTTCGCATAACTGTCTTTTTACACTTCGGACACGTTGCCTTAATCTCATCTGACCATATCTCAACCTCATAAGAACAGAAAGGACATCCCATATATTCTGGCTTTGGCTGTTTGAAATTTTGAGCTCCAGGACATTTTAAAATCATTTATTCTACTTCCCTGTTTTTAATAGAGATGCTATTGATAAAGAATTTAACCTGGAAATAGCATACTTTTCCATCTCATCTATTTTTTTCTTTAAAACACAACTTTTTATCTCCGGGCATATTTTCTTCTTAAAGGTATGCTCCTGCAATTTTATTGGGCCTTGAAATATTTCTATCAATTTGCCTATATATATCTTCTCAGGTCTGGTTGCCAATACAAAACCACCGTTTTTACCTTTATATGATCTAAGGATTCCTCTCCTGTTCAGCTCTTGAAGTACCTTTCTTAAAAAGGGTCTTGGCATTTTTAAACCTTCAACCAACTCTTTAACAGAAACTATATCCTTATTACTCTTTACAATATAACAAAGTGCCCTTATGGCATAGTCAGTATTTCTTGTAATTAAGTTCACTTATTATTTCCTCTACTTTCTATATTAGACTATTCGTAAAGATACCATAACAGTATCATTATGTCAATAGGAAATATAAATCCATAACTTAAAATTTCAAATTGGTTCATTTTATTTTCTCATAAATTATAAAGAATCGACTATAGCGAGATCTCATTCTTAAAATTAATAAGCTAAATTGTCATAGAAACTTCTAGAAGAATAATCCTTGGTGAATATAAAAAAGGCAATTTAAAATAGAAAAATTAAAATTCTCCTCTTTGAAACAGAAAAGCTTCAATTTGTAAATTCAATTGGCTCTCCGGACTGGACGATGCTGATAACAAATAATTTATGCAAATAGCTTTCTTAAAAAGTAACAATAATAATTTCTCTATTTAAAATTCTTTAACCTGGGGTACAAAAATGTTGAATTAAGAGGTAAAAAATATTTTGTATTCTTATATTATCAAGGATTAGATAAAGTAGAATCATGTTTTCCAATAGCTCGCAAAAGAATTTTATTATCTTTATATTGCCATGTTATCCTTATTGACATATTAATACTACTCTCAAATATATAACTTTTTCCTTTTATCTTTTTTGTCCTTAAGGAAGGGTGTGAAGGATTTTTTGATAACATTTTTAATTTAGCTTGAACCATCTTCTTTAGACCAGCAGAAAATCTTTTATAGTCTTTTTTAAACCTGGTCGAAAATAAAAATTCCATATTCTAATCTTCCAGCTGTTCTATTAAATCATCAACATCTTTTGCATGACCCAATTTACCTGCTTTTATATCTTCTTCTACTTCTCGTTCCTTATCCTGCCATTCCTTTGACCAAAACCATGCTTGTGATCTTTCAATTACCAGTACCGGTGTAACAATAATTCTGTCACCATTTAATGTAACTTCTAGATTATCTCCAGTCTTTATATTCAATTTTTTTACTATTTCAGCTGGAAGTGTTATTTGTGATCTTCCCCTCAGTTTGATTACCATTTACAAACCTCCAATATATTTGAAATTCTGAATTTCTTATATTCTTATTATATCAAACCTTATTTAAAACGAAAGGTTTTAATTTATTCTATGATAAGTTTATGAGATTTTGATATCATATTTATAAACTGTAAAAGGTAAGCTATTTGGCTCCCCTTATTTGACATGTTTCGAACTTTTTATTTTGATGAATTTATAGGTTTAAAAGATAAATTAGAGATAATTAAATCTAATTTTGTATTTACATAATAAATTATTTGTAATATTTGGCTGGGGATCGTAGACAAAGTTAGAACCAGAATTATTAATTTAAATGAGGGTATTTTTATACCAGAATTAGCTTTATGAGTTTATTAATTATTATATACCCCACTGTGCTGCTAACTATTTATCAGCTGGGTATATATAATTAGAACCAGAATTATATGTTTAAGTGAATATATTTTCATATATGAACTGAGTTTTTAGAGTAGGTTTTAATTATTGGACAAAGACTACCATTGACCATAAAATCCTATATTTTAATTATAACTCTACATATTGTAAGATTATAGACAAATCTTATAAAAAAATATATTAAAAAGATCAATAGTAAACATATGACTCCTGAAATATTAAAAGCCCTGCTCCTAACCTCTATAGCTGGACTGTCAACTACTATAGGCAGCCTGATAGGATTGGCGTTTAAAAGGGAAAACTCAAGATTTATGAGCTTTGTTTTAGGCTTTACTGCAGGAGTTATGGTGGGAGTATCTTTTTTTGAACTTCTTCCTTCAGGTTTCGAAGAAATAGGCTTTGTAAAGGCCAGTATTGCATTTATTGCAGGATTTATTTTTATATTTTTAATTGATTATTTTATTCCCCACGAATATATTGGCCAAAAGGAAAGAATAACCGATAAAACTGACAAGAAACTACTTAGGACTGGTCTATTTGTGGCTTTGGGTATAGGTATCCATAATTTCCCGGAAGGAATGGCTACTTTCTATAGTTCTCTGGTGGATATTAAAGTAGGTATTGCTATCGCTATAGCAATCGCCATTCATAATATACCAGAGGGAATCGCTGTATCTGCTCCAATCTATAAAGCTACAGGCAGTAGAGGTAAAGCATTCCTGTGGTCTTTTTTATCTGGAGTGGTGGAACCAATCGGGGCCATACTTACTGCCCTAGTTCTTCTTCCATTTTTAAACTCTATGATTTTAGGATACCTTCTTTCAGGAATAGCAGGACTTATGGTTTTTATATCCATTGATGAGCTACTTCCGATTTCTAAGTCCTATGGTTACAGCCATCTTCCTATAGTGAGTTTTATTGTAGGAATGATAATTATGATTTTAAGCCTAGTACTATTAAAATAGATTAGTTTTTCTTTAATTTACCTATCACAGGAAATCTTTTTAGAAATTCTATTCCGTGTGGTGCTTTATAAAGTTCTCCAGTCAAATCCATACCAGCATAATGGGTGGCCTGATGTTTCCCACCTTTCCATAAAAAACTACCAGTCACATTATAAATTTTGCTATTATATGCAACATAGGCCTTATTTCCATCTTTGCCATTAAATTTCTTTAATTCTTTTGGACTGAACTCTTTCATATAATTAACCTCAGCTTACAATAGGTGTTGCCTTAAGGTCAAAAGGATTGGTTCTTATAGCCAGTGAAAATATATATGGATAACTTTTTCTTAGGTGACTCATATATGCTATCCACTGATAAACTAAGGCATCATAAGCTCTTACAGTATCTACCACTATATGTTTATAATCCATTTTGGGTATCTTTTTAAAATCCTTCCTTGCTTCCATCTCTTCAGTTAGATGAAACACTGCCCAGAGAAGATCTGTAAATGATTCATGCTCCAGTAGATTTGGGTTTTCCAACAGCCTTAAAAGGAAATCTCTTTTGCTTACCAGAAAATCTCTTAAATCCTTAAGTTCTTCTGGTTTTATTACTATATCTGATTTGTAATCCTCAAACTTTTTAATTAAATCCTTAAAGTCCTTTTCTTGCCATTTTTTTACCTTGGATAAATGATGTCTTACTATTTCATCTTTTGTGTCCAGGTCTGAAAGATAGGTTAATAGCCTGGTTCCCACTTCACTGAAAAATACTCCTATTACCATATTAAGCTTATTTCGAATAGATCTTTTTTCTCTTTCATTTAAGAGCCGGTGAATGATTACTGTAACCAGAAATACTTCAATAGGCACGAAAGCAATATCTCCCACCATATAGATAAATATGTGATGGACATCCCCAAATATTCCATAATGGATTAGGTAAAGCACGGTTGATAGAGCAATTAATATTACTCCTAAAAATATCTGCCATCTGATATTTTTCATATTTTTCCTCCTCTATTTTTTACAATAAATATATAGAAGACCCTACTAAAGAGTAAGGCCTTCTATATTGCTGTGTTTTTGTCTTTTCTACCTTAAGAATTTTCCGACAAAGGGAGAAGTTTCTCCTCTTCTTAGGAAGTGCCCAGAAGGACTTTCACCTAAGAATTCTGAGAACCAGCTTTCATGTTCTATCTCTTCATTTAAGATAGCCTGTGATAGATCATAGGTCCTGTGGTCTTTTCCAGCAGTAAGATTACAAATATGAGTATAACCTCTCACCGCACATCTTTCTGCCTCTACAAGTACAGTAAGCATTGCCTCTATATCTGTTGGATCCTTAGGCAAAGCTGCAGGAGGGCAGGCAGAGACATCATGAAAATCCTTCATGCTTTCTGGTAGTTTTCCATTAAGCTCATAGATTCTTGGTACAATTGCTTCAAAGTGATTCCTGTCCTCTATTCTTGCTGTTTCAGCTATTTCCTTTATCCCTTCTCCCTTCAGACCAATGAGATTTACTCTCAGGATAGTGTAGTAGTAATAGGTAGTAAGTTCAGCCGATGCGTTTTTTACCAGAAGCTCTACAAGTTCATCTACATTTATTCCTGTCTTTTCTACCATTTCCCTGGTTACTTTGGCCATTTCATACCTCCTTTCTGCAAGGTTTTCTTGCTTTATATCAATATTTCAATAAGCATTTATATTTATTAGTAGCATAACTATCTATATAGTAAAAAAATTATCCATTGTTATCGCATTCGTCACAAATCCCCTCAAGTATCACTTTAGATTTCAATACTTTGAATTTTTCCATTACTTTATCTGGGATTTTTAAATCATCAAAACAGTCTTCATAAATATCAACTATCTTATTACAATTCAAACATCTAAAATGGTGATGCTTATTAACATTGGTATCGAACCTTTTTGGTTCCCCGTATCCCTCAACAATATCTACTATACCGATTTTTGAAAAGGTCAATAAAGTTCTGTATACAGTGTCGTAGGAAATATTGGGAAAGGTCTTTTTTACTTTATTAAAAACAATATCTGCAGAAGGATGGCCTTCTAAGTTTAATAGTTCCCTATATATTAAATTGCGTTGGGGTGTTACCTTTATATTGTTTTCTTTTAATAATTGTTTAAAATCTTTCATTTTATAAATAATAATATTTACTATTTAGTAATTATACTTAATTATTTTTTATAAATCAATTAAATTATCTAGAAATATATGAACTTACAAGATATCTACGAGCAGTTATCTTAATAGCTGTCCGCTGTGGACAATGTTAAAACTAAAATTCTAGTATTAAATGAAGAAATTTTTATCCAAGAATTAGCCTTATAGGTTGAACCTATAATAACAGTTATTTTTACCCGCTCCAGCATTGCAGGGTTTTTAAAATCTATTTTGGTTATAATCCTGCTGGTATCTATACTTTCATTTCTATCACTCCCGGTACAAAATTCAATATCCCGGACTTTTGAAAGACAAGCTGATAATTTTGCTCTCCAGGTTACGGAAGATCCCGATATCCATATATCATTAATGGGAGGGCTTGCAAATTCCAATTTGTCCAATGTATCTCCACACTGGTATATAAGGTATTTTCTTTACAGCCACACGACGATAATGGAGAGAACAGAGGCTGCAAAAAAATTTAATTAAGATTTAATAATTTTTATTTTATAATATAATTACAATAGATATCATAAATAATTGACACTTAACTGAAATATTATTATGAATAAATTTTTAACTAAGATCAGCCGTATTTCAGCTTATATTTTAATACTTCTATTTGTGCTTATAGCGATAACAGGGTATCGGCAGGTAGGCCAATTCACCTTTATAAGCAGGGGATTGGCAAGTTCACTCCACCAGATATATCTCAATATTGCAATTTTATTCTTTGGGGCTGTACATGCTCTTATTGCCATAAGAGATGCCCTGAGGCGAAACAAGATTAAGGGCTTGTATATAGATATGCTGCTGATAGTGCTTGGCTTTATATTTGTAGGCGGTTTTTCCTACTTTGCTCTTTTTTAAAAAAATTTAGAAGACTGGCTCAATAAAAAGATGAAGAAAAAACTTATTTTAATCTTACTCTTTTCAATTATTGCTTTGTCTGTTGCCTTTTTTGCTTATTACATTTACACGGACCAGATAAAAAACAGGCAGCCTTCCCGGCAAGTTTTCAATCCTGAAGAAATAAATATAGATATGATTAAAAATGACCTCGAATTTGCAGAAATAATTCCGGATTATGATATCTTTTTTACAGGCCTTGTTGAAAAGGATGTGGAGATTTCATTTAAGGAGATAATCGAGAAAATAGGGGATTCTGCAGAAATATTTAATGCTACAGGGGTTCGCTCAGATGATGAAGTAATCGAAGAAGAATTTAAAGGCATAAGGATAGTAAAAATATTAGAATATCTTGACCTTCAGCCAATGGGTGAAGCTAAAAATATCATAGTTTACGCGAGTGATCTTTATGCGGCAGATTTTACAATTAGTGAAATGCTGGAAGGAGATGTATATATTGCGTGGAAAAAGGATGGGCAGTATTTTAATCCTTCTTCTGACGGCATTTTAAAAATAGTAGCAGATAATGGTCCCACTACCAAATGGATTAAAAATCCGGTACTATTTGATTTTATTTCAGATTTTGATGACCAGGTTCCCCTGGCAGACAGACTGGAAGCTGATGCGATAAATTTTATTTCACAGCAGAGGTTTTTTACTCTCTCTCTGGGTTATATTCCTGATATTGATATAGAAAACTGGTCGCTTGAAATAACCGGTCTTGTAGAAAAATCTCTTGAGCTTAGCTACAATGACTTGTTGCAAATACCCCAGGCCTCAGTTTTCGCCACACTGGAGACCATTTCCAATCCCCAGGGAGGAAGCCTTATAGGAAATGCTATCTGGACAGGTGTACCTTTCAAATATCTACTGGAACAAACAGGCATAAAACAGGGGGCTATTGAGGTAGTTTTTTACTGCGAGGATGGCTACTCAACTAGCATAACAATTGAAGAAGCTGCAAAAGAAGGGGTTATGCTTGCATACAGGATGAACGGACAAAAGCTAACAGATGAACATGGCTTTCCGGTAAGGATGGTAGTTCCTGAAAAGTACGGCATGAAGTGGCCCAAATGGATCAATAAGATTGAGATTGTTGATTATGATTATAAGGGATACTGGGAACAGAGGGGCTGGTCAGATTATGCAGGCAGGGACAGGCCTGATAAAAGATTTGATTAAATAATAAAACCAGGGAAGGATTTAAATTGTTTACAATAATTGTATGGCTTGGGATAGTTACTTATGTTTTGCTGGCAGCTACCATAATTGCACTGATTTTATTCAGGGTAAAAAAGAAGGTGATATTTTACAGGATTCACCGCAGTACAGGAATAATTACTGCCGCGATTGGCACTGTACATGTTATTCTTGCCATATTATTTTTTCTTGGTTTTATCTGAAAATTGTATTTTGCAGCAAAGTTTTTTAAAAACTCTTTCGCTTTCTTATTTTATGGTAATTTCTGCACTGCTTCTTTGAATATGCTTGGCATCAAAATCTGTTTTTCTTGAGTTAACTGCCAGGATAATCCTATATTTGTTTCTTGGTATTAAAGGCTTATCAAAAGCATCACCTGAATCAAGGGGAATGACTATTTCAAAAACAACTCCTTCGTCAGTCTGGCTGCCGGCAAATTTTTTAATATCATTAGTTCCTCCGAGTTCTTCATCAGGAGAATGGGAAAAATTTGAATTACCGAAATCATCTCTTACTTCTGGCTCCCCCTCCGCAATTGCCATAAATATGATATTGGCTCCTTTCATGGCAAATTCAGGATCAAAACCTATTGCCAGCCACCCTGAAGTATTTGCTTCCATGCCAAGGTAAAGGTAATCAACATCGCTTGCCCAGCTCAGTTTTATTCCTGTACTGCCATCTTCAAGGCTAAAGGGATACTCGCCCTCTTTTATCTCACCATCTACTTTTATATCGGAAACAGAAATGGTTTCAGTTTCTGGTGAGGGTTCCTCTGTAACCTGTTCCTTAATTTCTTTTCCCTTTTCCTCTTCTGCCAGAGCTGTATTCTTACATCCCGCCAGTAAAAAAAGTAATAATAATAAGATAATTACTGGAGCTGCCTTAAAAGAGAAAGCTATAAAAGAATTATTTTTAAACATTTTATGCTCCTTGATAATTTTATAAATTATTAATATATTAAAGCAATGTCTTCCTATATGAATTTGCAATTTAAATACTTTTAGTTTATATTAAATAACAAATATTTTAAATAAAAAGGGACAATTTATGCCTGATAAAATCCCTTGGAAAATCCTTGATAAGAAGAAGTTTAAGGTTGAACTTTTTTCTTCTAATCTTAATCTGCCAGTTAATATTTCTTTTATTTCCAAACGAGGATCCAAGAAAAAGGACTCATTGTTTTATGTAACTGAATTGTATAGTGGGATTAAGGTAGTGAAAAATGATGGCTCACACGAAACCTTTGCAAAGGATTTATTGAATTATAGACCAGATTTTTCTTTTCCTGGAACAGGAGAAAGTGGAGTGATAGGCATAGTAGTAAATCCAGACAATAATGATGTCTATGTCAGCTTAATTTATAAGGATAAAGATAAGCTTTTCAGTAAAATTGAAAAATATAAAACAAATAATCTAATAAAACCTATAAAAAAGGAAACCATAATAGAGGGTATTCTATCAATAAATGCTGCCCACCAGATTCAAGCCTTAACCATAGGACCTGATAATAAGTTATATGTAAACATTGGTGATGGCATGATAAATCCAGAAGTCGCGCAAGATGATAATGATTTAAGGGGAAAAATTCTCAGAATGAATTTAGATGGATCTATTCCAGCGGATAACCCTATTCCTAATAATTTTATATACGCAAAAGGTTTAAGAAATCCTTTTGGAGCAGACTGGAGAAATAGTAACAATAGTCTTTATATTTCTGATAATGGCCCGATGTATGATGATAGGATAGCAATGATAGAACCGAGTAAAAATTATGGCTGGCCAAATTCTATGAGACAAAATTCGATATTCTGGTGGGAAAAGACTTTAGGTCCTACCGGCATAGCTTTTATGCAGGGAAATCAGTTCCCAAAAAAGTATATGGACTATATTTTTGTTGCTATGTTTGGAGATACCTATAAGTTTGGAGCTGAAGGTAAGGGTAAAATCATTTATAAAATAAATATTAACTTAAATAATGAAGTTAAGTCATGTGAAGAATTTTTAAAATATACTGGTGATGGTCCTGCCTCTATTGTAGGGCTTGCTTTTGGGCCGGACGGGCTATATTTTACTGACTTATTTGGAGAGGAAGGTTTTAAAAATAAAGGAATAAGTGGAAATATCTATAGAATAATTAGCCAATGAAAGGAGGATATATGAAAGTTGCAGATACTAAAGAAAATCTAATGAAATGTATATGTATGAAGTGTCCAACTCACAATAAATGCATGAAGGATAAGATGGAAGGATTATTCTGTGCAAGGGGAAAGACTACCTGTGAATTAGAAAAGAAGGGTTGCCTTTGCGGAGAATGTCCGGTAGCCTCTGAGAATGATTTAGATGGAATGTATTATTGTGAAAAAGGAGCTGCTGAGTAAAATACGGTAAAATAATAGATTTTCTTAATTGTTGATTTCGAATAATAAGACCTCATTGAAATAATGGGGTCTTATTATTTTATAAAGAACTTAATTAATTTACTGAATGGGGTGAATTACTCAAAGCGAATATGACAAAAAAGCGTATGAACTAAAGCAATTACAGTATGATTTGGATCTCAAACTAAAACAACATACAGAAGCAGATGAAAAGTTTATAATTACAGTAAATTACCTACTAAACTTAGCTTCAAGAGCTTATGAATTATTTGAAAGTTCGAAAATAGAACAGAAAAGACAACTCATTAATTTTTTACTTTCGAACTTAAGGTTAAAAGGAAAAACCCTACTGTATGACGTAAATAAACCCTTTGATGCTATACTAAATGCTAATAAGTGTTCTAATTGGCTCCCCGGACTGGTCGATGTTGATAACAAATTAGATTATTCCTTAGGGGAAAATAAATAAAAGGAAAATTATACTAGGTTCCATTTATTCATAAGCATTACTCATCATATTTCTCGGCAATTTCTCGGCAATTTCTCGGCAACAGATTAAGTTAACACATAATATCTACCTTTTTGTGGTCCTACAGGTTTGATTAGATCTTTCTTTACCAATTCATTTAGGTAGTTTCTTGCTGTTCGTTCAGAGACATCAAACATATCTTGGCATTCCTTAGTAGTTATTTTCAAACCTGTTTGTAAGTATTTTAGAATTCTAATTTGCTTTTCATTTAAGAAAATTTGTCCTCTTTTATCTTTAAGTCTTCGATCATGGCTTAACTGCAAAACTGTATCCTTAACTCTATTCATACTCACTGCAACCCCCTCACAGAAATATTCTAACCATTGTGTTGTATCCAGGGTCTTTTGATCTACTGTTTGTAATGCAGCATAATATCTATCTCTATCTTCATTATAATAATCATCAAGTGCAAAAAATCTTTTAGTATCAAAACCTTTTAGATATAAAATTAATGTAGCTAGAGCTCGTGCGGTTCTCCCATTTCCATCTATAAAAGGGTGAATTCTAACAAATTCATAATGAGAAATTCCACTTAACAGTACAGGATATAATTCCTGTGCCTGATCACTATTTAACCATGATATAAAATCTTTCATAAGAGTAGTTATCCTACTTACAGGTGGTGGTTGAAAAATAACTCTTCCGTAACCATTTACCACTGCAACAGGTACTTTACGATAGAATCCTGATTGATGCTCTGGTAATATACCTTTTGTGTTTAATTGATGTATTTTAAGAACAATGTCCTCAGTTATTTCTTTAACTTTTTTCTCCCCAAGCTTATCAATATATTCAAGTACTCTAACATAGTTTAATACTTCATTTTTATCTTTCTCCCAGGCAGCTATCTTATTATCAATAAGCAGCTTCTTTACTTGTTCTAAGGTTAAAGGATTTCCCTCTATGCTTGTAGAGTGATGAGCCATTTTTACAATTGCCTCCCTGCGTAATTTAACCTCCCATTGCGGAAGAAGTGAGGCATTTAGAATCAATTCTCTTGCAGCTGAAATATCCACAATACGGTTAATTATTTTATTAGTTATTTTAAAATTTGGTTTAAACATTTTTCTCTTTTATCAAACTTAAGAAGTTTATATTATCCACACTAATCAACTTCTCTCTATGATTTTTTAGGTATTAAATTATTTTTAAATATTCTTTAATAGAGTAGCTGTAATTATATAAAAATTTAGAATAATTTCACAATAGATTAACAAGTATTATAAAAATTACAATTATTAAAAGAACAAATTTTTAATATTCTTCCAGCAGCTGGGCGGAGGAAAACACTGGCAGAAATTCAGATAAGGTTAGCTCTAAGAAAAATACAGGTATGCCTGGTGGTGGTTGGGGTCATGAAGATTGGCTCCCCGGACTGGACGATGTTGATAACATAATATTTATTCGATAGCAAAATGACAAGAATTTTATGATATAATGTTTCCATGATTACAGAAAAAGACAAAATAATAATTCAAGAAATATCAAAGAAATATCATGTAAAACGTGTACTACTTTTTGGGTCTAGTTTGGATCAAAAAAGAAGAAGCAATGATATTGATATTGCTGTAGAAGGAGTTTCTCCTAAAGAATTTTTTAAATATTATGGAGATTTATTACTACAGCTTTCAAAACCTATTGATATAATCGATCTTGCTGGATCTTCAAAGTTTATTAACTTGATAAAACATGAAGGAAAATTACTCTATGGCTAATTTCAAAGATCGCGTTGAAGCAGAATATGAGGCTATAGGAAATACTCTTTCTTTTCTCCCTGAGAAACCTACTGCTCAGTTATCTCAATTAGAACTTGCTGGTTTAGCTGCATTGATTCATAATTTTTATAATGGGATTGAAAATATACTGAAACAAATATTTCAATTAAAATCAATCGAAATTCCAACAGGACCTTCATGGCATCAGGAATTATTCCTTAAAGCAAAAAATGAAAATATAATCTCAGATAAATTAGCAGATAAACTTAAAGAATATCTTGGTTTTCGTCATTTTTTCACACATGCTTATGCTCTTGACTTGCATCCTTCAAGGATAGAATCCCTTATCGAAAAAATAGTAGAAACATTTGATGAATTCACAGAAGAGATAAATAATAATTTTTGACAGATTTCATAAATCAAACATCTTTTAATTTATTTATAAAATTTATAAGAACTTGCTTATGGATCACCAGTCTATAAACAGCCAAAAGTTGACGTAATCAAGGTTATCGGATTCAAAAAGCATCAGAAATCATAATAATCAAGAATCTTCTTTACAATTCTGTAGCCTTCTATAAAGGCAATTACCCTCATATCCCCTCCGCACCTGGGACATATTAGGGGATCTACCTCAATAATAATCTTCTGTGAGGATATTTTACAAAAAAACTTTAAATTAAATCATTGATTTCCTTATCAGGATCAACAGTATTTAATGTAAAATATAATAATTTTTTCAATTTTATAACAATATCTGCTTTAATAGAAAATTGCCCGTCTTTATCTCTACTAGGATATCTAATTCCTGCATTCGGAAAATTTACTCTATTTAACATAATGATATATTCGTCAATTTTCATTTCACTTAATGCATCAACTTTATTCTTACAACAATCCCATAATTTATTTAAATCGTGTGTTTTGTATGTTTTTGTTATTTTTTGATTCTGATTTAGAATAATGGCTTTTAAATATAATTTTCCTGGCTCCCCTGTCATGTGAAATTTCGAACCAGATTTTAAATGGAATAATTGATTTGAAAGACCTATTTAGTAATTAAATAGTATAAGATTTTTTAATATCTAACTTTATATCAATATCTTTGTATTTTTCTTTTTCTAAATAGAATTTGTCATTAGTAAAGTATAACCCCTTAAAAGAATTATCACTATCCATTATCATATATGGACCTAATGATTTTAAAATGCTGTCTTTGTTATCAGAGTTATATATTATTTCTAACATCTACTCCTCCAATAAATTATATTATATATATTAATTATACTATTTTTTTCCAACCTTTTAAAATTGGTAGTGTATTACAAGAAAATGACAAATCTGGCATTCTTCTTGCAAATATCTTTCCACTAGTTCTATAATCGCTTTTACAATTTATACTTTCTAATGTCGATTGAAAAAGTTCATAATCAACAGGATTAATATGTACAACTCTTATTTGTTTTAGAATATTTTGAATTATTTGTTGCATAACTGCTGGTTGCAAATTAGTTGGCATTTGTACTTGTTCTATGGGTGAAATCAATTCTTTAGCTCCTTCATTTTCTAAAACAACTTCTAAAGGAATAAAAGGTTTATTACATTTCATCTCATCAGATACATCCTGCCAAACTTCCCATAATAATTCTTCTAATTCTTCATCAGGGTAAGTTACAGGTAGTCCTATTTTTTTAGCTTCCTTCCTACCAACAGCATATCCGTGATAATAAAAAGATTTATTTAATGCTTCTGTAATGGCTTTCACATTTTTTTCTTCTTTCATATGCATTGACAATAATTTCTCTCCTAATGATTGGCTTAAATGGGAGCTTCTTTTTGCAATACTAAGAAGAATTGCTCCTACATCTTTGCATATCAACTCAAATGCTTTCTCTAATTGTTCTTGGTCTGTTATACCCACATCGCTTTTAACAAACTCTAGATAATGATTTAAATCTTCAGCACTAAAAACTACAATTCTTTCTTTGCCTTCTTTAGTTTCTTTAATTTTCTTTACAATTTGTGGATCTACAGGACCTAAATTAGAAAAAGGGTGCATTACTATCTCATCTGCACCTAATGCTACTAATGTTGCCGCACTATAAGCTGAAAAAGGGGTAATTACTCCAAATTTTTTAAATTTCTCTCTTACCATACTAACAATACGTAAAGATACAATTGGATCTCCACCCATACTTACAATTAACAAATCAATTTCTTTATTTGTCTTTGAAATTTTCAAAATATGACGAGCAAATTCTGGAATAACATCTGCACCCATCTGAGCGGAAGCATTAATTCTATGACTTGTTACATAACATATAAGAGGTCTATTTCTTTTATTTTCTATTTTTTTATATAATTCTTTTCTCTCTTTGTATGCCATAATATATAATCTTATATTTTTTTTAATATACTAGGTTTTTATATTATATAATCGATAATTTTTTTTGTAAATAAATAAACAATATTGAATGTCCCCCAAGTAGTGAAATTTCGAACCAATTTTTTGATAAAATAATTATTTTTTTAAACACTTTAAAAAATAATAGCAACAATAATTAAAGTTTTCTGAATACATAATTAATATTTATTATCCTAGATACAATGCATCTTAAAAAAGTAATAGTACATGATTTTATAAAAATATTAATTAACCACGATTCTTTTTTATCTAATAAGTAATCAATATATCTTGGATTGTACCTAACAAGATTGGAGAGATAAAACATTATAAGATATATTGAAATTGTTTCATCTAAGCTGATTTGTTTATTTATTTTATAAGGAAGGGTTAAATAATAATCTAAATCTTTTGAGGTATAATTAAATTGAAGTGTATTACCTAAAATATCTATTACTTCGTCACACACTTCGTTAAATGCTGGAAAATTATTAGATATCCAATTTTTAGTAGGACCCTGGAAAAAAGAAATACCCTCTGAATATATCGGACTAATATTAAAAATTTTTTTATAATCATCTTGGTTTAATTTTACTTTTTCAAAATATGACATAAAACTTTTAAACATTTTTGGATATTTTAAAATTTCATTGGCATTATATATCGCAATTAAGGGCCAAGACGTTTTATTATTATGATTAACACAATTGGAATATTTACAATATAAAATTTTATTTTCTTTAATACCAGTAATATCACATTCATAACTAATATCTGTACAGTAATTAAATAAACTACTTATATTAATTTGTTCTATTGATAAATTTTTATTGAAATACCAATTATATAACAAAGGAAATACACCTTCTTTATGGACTTTAATTGATTGTTTTTTAAATGGTAATTTTTTAATTTTTAGCTTATAACTTAATCCATGCGATAATTTTTTATTTATAATTGAAGGATCCTCAATAACAAGTCTAGCCATCGCTAAATTCATAAATGAATAATAATAAAGTAATGGTGATGAGCTAACAGGTAAAATCTTTGCAGAAAAGTAAAATCCTTTTGCTTGTCTAATATGAGAACGAAAATGTTTAAATATTCTTTTTTTTGTTGAAGCGTTTTTTATACCTGAATTTTTTATAAAATCTAGCCCAATACTATCTATCTCAGAATAATAATCTAAAATAGACCATAATTCATCATCAATTTCTCTTGAAGTACTTAATTCTCTTGTATTTCTTTTACCTAATCTTACTCTTACATAACCTGTAGGTTTTCTATAATTACCTTTAGCAAATTTAGCCATAAGTTTTTTCAATTTTAAATAAAATTAAAATTATAAATAAAAATAGAAGAGTTATTTTTTTTAATTTTTACCTTATTTTTTTATCTTATTTAAAAAATCACTACAATTATCAAGCTAAAATATTAGAATTATTTTATTAAATTATAAAACTATTAGAAATAATAGCAAAGAAGATCATTTATTAAAGAAAATATTGTACAAAAATGATATAGATAATAAAGATTATCAAAAAATGATAATAAAACAAATTGATTTTTAGGAAGCTTTAAATAAAGTTAAAAAATAAATAATATTCTTATTGATTATAAATAATTTTTTTAAACCACTAAATCAATATAAAATAAAAAAAAATTAAAATAATCCTCTTTTCTTATTAAACTCATAATAATCAACTACTCCATTTTCTTTACTCATAAAACTATTACTAAAAACCATATGATTATTATCAAGATCATATTTTTTAAAACAATCATCAAGGCTTAAATTTTCATAAACAATTTCAGGACGGACTAAATTCCTTGAAGTAAAATAAGCCTTTTTCCCCATAAGCCTTTTATCAATAATATTTTTATTCATATATTTGACTAAATAAGCCCCCACATTATCAACAGGTTTTCCCTTGTTTGCAGTAAGTAACTCTCTAATCCATACAAAACCATTGCCCCATATTTTTTCTAAATCTGTCTGTTCAATATAGCCAAAATCAGAAAGCATATGGTAATGTATAGCGCCCCTTTTCTGAAACTCTACAACTGCTAAATATTTAAAATCTCCATACTGATATTTAATTCTTTTAATAAATTTTTTAAATTCATTATTTGCAAAATCCATATCAGTTATATTATCTGCAAATGTTGCAGTAAAAAACCTTGAATGTTCATCAAAATTAGCAATAGCAAGTCTTCTTATATTATTTCTAATTCTTGTTGCTACTTTTTTTCTATTTTCTATTTTTTTATTTTCATCAGCACAACTACGACCTTTATATACAAACTTACGATATCCTACGTATACTGGAATTTCATATTTATAAATCTCATAGATATCACCCAAATTGTATATTTTTATTTGATAACACTTTGGAGCGGAATGACCAGAAGTTTTCGCCTTATGTGTACCTACAATCAAGTTAAAAGAGGAAGCCCTTTTTCTATCAAATAAATAATGCCCGTTCACTTAATTAACCCCCACCAGTACAGAGGGGCCCCTAAACAAGGGAACCCCCGCCACAAGGTAACCCCCTTGTTTAGGAGACCCCTCATATATATATGGTAGAATCAAAAAGAGCTGGACTTTTTTATTCATTTACAGAACTCCTTTTTTTAATATTTTTCCATACCTCTTTAACTTCTTTTTAGATATATTTCCGGACTTTAAGTCTTTTAGATACATCTCATAGATTATTTCAGTAAACTTATTTACTGCTATTTGTATTTCCTCTTGCTTATTCATAGTTAAATATTATTATAATTGGTTTGATGACATTGTAATCAAATTGATATATTTGGTCAAGGTTTGACAATCAAAATATTTTAATATATTATTTTGTCAGTAAGGAGGTTTACTATGCCACAAGCATTAACTGAATTTGATAAAAAAATTGGTAAAAAAATAAGAAACTATAGGATCACTCATGATATATCACAGGAAGCACTTGGAAAATATTTAAGACTACCCAAACAGGCAATCTCAAGAATGGAAAATGGAAAAAGAAGAATAACTATTGAAGAGCTTGAAAAGATTGCACTTTTTTTTGATGAACCAATACAACTGTTTTTAAAAGACGAATATAGATATATTTATCCTAAAGATTTTAGTGATACTTCTTTTCCTGTCTTTATGACAGAATTTTTAGATGAATACATAAAAGCACTTTCAATTGACCCCGGCAAGAAAAATATTTCCTATATGTTTACCGATAAACTTATCAAAGAGATTAAGCATTTAAGAACTAGTATTACAAACCATCGATTATTTCAGCAAAAACAACGTGAACGTAAGGAAAAAGAAAATTGAACGCGATAATCTACATTAGAGTATCTACAACAGAACAGGCAGAGCTTGGCTACAGCTTAAAAGCACAGGAACAACTTTGTATTGATTATGCTATAAGAAATAATTATGAGGTTTTAAAAGTATTTACTGAAAAAGGAGAAAGTGCCAAGACTACAAACAGAACCGAGCTTAAAAGCATGCTGGCATACATCAGGACAAACAAAAATAAGATTAACGCATTAATTCATCTATAAAATGGATAGGTTATCCCGTGACATTTACGACAGCTTAACAATTAGATTAATGCTTAAAAAATTAAATATCGATTTAAAATCAGTTACAGAACCTTTTGATGATAGCCCCTTTGGAACATTTACAGCTACATTATTTTCTTCTATTGCACAGCTTGACAATGATATAAGGTCTGAAAGAACCATTATGGGAATGAAACAGGCAGTTAAAGAAGGAAGATGGATTTGGCAGGCCCCCTTTGGTTATACTTTTAAATTTAATAATAATAAATCTTATCTTACACCATCTAAAGAAGCATATATAGTTAAGAAGATATTTAAAGACTTTGTAAATGGAAAAAAACAATATGAAATATGCCAAGAACTTTTAAATTCCGGTATAAAATTTTACAAACAAAAGATTAATAATATTTTAAAAAATCCTATTTATATAGGAAAAATTAAATCAAAATTTTTTGATGAACCGGTAAACGGCATACATGAACACCTTATTGATGAAGCTACTTTTTACAAAGCCCAAAAGATTTTAAATATTAAAGGTATTGGAACTTACAATATAAAATATCAAAATGAATTTCCCCTAAAGAGATTTTTAAAATGTCCTTATTGCAACAAGAACTTAACCGGAAGCTATTCAAAAGGAAGAAATAAGAAATATCCCTATTACCATTGTATAACTAAAGGTTGTTCATTTAAGCCAGTAAGAAAAGAACATGCAGAAGATTTGTTTATTAATTATTTAAGATCTTTCGAACTTAAAGATAAAATAATTAATAAAATATTTGATAACATGAAATCCCACATTGATAAAAAGCAGGAAGATAATAAAAAAATAATTACAAACCTTAAAAAAGATATAACACTACTTGAAAATAAAAAAACCAGAATTGAAGACCTTGTCATTGATGGTATTTTTTCAAAAGATACTTACCTTAAAAAGATTAATGATGTCCAGACTGAAATACTTACAAAAAAAATTCAATTAAGCGATTATGAAAACGGATTATTAAACGTAGATGAATTAATTGACTACGGTAGAGAATTCTTACTCAATCTTTCAAGTTTATGGTTAAAACTAGATAATTCTAATAAAAGAAATTTCCAAGAGATACTTTTTCCGGAAGGTTTATACCTTGAAAATAATGAATTTCGAACCGCCAAAATTTCCCCTATTTTAGCGATAATTCAGGCTCAAAATGATGTTAAGTCCAATTTGGCTCCCCGGGTAGGACTCGAACCTACAACCCTTCGGTTAACAGCCGAATGCTCTACCATTGAGCTACCGGGGATTAAGGATAGCAACGATACGCTATTATAATGTATAAGAAGTTTATTTCAAGGTCTAAATCAATACAAAAATTAAATAACTCTGCTTTAAAATATCTTACAGGATAAATTATAACTATTCTAATGCTCGAGAAAATCCCTTAAAATCCCACTCCTGTTTGGATGTCTCAACTTTCCCAGAGTCTTGGATTCTATCTGCCTGATTCTTTCCCTGGTAACGCCAAATTCCCTGCCCACTTCTTCCAGTGTTCTGGGGTGACCATCCTGCAATCCGAATCTCAGCTGGATAACTTTCCTTTCCCTATCATTTAATGTATTTAAAACCTCTCGAAGCTGTTCCTGGAGCATAGTAAAAGAGGCGGCATCAGAAGGCGCTTCAACTTCCGAATCCTCTATGAAATCCCCCAGATGGCTGTCCTCTTCTTCTCCTATAGGAGTCTCAAGGGATACTGGTTCCTGGGATATTTTCATTACCTCTCTTACCTTCTCCGGAGTAAATTTCATTTTCTTTGCAATCTCTTCCGGGGTAGGCTCTCTTCCAAATTTTTGCAGAAGCTGTCTCTGTGTTCTTATTAATTTGTTTATTGTTTCTACCATATGCACAGGGATTCTTATAGTCCTTGCCTGATCAGCTATAGCTCTGGTTATGGCCTGCCTTATCCACCAGGTGGCATAGGTAGAAAATTTATAACCCTTTTTATAATCAAATTTCTCTACCGCTCTTATAAGTCCCAGATTGCCCTCCTGTATCAAATCCAAAAAGAGCATTCCCCTGCCCACATATTTTTTGGCAATGCTTACCACAAGCCTTAAATTGGCTTCAACCAGCATTCTTTTAGCTTTTATATCGCCTGCTTCAATCTTCTTGGCAAGATTAACTTCTTCAAAAGCGGTCAGAAGTCTTACCTTCCCAATTTCTTTAAGGTACATCCTGACCGGGTCATTTGTAGGAGATTTTATGGTTAAATCCAGTTTTCTGGTAAAAATTCCCTCTTCATCTTTTTTACCAGGACTCCTGGTGTCAATGCCATCATCTTCTTCGCTTACAACCTCTATTCCCAGATTCTGAATGACATCATAAATATTTTCAATTTGCTCTTTGGAAAGTTCTATATCTGAAAGAGTTTCAGCAATTTCTTCATTAGTCAGAAGTCCATCAGCTTTACCTTTATTGATCAGCATTTTCACTTCTTCTAACTTAAACTCTGATTCTCTCTTCATGTTAAATTCACCTCTAAACTTAAAGTATTCTCAAATTCATTTTCTCTTTTTCCAGTTCTATTAATCTCCGGTACAGTTCGTCATACTTACTGGCTGCTTCTTTATTTTTTACACCACTGCCCGCATTTTTATTTTTCTCATATTCTATCATCTTTTTCCTGATTTTCTCAATTTCTTCAGAAATACGGATTCCTTTTAAATTATTGATGATTTCGTTACTTACTAAACTAATATTCTGGTTCTTAAAATGAGACTCGCTAAATAAAATATAATTATATAATTTTTTCACATCTTCATTTTCTATTGCCCCTGACGTAATTTTTAATGGAAAGTTTACCTTTTTATTATCCTCTCTTGCTCTTAAAATCTCTTCTCTTATAATCAGATAAAGTTGTCTGGTATCCTCAAACCTAAAATAATCAGGACCGAGACTTAAAAGTTCGTCAATCCTGTCTCCCAGCCCATTTATTATCAGTTTTAACGCCTCTACTTCTATTCTTTTTAAGGGAATGATATTTCCATTTACAGGCTCTTTTTTTTCGATATCGTAATCTTTATCCCAGCGTACAGCCCTTTTTTTATGATCATACTCTTTCTTTAACATCTCTTCCAGAAGCAGGCTTTCCTTAAGATTCAACTTTTCAGCCACATTCTTTATACACTCCCCTTGAATAATGCTTGAAGAAAGAGTGGAAATAAATCTTATGAGATGATCACTTGCTTTCAGTTTCCCGGCCAGACTGCCTATATTATATTTTTTTATAATTGCATCAATGGTAAAATCAATAATGCTTACAGCATTTTTAATTTTCGTAGCAAAGACTTCTTTGCCCTTTTTAAATATAAAATCAGCAGGATCATATCCCTCTTCAAGTATCGCTACCCTGATATTTAAATTATTTTCATAATACAGATCAAGCTGCTCATTATACTCTCTTAATCTTTCAACTCCCTTAAGGGAAGCGTTCATACCAGCTGTATCACTGTCAAAAACCAGCACAATATTTTTTGTAAACCGCCCTAAGAGCTTTACCTGGTCTGAAGTAAGGGCAGTACCCAGACTGGCAACCACATTTCTTATCCCGGACTGATACAGGGCCATTACATCAGTATACCCTTCAACTATAAGCACTTCATCTTCTTTGACAATATGATTTTTGGCCTGAAAAATTCTATATATATTTTTACTTTTAGAATAAAGCCTGGTCTCCGGAGTGTTTATATACTTTGCTTCCTGACCGCCGGTTTTACCAGCATCCGAGACAACTCTTCCTCCAAAACCTATTGTTTTCCCCACTATATCCTCAATAGGAAACATTATCCTGCCTCTGAACCGGTCGTATATCTCACCTGAACCCCTATTGCTTTTAATAGCCAGTCCGCACTCTATCACTTCCTCAGGCTTGTACCCTCTTTTCTTAGCAAAATTTGCAAAATTATTCCAGCTGTCCAGGCTGAGCCCGACTTCAAACTCCTTCAACGTCTTTTCGTCAAAACCTCTATTCTTTAAATAATTTAAAGAAGGCAAACCCTTTTTACTTTTAAAAAGTATGAAATCAAAATACTTTTTAGCGAGCTCATTTAATTCTACCAGCCTGTTTTTTAATTTTGATGACTCTTTAGAACCACTGTAATTATACTTTAAATTGTAGCCAATCTTTTTTGCCAGAAATTCAATCGCTTCTATAAACTCCATATTTTCAATCTTCTCTACAAAGGTTATTAAATCGCCACCTTCTCCACACCCAAAGCAATGATAAAGCTGCTTTGAAGTATCAACAGTAAATGATGGAGTTTTTTCTTTATGGAAAGGACAAAGTCCGGTATAATTTCTGCCAGTTTTTTTAAGTTTCACATAATTTGAGACAACACTGTAAATATCGGCTTTAGATTTTAATTCCTCTACTTCGCCCTCTTTTAAACTTCTGCTCATTTCTCTTCTAAACACAAAAATATAATAATTAATATATCTGGCAAAACTTCCTCTGGCAAAACTTCCGGGAAATAAAAAAACAAATTACTCTAACTGCATAAATGAAATAAACTTATATTTATTTTACCACTAATATATTATTTATTAGAGGGGTTCACCCTATATTTCTAAATACTTAAGGAAATTTTAATATATTTTTTATTCTTCGCTCTTTATTGCCGCATGCGCAGCAGCCAGCCTGGCAACCGGAACCCTATATGGTGAACAGCTTACATAATCCATCCCTACCATATGACAGAATTCTACTGAACTCGGGTCACCTCCATGTTCACCACAGATACCAATCTTTAAATTTTTTCTTGCTTTCCTTCCCTTTTCCACACCCATTTTAATTAACTGGCCCACACCGTTCCTGTCAATAGTGGCAAATGGATCTTTTTCCAAAACTCCTTTTTCTATATAGTCAGGAAGAAACTTGCCGGAATCATCTCTTGAAAATCCAAAAGCCATCTGGGTCAAGTCATTTGTTCCAAAGCTAAAAAATTCAGCTTCTGTTGCAATTTCATCAGCAGTAACACAGGCCCTTGGAATCTCAATCATTGTGCCGACTTTATAGTCAAATTTCAGATTTTCTTTCTTCATTATTTCATCAGCAATCTTAATAATCTGGTCTTTTAAAACCTTTACTTCCCTTACATCTCCAACCAATGGAATCATCACTTCGGGTTTTACTTTATAGCCCTCTTTGGTAAGCTCAACAGTTGCTTCAAATATAGCCCTGACCTGCATTTCTAGAATCTCAGGATATGTAATTGAAAGCCTGCACCCTCTGTGTCCCAGCATTGGATTCATTTCATGTAGAGAATTAATAGTTGCTTTTAGTTCATCAAATTTTAAACCCAGCTCTCCGGCTATTTCTTTGATATCTTCATCTTCATTAGGTAAAAATTCATGCAGGGGCGGGTCTAAGAGCCTTATAGTCACAGGCAGATTATTCATTACCTTAAAGATTTCCATAAAATCTTTTTTCTGTATTGGTAGAAGCTTTGCCAGGGCTTTCTCTCTTTCTTCCTTGCTTTTGGCTACTATCATCTTTCTTACAGCTTTTATTCTGTCTGCTTCAAAGAACATATGCTCTGTTCTGCAAAGACCTATGCCTTCTGCTCCAAAATTCAAAGCGACTTTAGAATCATCAGGAGTATCGGCATTTGCTCTTACTCCAATTTTCTTGTAATCATTAACCCAGCTCATGAATTTTTTAAAATTTTTCCCTATTTCAGGATCTACTACCGGAATTTTACCTTTAAATACTTCTCCAGTTGAACCATCAAGTGTGACCCAGTCGCCTTTATTTACCTTGCTGCCATTTACTTCAAAATATTGTTTATCCTCAAATACTTTAATGTCTTCCGCGCCAGCAACGCAGCACTTACCCATACCCCTTGCAACAACAGCAGCATGTGAAGTCATTCCTCCTCTTGCAGTTAAAATTCCCTGAGCTACCGCCATACCCTGAATATCTTCAGGAGATGTCTCTGTTCTCACCAGAACCACATTTTCACTCTTGGCTTTCTCGACAGCTGTGTCTGCATCAAAAACCACCTTGCCCAACGCCGCTCCGGGTGATGCCGGCAACCCTTTGGTAAGTAATTCCGCATTCTTTTTAGCTTTTTTATCCAGCTGTTTATGCATCAATTGATCAAGCATTTGGGGCTCTACTCTGGTTACAGCAGTCTTTTTATCTATATATCCCTGATCAACCATATCAGCTGCAACTTGAAGTGCTGCAGCTGCCGTTCTTTTACCGGTTCTGGTCTGAAGCATATACAATTTTCCTTCCTGGATGGTGAACTCAACATCCTGCATATCCTTGTAATGTTCCTCTAATTTCTTTCGTATATCAATCAGCTGCTTGTATATTTCAGGCATTTCTTCTTTCAACTCAGAAATATGCTTTGGGGTTCTTATTCCCGCAACCACATCTTCACCTTGAGCATTCATCAGATACTCACCATAAAACTTATCCTCACCCGTTGCCGGATTTCTGGTGAACGCTACGCCAGTTCCTGAATCTTGACCCATGTTTCCAAACACCATAGCCTGCACATTTACTGCAGTACCAATATTGTGAGGAATATCATGAAGATTCCTGTAAGATACAGCTCTTTTGTTATTCCAGGAATCAAATACTGCGTCAACAGCCATCTTTAGCTGTTCTCTGGGATCCTGAGGAAAGTTTTTTCCTTTAGCTTCTTTGATTATTTTTTTATAATCCTCCACAAGTTCCTTCAGGTCTTCCGCAGTTAGTTCAGTATCAAATTTTATATTTTTTTTATCTTTTTTTGATTGAAGCGCCTCTTCAAACTTATCATGTTCTACATCCATTACTACACTGCCAAACATTTGAACGAACCTTCTATAAGAATCCCAGCCAAATCTTTCATTTTTTGTCTTTTCCATTAATGCTATTATAGTTTTGTCATTTAAACCCAGGTTTAGTACAGTGTCCATCATACCGGGCATAGAAATAGCTGCTCCAGATCTAACAGAAACCAGAAGTGGATTTTTTTCATCTCCAAAAACCATCCCCATTTTTTCTTCTAATTTTTTTAAATTTTCCTCAATTTGTTCTTCCAGACTTTCAGGATAACTCTTACCCAGGTCATAAAATAGGTTACAAACTTCTGTGGTTATGGTAAAACCATAGGGTACAGGTAAACCCATGTTGGTCATCTCTGATAGATCTGCGCCCTTTCCTCCCAGAAGTTTTTTCATCTCTTTTTTACCTTCGCCGAAAAAATATACATATTTTTTTAAAGCCATTACCTACTAATTCCTTCCTCCTATTAAATTACTAATTACATTTTGCGTTTTTAAAAAATTAAATCGAATTATAATACCAAAAAAATTAAAAAAAAATAAGAGCAAAATATCTTAAAAAGATTTTTATACGTTGCTACCGCTCTCTACAGTCAATCTTGAAAAATCTGCAAGTATTAAGTAAAGATCAACTGCTTTTTTAATCAAATTAACCCTATTGGATCTAACTTTTTTGTCTTTGTCCATAACCAGGACCTTATCAAAAAACAAATCCACAATTTCTCCAAATTCATAAAGTTCAGCAAGAACTGAAGCGTAATCTCTTTTACACATAAGGTCCTTTATTGCTTTTTCCTTCTTATTAACAGATGAAAATAATCTTTTTTCATATTCTTCCTCCAGCAGTTCCCCATCAACTTCCTCAAATTCTTTTTTATCTATTATATTTTTACATCTAATCATAGGAAATGAAATCTTTTTTATATCTTCACTTCCGATAAATTCTTCTATAGCCTTGTATCTTAAATCAATATCTAAAATAGAGCAGCATCCCGATCCTAAAATTGATTCCAGAATATTCAATCTCTTCCCTTTTTTCTCCAGTAAGAACCTGTATCTTGCAATAATAAAATCTTTAATCTCGGCGCTAATCTTCAAATCATTTATACCCCTAAAATCAAAAGATTTTTGATAGAGGTTCTGATTGTAACTTATTAAATCGGTTAGATCAAAATCATATTTTCCTTTTAGTATCGAAAGTACGATACCAGAAGCTTTTCTCCTTAATGCAAAAGGATCTTCGGAACCGGAAGGCATTTTTCCTGCCAGAAACATCCCGGTTATAGTGTCAATTTTATCAGCAATAGATAATATTAAGCCTACATCCGTAGACGGAAGAATATCAGCGGCAAATCTAGGAAAGTAGTGTTCAAAAATTGCTTTTGACACTTCACTTTTTTCTCCTTTTTCCATGGCATACTGACAGCCAACTACTCCCTGAAGCGCCGGAAATTCTACTACCATATTTGTAACCAGGTCACATTTACAAAGCATACTTGCTGCAGCTAAATAGGAAGAGACCTCATCCTTTTCATATAGCCCGCTACCCCCTGGTAATCCGGCAATATAGGTGCTGACCTTTTTAAGCCTTAAAGCTTTATCATACATGCTGCCAAGATTTGAAAAGAAAATCACTCCCTTTAATTTATCTATCCAGTAGTTGAAATCATGCTTCCTGTCTTCTTCATAAAAGAATGCAGCATCACTAAGCCTGGCTTTTAAAACTTTTTCATTTCCTTTCTTTATTTCATCATTATCTCTTATTCCGTTCTGTACAATTAAAAATTTGGTGCTGACATTCCCGGATTTATCTAAAACTGCAAAATATTTCTGATGGTGTTGTATTGCTTCTACAAGTAATTCTTTTGGAATATAAAGAAACTCCCCGGGGAAATTTCCTACAATAGTATTTGGTATCTCAACCAGATTTACCACATCATTAAGTAAGTTTTCATCCAAAATAACCCTGTAGTTACCTTTCCATACTTTTTCTTCCAGCTTACCCATTTGATTTAATATTAATTCTTTTCTTTTTATATCATTGGCTATTACTTTTCCTTTATCCTGAAGCAGCTTGAAATAACTTCCGGCATCCTTTATAGCAATGGGTTCAGGATGAAGTGTGCGGTGCCCGAAAGTAACGTTTCCTGAATTTAAATTTGCAATGCTAAATTTTATTATCTCATTATCATATAAAGCAAGAATCCATCTTATGGGACGGGCAAATTTAATATCACAGCCTGCCCAGGTCATTTGTTTGCTGAAGGTTAAATTGAGTATAGTACCTTTTAGTATATCCGGCAGGATATCTACAGCTTTTCCCCCTTTTTCTATAATCCTTTTTCCCAGATATAAACCCCTGCCTTCAATTTCAATTTCCTCAAGGTCGGAAACTTTCATATTTAAGCTTCTGGCAAAACCTTCGGCAGCTCTGGTGAAATTGCCCTCTTTATCAAATGCGGCCTTCAGACGAGGACCGGTAACTGTTTTTATTTTAGATTTTTGAAGTTCGCCCAGCCCCCTTACTACAGCGACCAGTCTTCTTGGTGAGCAGTAAGCCTGTATATCCTTAAATTCTAATCTATTTTCAGTTAATTTATCTTCAAGGATTTTCTTAAGTCCACTTACCCCTTCTCTAATACATGAAGGGGGTAGTTCTTCAGTTCCAATTTCAAAAAGCAGGTTTTTTTTCATAACTTCCTTCTATTCCTTTTTAAGTAGCGGATATCCTAGTTCCTCTCTCTTTTTAAGATAGACAGAGCATAATTTTTTAGCAAGATTCCGTACCCTGGCAATATAGGAAGTCCTCTCCGCTACGCTTATTGCTTCCCTTGCATCCAGCAAATTAAAAATATGTGAACATTTAAGCACATATTCACACCCAACAAAGATAAGTCCCCTGTCTATAACTCTTTCAAATTCATCTTCATATTTCTTAAACAAATCCAGAAGCATACTTACACTGGCTACTTCAAAATTATAAGCCGACCACTGTTTCTCAGATTCAAGATGCAACTCACCGTAAGTTATATCATCAGACCATTTTAGATCCCAGAAATTATCCTTGTCCTGCAGGTACATAGCAATTCGCTCCAGGCCATAAGTGATCTCTGCCGAAACAGGCTTGAGCACAAGGCCGCCCATCTGTTGGAAATAAGTAAACTGGGTTATTTCCATTCCATCAACCCATACCTCCCAGCCCAGACCTACTGCGCCAATGGTTGGAGATTGCCAATCATCCTCGACAAATCTGATATCATGCAATTTTAAGTTGATACCCAGGCTCTTAAGAGAACCAAGATAAAGTTCTATTACATCATCTGGAGATGGTTTTAAAAGTACCTGAAACTGATAAAAAAATTGTGTCCGGAAAGGATTTTCACCATATCTTCCATCTGTAGGCCTCCTGCTGGGCTCGACATAAGCAACATTCCATGGTTCAGGGCCCAAACAACGCAAAAAAGTATCCGGGTTGAATGTTCCCGCGCCCTTTTCCAGGTCCATCGGCTGTTTTATAATACAGCCATTATCTGACCAGTATTTTTGGAGGTTAAAAATAATATCCTGGAAATTCATAGTTCCTTATTTTAATAACATTAATTTTAATAGTCAATTAAACTAAAAGCTATGATTTAAGACAAAAAAGTAAAAAAAGTTTTAAACCGCTTACAGTCCTATTTTTTTAAAATATTTAAAACTTTCCAGGTTGCATTCAGTATGGTAAATAATATAGTTTTCTATCAGTTTATACACCCTTTTAAGTGTTGGAAGACCTACCTCTAAATCTCTAAAATCTTCGAGTTTGAGATTAAATAAATCATATAAAAACCTGTAATCTGACGCACCCAGGACTTCCATACCTCCTGAAGAATCTGCACATTTCCCGCAAAGAATCCCTCCATATTTAACTGAAAAATAAATTTTATCTTTATGGAAAGAGTATAAATTTTTTAATTCCTTGTTGCACTTGCTGCAGTTTTCAAGCAAAGGTATATAGCCTGTAATTCTTAAAAACTTAATTCCGAAAAAACACATGGTCTTCTTTAGAGAGACGACATCTTCCGGATTCAGATTGTTGATCTCATTAAAACAGGCATAAATCAATCTAAATAAAAGTGGAGAAGAGTCTCCACCGGATACCTGTGTTTTTAAGATAATTTTGCTTATGATTTCACAGAAGACAAATTTGTAAAAATCTGAAGAAATATTTTTAAAACTTTTTATTATTTCTACCTGATTTATAATATCCAGATTCCTGCCTGTTGAAAGCTCCAGATCAACAAGATTAAAAAGCTCAAGCCTTCCCCCAAATTTACTGCGGACCTTCCTGGCGCTTTTAGCTACTGCACTTATTATATCTCCACCCTGGGAGTACATTTTAACTATTTTATCTGATTCTCCCAGTTTATATGATTTTAAAATAATAGCCTTAGCTTTATAAGATGGCATTTTTTATTTATCAAAAATAGCGCTGTACTCTTTGATTATATTTATTCCGCTGCTGGTTCCCAGTCTTGTTGCGCCAGCATCTATAAGCGCCTGCGCATCTTTAAATGTTCTTATTCCACCTGATGCTTTAACCCCTATATTCCTGGTAACAACTTCCCTTATCAGTCTGACATCATCAAGTTCTACACCTTTTACACCAAACCCGGTAGATGTCTTCACAAAATCTGCGCCAGCTCTCTCAATAATTGCACACACTTTTTTAATTTCATCCCTGGTTAAAATTGCAGTCTCGATTATTACCTTGATATTAATATGCTTGTTATATTCTGCTATTTGTTCACGCCTTATCACATTAACAATTATTTTGATTTCTCTTTCGATATACTCATAATTACCGCTTTTCACAGCTCCTAAATTTATTACTATATCCAGCTCGTCTGCACCTTTTTTTACATTATCCTTCGCTTCAAAGACCTTTGCTTCTATAGTATTTGCCCCCAGCGGATAGCCTACTACAGAGCAAACTTTTACATCGGTGTCGGCCAATATTTTTTTTGCCTGTGTTATAAAAGTAGGATTAATACACACTGCTGCAAAATGAATTTTTTTAGCATTAATACATAACTGTTCTATGTCCTTTGAAGTTGCAACAGGATTAAGTAATGTCTGATCAATAGTTTTTGCTAATTGCTCTTTAGTTAACGTTTTTACCACTCACCTTTATTTATCTATAAAACTAATAATATTTTTATAATCAATAGCCAAATTATAGCTTTAACCTCATCAAATCCCGGTCTACTCCTCTACCATATTCATTTTTCCTCAAGATAATTTTTTTAAAACCAAAATCCTCATAAAGTTGGCTAGCAGCCTTATTGTCAGGATCAACAGTTAATTCTATTTCCTTAAAATCATCGTTTTTTAAAATATCAATTACTTTTCCCAGAAGCTTCCTGCCAATGCCTTTTTTTCTGTATTCTTTGTCAATATAAAAAGAATGAATAAAAGCTGTATACTCATCTTTCCAGCTTCTTATAAGCTCGCATACACCAATAATATCAGAGTCGTCTTTACTTTTTTGAGCTACAATTAATTTTCCATATCTTATTATTACTGGTATTACCCACTGGTTTATTGAAGCTTTACTTCCCAGATTCTTTTTTTCTAATTTTCCAATCCTGCTTACCAATTTCCAGTCAACACCTTTTATCTCCTGTATAAATATACTGTTCATACTAGAAACTAATATTTATTTCAAAATTTAAAAAAAATACATATCTACTATCAATTTTACATTATTTGTCAATAGCAGCATCCGTAGTTTTAGAGTGGTTTGGGATTGAATAATTTATGATGAAAAAAATTATAGTTTAAAAGTCCTTCTTGTGTCAGATACTAAACTATCCTGGATACTTTCCATATCTATTCTATTTTTTTCTTCCTCGTGGTCATAATTATATATATGCAGTATGCCGTGTATTATCAGCAAAATTATCTCCAGATTCAGATTCCAGTTTTCATCCTGTTTTAAAATATTGGACTGCGCAACTTCCGGACAAATAATTACCTCCCCTACAGTATAAGAGCTTGCCCCCGGGCCTATCTTATCTTTATCAGAAATATATGAAAAAGACAGCACATCAGTTTCCCTATCTATCTTCCTGTATTTTTTATTTAATTTCCTTATTTCTTTCCCCTCTGAAAAAACAATATTTAATTCACTTTTTAAGTCCTTATCAAACTTATCTGAAATGTATGCTGCAACCTCTCTTATTAAATCCAGATCCAATTTTATTTTACTTTGATTGTTAATCAGTATAACTTTCATTTTGTCTCCACTTTCGCCTCTAAATCCGCTTTTGTCTTTGAATTTGATTCGGTGTATGAAAGCCGGGAATGATAAATAGATATAAGTCCATCAACTAAAGTGCCTTTGACTGTATTTACTTCTTTAATAGTCATATCGGACTCATTCAGCTGACCATCTTTCAATCTATCCTCAAATATGTCACTTATCATTTGTTCAATTTTTTTAGGAGTCATCTTATCAATAGATCTCACTGCAGCTTCTGTTGAATCTGCCAGCATAAGAATTGCTGCCTCCTTGCTCTGAGGTCTTCTTGCCGGATAACGGAAATGTTCTTTAAGACCATTTGGGCTGCTGTTGGTAACTGTTTCTCTGTCTTTCTGTTTCTCATAAAAATAGGTTATTATCGAATTTCCATGATGCTGGGAGATAATGTTTAGAACTTTTCTGGGGATTTTATTTTTTACTGCCATTTCCAGTCCATCCTTTATATGATTCGATATTATATGCCTGCTCATAGAAGGATTTAAGCGGTCATGGATATTTTCAATATCCTTTTGGTTCTCATAAAAATATTCAGGCCTTTTCATTTTTCCAAGGTCATGGTACAAAGCTGCTACCTTCACCAACAGTGAATCAGCACCTATGGATTTTGCTGCACTTTCTGCAAGATGCCCCACAAGAATACTGTGGTTATAAGTACCGGGTGCTGATATAAGCAGCTTCTTAAGCAATGGTTGATCAGTATTAGAAAGCTCCAGCAACCCCATTGCGGTTACAATATTAAAAGTAGATTCAATAAATGGCAGAAAACCTATGGCAATAATAGCGCAAATAATACCATTGACCACTCCAAGTACAGTATACAGAGCAATTGTCTTTATTTCCCCGCCGATAAGATTGATGGTTAAAAATAAAAAAGCAAGAACAAGCGAGCTTATAAATCCAGCCTTCATTACTGCAGATCTCTGAGAAACTTTTGACACCATATAGGTAGAGAAAACACCTCCCAGTATATAGACAATGGCTAAACTGAAATCAAAATCAGTTGCAATACCTGCAAATATTCCCAGACAGACAGTCAACATTATTGCCATAGGCGCATTAAATAAAATGGTACAAATAAGCGACGCCGCTATTATTGGAAATAAATAATTCCAGAAATTTAAATGTATGGATGAAAGTATAGTAAGTATTTTTGTTAGCGCTGTAAATATAATTACCAGAAGTGCAGTTATGACTATTTTCTTTGTATTATTAAAAATATTTAAATTAAATTTATAAATATAAAATCCAAATAGTATCAGGATCACAGAAGATATAAAGAATATATATAGAAGTCTTTTCCAGTTAAAACCTGCCTGAAGCAAACCCAATTTAGTTAATATAAAAATATCGGTATCATTTACAATCTCTCCTTCAAAGACGATTGTCTGGCCTTCAATTATAGTTACCATATGAGGGCTGGTGTTCAATCTGGCTTCTTTCCTTGCCTCTTCAGTGGCAGCAGGGTTGAATACTGCAGTAGGAAGGATATTCTTTTCCAGCACATTTGTTATTACAGGAATGTTTTCCGGTTTTATATCCTTATCTGCTTCTACCAGCCTGGAAGCTTCACTCCTGGCAAAGTCTACTTCAGTTGGTTTTATTCCTTCTTTCATTATTTCTCTGGCTATATCCTGTGTCTTTGTCAGAAGCAAATTAAGGTCATCCACTGATAGATTAAGGGCCATAGAAATAATGGATCCGGAATACTGGTTACCCAGAAGATTGGTCATATAATCAACTTTTTCTTCAAAAGACTTATCTTCTTTTTTCTGGACTATACCAGTTAGCAGGTAAAAATACCTTATCTGGTAGAGTGCTCCTTCTTCACCACTTAAAACATTTATATCATAAACATATACATCTTCTACTTCTGCTTCATTTTTATTTCTATCTTCTTCGGTTTTTTCAACATCCTCAAATTCTATACCCTTATTTGCTTTAATGGTTCTGGGACTGGGTTTTCCCAGCTCTACACCAATATCAGGAGAATAGCTATATGAAAGAATAGCTACCACCAAACCCAGGGTTAAAATAAATATATACATTCTCTGAGCAATTTTACTCCTGAATGAAAAATACTTATTAATAAAATCCTTCGTTTTTTCCAGCTTCCCCTTTTCAGTTTTTAGAAGCTCTTTGTTATTTTTATTTCTGGCTATCATTTTAATTCAATGTAAATTATACTATAAAATTATCTTTTAGTTCTTTCCCCATAAACCTTGTAGGCATCTACGATTCTCTGTACCAATTCATGTCTGACCACATCTTTTGAGCTAAGGTATACAAACTCAACTCCATGTATTCCAATCAATATATTTTTTACTATAATTAAGCCGGATTCTTTATCACTAGGTAAGTCGATTTGTGTAATATCGCCTGTTACAACTATCCTGGAGCCAAACCCTAATCTGGTAAGAAACATTTTCATTTGTTCCGGGGATGTATTTTGAGCTTCATCAAGAATAATAAAGGAATCATTTAAAGTCCTTCCTCTCATATAGGCCAGAGGTGCTACTTCAATAATACCCATATCCCGATACTGCTGAAATTTTTCAATATCCAGCATTTCATATAAAGCATCATATAAAGGTCTCAAGTAGGGATTTACCTTATCGTAAATATCCCCTGGCAGAAACCCCAGCTTTTCACCTGCTTCAACCACCGGTTTTATTAAAATTATCCGCCCTACCTTATTCTCCCTTAAAGCTTCAACAGCCATAGCTAAAGCCAGATAAGTCTTCCCTGTTCCAGCTGGCCCTATTCCAAAAACAATTGTATTTTCCTTAATCGCTTCAATATATTTTTTCTGACCTTCCGTACGCGGTTTAATTTTCTTTCCACTATTTACCACGATGCTGCTTTTAAATATTTCATGTGGTTTTAAATCTGATTTATCTTCCATAATTTTTATTGAGTCGCTAACTTTCTCGGAATTTAATTTCTGTCCAAGATTTATCTGTAACGCTAATTCTTCTATCAGTCTTGCGACCTCTTTTACATTTTTATTCTTCCCTGATATTTCCAGATCATTTCCCAGCGCAAAGATCTCCACATTATATTTTCTCTCAATTAGCTGAAGCAACTCATCCCTATCACCAATTAATTCTGCCATTGAATGCTCGCCTTTAAAATCAATGCTTAACTTTTGTTTTACTGGAGACAAAAGCCCCTCCTTTTTAAAGATTTCTTTTTTTAACATTGTTAAATAAATTAGAAGCTACATACAGGTAAATTATATGAATCATTAGAAATTTTAACCAGGTGGCCAACTAAATTTTCTTTTTCCCAATATATGAAAATGCAGATGATTTACACTCTCTCCGGCACCGCTGCCAGTGTTGACAACTACCCTGAATCCCTCCTTGTCCAGCCTCATCTCCATTGCTACCCTGCTGATTGCTTCCATTAATTCTTTTAATAATCTAGAGTCCAGCTTATCAATTTCCAGAATGGAACTAATATGTTCTTTGGGGACAGCCAGAAGATGCACCGGTGCTTTTGGCGATATATCCTTAAATATTAGAACATTATCACTCTCAAATACTATATTACTGTCTATTTCTTTATTTGAAATTTTGCAAAAAAGACAATCTTTCATTGCATTTTTTATTTTTTTTAATTTTAATATAATTTTATTACAACCACTCTTATCCTAAGTGGGAGATTATACTATTTTTTAAAATTTTTACAACCTTTTCCAAATTTATGTATCGAAATAATAGATGCTTCCGAAATTTATGAATTCAGTAAGATAACCTGTTTTTAATTCTTTAGTTTATTACTCCCCATAGGCCATTTTTATATTCAGAATTTGCAGCAACCCTCAGTATCTTACCTTTTTGCGAAGGTAAATTTTCTTTATCCATTGGAAAATAAACTTTAATATAATTTCCGGAGGTCCCGCTTATTATCCTATTTTCAAAATTCATTTCTTCGCAAACAACATTTAATAATTCTCCTATTTGATTCTTGATATAACTGTTTCTTAGTCTGTCTCCTATACTCCTCAAAATCTTACTTCTTTCGGATTTAATTTCTTCACCAACTTGGTTACCCATTCCGTAAGCCAGCGTATGCATTCTTTTTGAAAACTTAAAAACATGAATTTTGCTGAAAGCTATCCTTTTTATCATATTCACTGTCCTGGCGAAATCTTCTTCGCTTTCACCAGGAAAGCCGGCCATTACATCAGTGGTCAGCGCAATATTCGGGAAAATTCCGCTTATCATCCCTATCTTTTTAAAATAATACTGGGCAGTATACGGCCTTCCCATCAGTTTAAGAATTCTGTCACTGCCACTTTGAAGAGGAATATGCAAGTGACTTGCAAAACGTCTGTTATTTCTTTTTAAAATATCAAGCAGCCTACTATCGATTTCATTTACCTCAATAGAGCTAATCCTTATTCTTTTTATACTGGTCTCTCTTACAACTTCTTCCAGCAAATTTGCTAAACTGCTGATTTTACTTTCTTTGCCCGGGCTGCCGGTACTTAAATCTACCCCATATTTTCCAATATGGATGCCGGTAAGAACCACTTCTCCAAAACCATCTTTCTGCAAATCTATTATTTTATTTAAAATTTCTCTATAGGGTACGCTCCTATATTTTCCCCTGACTTTTGGAACTATGCAGTAGGTGCAGTTTTGTTCACATCCATCCTGGATTTTTACCAGTGGCCTTGAATGTACCTGGTTGAATTGGGAGCAACTTTTAAAATCAAAACTTTTCAGATCCTTCCTGCCCGCAGTCATTCTTCCAATTAAATCTGGTATTTTATTTTTATCTTTATTCTCTACCATAAAATCAATGTCGCAGTCTTGTAGGAATTTTTTATTGAAAACAACAAAACAGCCGGTAACAACTATTTTGCTGTTTTTGTTTTGTGATTTTATCTTTCTGATTATCTGTCTTGCTTTCCTGTCACTCCGGGAAGTCACCGTACAGGTATTAATAATACAGAAATCAGGGCGCTCGCTCCAGGAAACTGGCTCCAGTCCTTTTTCAAACAATTCTTTTACAATAAAATCTGATTCACTTTGATTGATCTTACACCCAAGTGTATCTACAGAAAACCTCATTTTTTTCATTTTTGATTTCCGGTTAAATAATCCAGTACAGATAAAAAATAAATTGCCGCAGTTTCAGAACGGTAAATATTTTTTCCAAATCTTATTTCTCTGGCTCCACTATCCTTTAAAAAATTTAATTCACCGGTTTCAAAGCCACCTTCAGGTCCTATTATATATCCAATTCTGGAAACTTTTCTAACTTCTGCCAGACCTCCACCATTACCGGAACCTTCTTCGTAAGGAACATAAAACAAATCATAATCTGAAACTTTGATACTATTAATATCTTCCGGGGTAAGTATTTCGCATTTAAAATCCCTCCTGCTCTGCTTTGAAGCCCTGTTTGAAATTTTCTGCCATCTGTCAACTTTACCGGCAATTTTTCTCTTATCTATAACTATCCTTCCACTTATAACCGGTATTATTCTATCTACCCCAATTTCAGTCGACTTCTGGATAACAAATTCCATAGAATTTTTTTTAAGTATACACTGGTAAAGAGTAATCTGAGGGATTATTTTTGCAATTTTTCTCTTATCCTTTATAAGTAATATGACGTCAGATTTTTTAATATCTATAATTTCAGTTTTATACTTATAGCCAGCATTATCTGATATATAAACCGTATCCCCGGCTTTGCTTCTCAGCACATTTATAAGGTGGTTTAAGTCTTCTCCTCCAATTTTTATTCTATTTCCTTCAATACTGCCGGCATTTACAAAAAAATATGGATAACTCATTTTTTAAACTGCCTGAATGATAATTATAATTAGATTAATATCATATAAAAAAGGAATTTTTTTATGATTTCTTAGAAATTGTTTTACTTTTTAAATGCATTTTTAATATTTGAGAAGACACCATGGCTCCCACTATCTACTGCCTCTTCTCTTCCGTCAGCATATTTTTTTAGTAGTATTATTTCTTCTTTAGTAAGTTTAGTAGGAATCTTAACCTCTATATTAATTATATGATCACCCCTCCTGTATCCATTAAGCTCGATAATTCCTCTTGACTTAAGGATAATCTTTTTATTAGGCTGGGTCCCGGGCTTGATATTTATTTCTTCTTTGCCATCAAGAGTTTCAACTTCTAACCTGCAGCCAAGAGCAGCCTGAGCAAACGATATCTCAATATTGGACAGCACATCATTTCCATCTCTTTTAAATCCGGGATAGGACATTACTCTTACAGTTACAAACAGATCACCATTTATAGAGTCTTTGCCCAGCGAGTTTCCCTTACCAGAGACTCTAAGTCTATCCCCATCATGTATTCCGGCAGGAATATCTAATTTAACTTTTCTCTTCCTGCTGTAGTAGCCTCTTCCCCTGCATTTTTTACAGGGGTCTTTTATTATTTTACCGGTGCCACCACAATCCCTGCAAGTCGATGTAGTTATTATATTTCCGATAAGAGTTTGTCTGGCAGTCCTTACCTTTCCTGTACCACCGCATTCTCTACAGGTAATAATTCCATCATCAGCAGCGCTGCCTTTTCCCCTGCAGACCTCACAAATATCATCTGCATTATATTCAATCTCTTTCTTTACTCCATATGCAGACTCTTTAAAACTAATTTTCATCCCAACACTTATATCAGAGCCTCTTTCTTTACGCCTGCTTCCCTGTCTGGTAGAAAAAGGGCTGCCGAAACCATCGCCAAAAAATCTATCAAATATATCCCCGAAGCCGAATTCTGTAAATACACTCCCGAAATCAAAATCCTCAAATAAACTTCTGCTGAATCCAAACTGATCATACTGTCTTCTTTTATCTTCATTGCTGAGTACAGCATAGGCTTCAGAAATTTCCTTAAACTTTTCCTCTGCATTTGGGTCACCGTTATTTACATCAGGGTGATACTTGCGAGCAAGCTTTCTATACTCTCTCTTTATATCGGTTAAAGTACAGTCCCGAGACAGCCCCAGAACCCCATAATAATCCCTTTTATTTCTCACTGATTAAAATCACCTCAATAAAATAAAAACCAAGTTTATAAGATTTATGAAATAATAGCGCAGAAATAATAACCCATTTTAATTTTTTTTTCCAGTTCCTATTTTATTTCAACACTTATGCCCTGGAGTTAAAAATCTCTGTAAGATTCTTTCTAAAAAGATTAAGATTTCTTATAACTCTGCCATAATCCATTCTTTTCGGTCCTAAAACACCTATTGCTCCAGTAGAGTTACCATAAATTTTATACTTCGATGCTATCAGGCTCAGGTCTTCAGTACCTTCTTCAAATAATTCTGAACCAATCTTTACTATAAAATCTTTATCCCTGGAAAAATCCATAAGCAGTTTTATAAGCAAATATTCATTTTCTATAACCTGCAGAATATTCTGAATCTTTTTCAAGTCAATAAATTCCGGCTGCTGTAATATCACTGATGTACCATGGATAAAAATTCTATTATAATGAAAATCTTCTTTGATACACTCTTTTATCAGTTCAATAATTTTATTTACCAGCAATATCAGATATGAATCACCTTTCTGTATTTTTATATCTTCCACACCAATGTCAATAATATTTTTATCCCTGAGCTGCGAGTTTAAAATATTTGTTACTCCCTGTAAATCCAGATCCGTATATTTGCCTCCCAGGACGAAGCTTCTTTTGTAAACTCTCCCTGTATCTGTAATCAAAACCATAAGTAAATTTCCGCCATGAAATTTCAGAAGCTCGATATGTTTAAATTTACTTTGCTGAATTGTTGGAGCTACAATCATTGACAGATAATTTGTAAATTTAGCAAGTATCTCCGCAGACTTCTGCAGGATTGCCTCTATTTCCATATCCTTGCTAATCGTTATATCAAGGCCAGAACTGCTTTCACCTTCATCAGCGCTTAAATCTAGCTCTTCTTTTATGACATTATCTACATAGAATCTATAGCCCTTGTCCGTAGGTGTTCTCCCCGCTGAGGTGTGGGGATGGGTCAGGTAACCCATTACTTCAAGTTCTGCCATTTCTTTTCTTATAGTTGCCGAACTCAGGTCAAATTCTGAACCCTGGACTATATTCCTTGAAGAGATAGGATCAGCTTTTGCAATAAATCTATCAACAACCTCTTTTAAAATTTCCATTTTTCTTTCAGTAAATTTCATCTAAATCACTACCCTGATACTTAAATTCCGCCTGAATATTATCCCAGCTCTGACCAATGAAATATTGTCCTTTTATAGTTGTTAATATAAACTTTTTATGGTAATATCCGTTAGGTTTGGTACTTTGTTTATCTTTATTCTTTTATATTATAAAGAAATTTCTTTGAAAATTAAATAAATACTTAGGGGAGCTTATCAGGCTGAGAGGACGGCTTATTTAATTAAACCGTTGACCCTTAAACCTGACCTAGATAATTCTAGCGTAGGAAAAGTAGAGACAAGTAAACTACTAGCTAGCGGTTAGGTTAGTAGTTTTTTTATTTTTATGGTAGTTTTTAATACTCCTTGAAATCGGGAAGGAATATATAAAGAAAGAAAAAAATGCAAGTTTTATAAGATACATCAATTTAACCCAATAACAAGACGAACAAATCTGAGCAAGAAGGGAAATTTTATGAGCATATCAGAGACTTTAAGGAAAATAAAAGAACAAAGACCGCTAGTGCACCATATAACAAACTGGGTAACGATTTATGATTGTGCGAACATAGTAAGAGCCATAGGTGCCTTACCAGTTATGGCGCACGCAATAGAAGAAGTTGAACAAATGACTTCCATATCCAGCGCTCTTGTTTTAAATATTGGAACACTGACCGTAGATTTAGCAGAATCAATGATTTTAGCAGGTAAAAAAGCAAATGAAAAAAACATTCCTGTAATCCTGGATGCAGTTGGAGTCGGCGCAACAGACTTAAGAACAAATAAAGCAGCAGAAATTTTAGAAAAAGTAAAAATTTCAGTTCTAAAGGGAAACTCTTCAGAGATTGGAACAATAGCCGGAGCAGAGGCAGAAACAAAAGGAGTAGAAGCAATATCAGTAAAAGGAAATCTGGTAGAAATATCAAAAAAATTAGCAAGTAAAAGAAATCTAACCGTGGTGATAACTGGAAAGGAAGACATTATATCAAATGGAAAAGATACCTATATTTGTAAAAATGGTCACGATATGATGGGCAGTTTTGTTGGCTCAGGCTGTATGGCTGCTTCAGTAATAGGAACATTTGCCGCTGTCGAAAAAGATTATGCGCTAGCTTCTACAAATGCTCTTTCTTTTATTGGTATAGCTGGTGAACTGGCAGCAAAAACAGCTAAAGGTCCGGCTTCTTATAAAACTATTTTCTTTGATGAAATTTTTAACCTTGATAAAAACAAAATAGAAGAAATGATAAAAATAGAGAAAAGGGAATAAATGACAGAAAAGCTAGAAGATATAGATTTATACTTTATAACTGACTCCAGACTAACCAGAAAAACTATCCTGGAAGATGTTAAGTCCGCTATACGAGCGGGCGTTAAAATAATTCAATATAGAGAAAAAGGAGAAAGTACAGGAGATATGATAAAAGAGGCAAAAGAAATAGGTGAACTTTGTAAAAAAAATAACGTTCTATTTATAATAAATGATAGAGTTGACATTGTTTTAGCAGTAGATGCTGATGGAGTCCACCTGGGTAATAAAGATATGACCTACAGCATTGCCAGAAAAATACTTGGAACTAAAAAAATTATTGGATTAACTGTACATAATATCAGAGAAGCAGTAGAAGCCGAAAGGATTGGCGCAGATTATGTAGGAGTAAGTCCAATTTTTGAGACAAAAACTAAACTGGACGCTGGAAGACCAGCAGGACTTAAGTTAATAAAAGATATAAAGAAAGCAATAAAGATTCCTTTTGTAGCTATTGGCGGAATAAATGAAAATAATATTGGAAGTGTAATAGAGGCAGGCGCAAGGTCTGTCGCAGTAATTTCAGCCATAGTTACTAAAGACAACGTGGAAAAAGAATGTAAAAAATTCAGGGAGGTTATTACAAGTGACTCTATTAAGTAAAGCCGGGTCCGGCAAAATAACAAAAGAAATGAAAATTATAGCAAAAAAAGAAGGGGTTGATTCTGAATATATAAGAAAGAGCATAGCAGAAGGTGTTATTGTTATTCCTTATAATAAAAAACACAAATCTCTTGAAATATTATCAGGAATTGGAAGGGGTTTAAGAACAAAAGTTAATGCAAACATAGGAACATCCCCAGAACATGTTAGCCTGGAAAAAGAAATAGAAAAATTAGATGTAGCCATTAAAGCCGGGACTGACACTGTTATGGATTTAAGCATTGGTGGAGATATTGATAAAATAAGAAGAGCTATTATAGACAGATCCCCTGTACCCGTAGGAACAGTTCCTATTTACCAGGCCGCTATTGAATTTGCAAAAAGGAAGGGTATCGTAAACATGACTGAAGATTATATCTTTGATGTAATCGAAAAACAGGCAGAAGATGGCGTTGACTTTATGACAGTACATTGCGGTGTAACAAGAGAAGCTATTAATAGGCTAAGAAACCAGGGCAGAGTTTTAGATATTGTAAGTAGAGGTGGTGCTTTTCTGGTTGAGTGGATGATATATAATAAAAAAGAAAACCCACTCTTTGAAAATTATGATAGACTGCTGGAAATAGCCAAAAAATACGATGTAACTTTAAGCCTTGGAGATGGGCTAAGACCTGGATGCCTGGCTGATGCCACAGACAGAGGACAAATACAAGAAACAGTAATTTTAGGAGAACTGGCAGAAAGAGCCCTAAAAGAGGGCGTACAGGTAATAATAGAGGGTCCCGGCCATATGCCCATTGACCAGATAGAGGCAAATGTTTTACTTGAAAAAAAGATTTGTGGAGGTGCACCTTTTTACGTTTTAGGTCCGCTAGTTACTGACATATCGCCGGGCTATGACCACATTGCAGGTGCTATTGGCGGAGCTTTAGCCGGTTACTGGGGTGCTGACTATCTATGTTATCTTACACCTTCTGAACATTTAAGACTACCTACAGTAGATGATGTTAGGGAGGGAGTTATTATTACCAGAATTGCAGCGCATGCAGCTGATATCGCAAAAGGGACTAAAGGTGCACTGGGTAAGGATATAGAAATGGCAAGAGCAAGAAAAAATTTAGACTGGGAAAAACAGATAAGCCTGTCTATTGACCCAGAAAAAGCAAGACAGTATAGAAAAGAAAGCAAAATTAGCAGTGACAAGTGTACTATGTGCGGAAAATACTGCGCAATTGATATAATAAATAAATATTTTCGCCAGGATAAAGCAAGACATAAAGTAAAATGATATGTAAAAACTTAAAACTTAAAAAAGAATAAAGATGGATATTTCTCAAATAGGCGGGGAATTTGCTTTAATAAAAAGGCTTATAAAAAAACCGGTTAGTAAAGACATAATTAAAGGCATAGGCGACGATGCTTCTCTTATAAAAGTGGGTAACAGGTACCTTGCTATTACCACAGATACATTGGTAGATGGTGATCATTTTTCACTAAGATACTTTTCTCCTGAACAGGTTGGTAAAAAAGCAGTAGAAATCAATGTGTCCGATATAGGAGCTATGGGTGCAAAACCCAAATATTTTTTAGTTTCTTTAGTCTTACCAGTAGACATTGATGTTGAAATTATTGAAAATATATATAAAGGAATGCGGCAAGCCGGCAGTAAATATCAAATCGAAATTATAGGCGGCAATATAACTCACGGCAAACAACTTATTATAGATATATGTATGATTGGAGAAGCAAAAAAAGAAAACCTCAAATTTCGTTCAGCCGCTAAACCTGACGATTGTATTTTAGTAAGTGGAGATTTAGGATCAAGTACAGCTGGCCTGAATTTATTCTTAAAAAACATAGATGACTTCGAAGAAGTAAAAAAGAAACATTTAGAACCAGAGGCAAAATTTCATAAAGTTGAGCCTTTCTTAAAATATATTAACGCAATGATTGATGTTTCTGATGGTCTTGCTTCAGATGTTTTAAGAATATGCGAGCAAAGCGATACCGGGGCTATTATTTATGCAGATTCAGTTCCTGTAAAATCAACAACAAAAAAAGCAGCAAAAATCTGCGAAAAAAACGCTTTAGATTTTGCTTTATATGGTGGAGAAGATTTTGAATTAGTTTACACAGTTTCAAAGAAAAATCTAAATAAAGTTAAAGGAATTTTAGTAGGGAAAATAACCAGAGAAAAGGGTGTTAGAATCTATAAAGAAGGCAAAGAGGAACTTCTTACAAAGCATGGATATGATCATTTTTTAACAGAACCGACTTAAATAAAGCCGAATAAATTAATTGCCATGGCTTTCTTTGCAATAAATCAATTCTTATTCAAATAATTTCTTTATATTTTCTCCCTCTTTCTAATAATTTGATTCTCGGCAATGGCGCCTACACTGTAGTGGGTTAGTGAGTTTTCTTTACTCTGATTACCAGGAAAATGGTTACATATGTAACTTATCCAACATAGTACGTGCATCCGGCGCAATTTTGAAAAAGTTTTCCAGCTTATCGCAAGTATACATATCACAAACTGCACAGTTTGCCACCTCTTTTTCCATGCAGCATTTGCGTATTTCACAAACATTACAGTGTGAAAACTTTTGTCCCTCAGAACGGCAGCCGTAACAATTGATATCTTCCGGTTTTATATCTGCGCTAAACTCCGTTGACCAATTTCTAGCCACTTCTACCCGCTTATTGTCATCATTGGTTTTTGTAGCAATATAAGCCTCACATTTAGAACAATCCAGTCCACAGCAGGCAATCATTTTCATACCTCCTCCTTGATCTTAATTATTTATTTTAACCCAACATTTTAATATATGGAAATCCATAACATCAAGACTTACCAACATATAAAGGTAAATTATCTGAAATTAAAAACCTAATATAAAATGTAAATCTTCTTTTTTTTGCTTCTATAATTTCAATATTCATTTAATATTCCATTTAAGGCATCCCGTATAACGTTTAAGGATATATGAAGTTTTTGCGAAACGCAGTGTAGCAAAAATTTGGGAGAACGAGTGCAACGAAGTGAACCATATATCCTTTGTTATACGCCCCGAGCGGAGCTTTGCAGATAGAGAGTGCAACGTGGTCGGAGCGAGGCGGAGAAGTTCAAAAAATATTTTTCGTTCATATCTCCGATAGACTTTCATTGTTAATTATAAATTTGATTTTTTCCGTTTTGAAAAATGAAAGAGGGGTTAGGGGGGAATTTCATTTTTCAAAACTCATTATTTTAATTCCGAAATAAATTTATCAACAAATTCTTCTTTTGTTGCCCACGATGTAACAAGTCTAATTGCTGACTTTTTATCATCAATTTTGCTCCAACCATAGAATCCATACCTTTTATTTAATTTCTCAATTAATTTATTAGGAAGAATTGGGAAAATTTGATTTGAAACTGGCTTTGTTAAAAATTTATAACCTGATTTTTTAATACCTTCTGCTAATTTGGACGCCATTAAATTTGCATGCTTTCCCAGTTCAAAAAATAAATCATCTTTAAACAATTCTAGAAATTGAATCCCTATTACTCTTCCTTTAGAGAGTAACGCTCCTTTTTGTTTCAAATGAAATCTAAAATTTTCTTTCAATTTGTTATTATTGATAATAATAGCTTCTCCAAGCAATGCTCCATTTTTTGTTCCACCAATATAAAAAATATCAACAAGTTTTGAAAGCTCTGACAAAGTTAAATCGTTTTCCTGAGAAGTCAAAGCAGAACCAAGACGAGCACCATCAAGATATAAAAACAACCCGTTCTTTTTGCAGAAAGATGATAATTCTTCCAGTTCTTTCTTTTTATAAATACTTCCAATCTCAGTTGAATTTGAAATAAATACCAATCTTGGTTTTACCATGTGTTCGTCTTGGTGAAAATCAATTACAGATTTAATATCTTGAGGAGTTAATTTTCCGTCTTTAGTTTTAATGGTATTTATTTTATGACCTGTCGCTTCAATTGCTCCAGCTTCATGAACAGCAATATGTCCAGTATTTGCTGAAATAACAGATTCATAAGGTTTTAAGATTGATGAAATTACAATCAAATTTGCTTGTGTGCCACCAGAAATAAAATGAATCTCTGCATTTGAATTTGCAATTTTTTTACGAAGAATTTTTACTGCCTCTAAAGAATAATTATCCTCTCCGTATCCTTCTTCTTGATTCAGGTTTGTTTGGTTCAATACTTGTAAAATGTTTGGATGAGCACCCTCACTATAATCATTTTTAAAACTATATTGGTTCATATTTTAAGTTTAAGAATTAAAATTTATAAATCTATTCATTTTCGGAACGAAGAGGAGAAAATACAATATTATCCCCCTCATTAAATAAAGAAAAAATAAAATTATGATAAGTTGTTATAATAATCATTAATGAGGTATTCCATACCATAAATTCTGAAATTAAATCATAATGATATATATTTTATATGTTTAAATATTCTAAAATGCTCATCATACGTAGCAATACAGTTAATCCCATAATAATTCATAGTAGCAGCATGAATTGCATCTCGTGGAAATATATTTTGATGATCATTCTTTTCTAATATATCTCTTGTCTCACACATTATCTGGAAGTTTATAGGTAAAGCATCATCTACAATCTGTAAGAAATCATTAAAAACCTTTAACCCTTTTTTTAATAGATTAATTGCCCAATAACGGTATAATATTTCCTGTAAAACTTCTGTTGAAGTCACACCAATAATCTTACCCTCTGAAACTGACTCTAATATTTTAATAGAGGGCACCTTGTTTGGATGTTCTTGACCTGCAGCATACATTGGAATATTTGCATCTATGAACACTTTAATTTTCTTTATCATTTAAAGCTCCTTTTATTATTTCTTTTTCCATAGACTCATAATCTGCTACAGGAAGATTTAAAGATTTTAGCCTGCCCAGAGCTTTTAACTTATCCTCTTTATTTTTTATACCATAGTAAGTTGCAACAGCTTCTCTTACCAGCCCTCCAATAGACACCTTTTCTCTCCTTGCCTTCTCTTTTAACTTCTCATACACCTCTTCTTCAAATAAAAGTGTTGTTTTTTTTAAAGACATCATTAATCCTCCTATATTTGCAAATAAACATCCATTGGTATCTATTATGTATACATCTCCATATACATAATATGGCTTTCTTTACATTAAGTCAATTCTTATCCTGGAGTTTTTTACAGCCAGTATAAATATCCTATTCTTAACAAAGTAGAAATACTTGGTTTCTAATCTTTATAATTAATAAACTCATGCTTATTATCATAGCTTCTCCAGGGGTAATTTACGGATGGCTTATATATCCCTATCTACCGTGCGTTAATTATACTGTTTCCATTTCGTCCACTAACTGTTCCCATAGTGATTCAACGTCCAATTTCTTTACCCAACAAAATGTATTCGCTATCAAAACCACTTTTCCTGTAAAACGATTGCGCTATTGTGTTTTCTATCTCTGCACTGACTTCAATTTCATCCATTCCTTTTTGCTTTGCGATTTGAATTGCTTTCTCAATTAGCTTTCTTCCGACTCCTTTTTTTCTGTGGTCCTTAGATATAATAAGCTCATTAATTAAAGCCGTTCCTCCCTTGTGGAATAATGTTTTGTAAAAGATTATCGAGATAAAGCCTATTATAACGCTGTCTTTAACCGCAACATAATTTGAATAAAAGGCAGGAAAATTACTCATTTCTTTAAAAAGCTTATTAAGCTCAATCTGTGTTATATCATGATGTGATTTTGTTGATTCTTGCAGTTCCTTTAACAGGATCCTTATGGCTCTTAAATCATTTTCATCGGCTTGCCTTATTTTTATCATTTATAATATCCTCCTGTATAATGTCCTCATATGATTAATAAATTCTGGTCGTATTTCACTTAACTGTCGCGGACATACGAAGCCCCGAGCGAAGCGAGGTAAGGGAGCGAAGTGACCGCAGAGTTGCCCGAAGCCCCCTTCTTCTATATTGTTTTGTTTGGTTTGACGCCATAAACTTTTATACTCACAACCGAATTAGCAATCTCATTTAAATTTTTAGACGGTATCTTTAAATTCTCAATAATTGTCTTTGCAGTTGGATCATTAGCCAAACACTCAATGGGAAAGGATGTTTCACCAATTATCCCGACATCCAGAAATCCTGCTTTTTTTATGGTTTCTATATATTCATCTTTCTTTACTGCTCCAGAAATACAACCAATATATGCTTCGATAGAGTTCTTTATAAAATCTGGAAGCTCTTTCAAAAGAACTATATCTATGATCATCAGCCTACCACCTGGTTTTAGTACTCTGAAAGCTTCCATAAAAACCCTTCTTTTATCAGGCGCAAGGTTAATAACACAATTTGAGAGCACAATATCAACAGAGTTATCAGCAATTGGTAAATTTTCAATTTCTCCGAGTCTAAACTCTACATTTCTGTATCTGTTTTTCTTGACATTTTCTCTTGCTTTCTCAATCATTTCAGGCGTCATATCTACGCCAATAATCTTTCCATTTTTACCAACTTTGTTAGCGGCAAGAAAACAATCAAACCCAGCACCTGAGCCGAGGTCAAGGACAGTTTCGCCTTCTTTCAAGGAAGCAAGAGCAACAGGATTCCCACAGCCAAGACCTAAATTTGCACCTTCTGGAACTGCTTTAAGCTCTTGTTCGCTGTATCCTATCTTTCTGCTGATATCCTGTGCTAAATCAGTGCTTTCACAGCACGATTTTACCGGAATGCAACAGGAACTATTTTGTTTGGCTATTTTAGCATAACCATCACTTACAATTTTCTTTATTTTTTCTTCTTTCATTTTAGTTCCACCTTAATTTTATCTTTTTTCTTTTTTAGAATCTCTTCCATCATAGGACCGAGCAGATCTTTTACCATTTCTGCAAAATCTTCGGCTTTAATTAGAGAAATACAGCATATTTCCCCATTTTTTTCCCAACTTACAGCAGCTAGTTTATCGCCCGCCCTTATATTCGCCCTGTCTCTTATCTCTTTGGGGAGTATCATCTGTCCTCGCTCATCTATGCTTATTAACGATTCAACTTTGCAGCATCCTACTCCTATGTCCGTTGGTGTACAACAAGACTTATCTTTACCTTTTTTAGCCATTTTTCATCGCCTCCATAGTTATTTATAGTATTCTGAATATTTATACTTTTCTGATTAATCAGAATTCACTGAATTAATTATAACAACATAAGCAATTCTTGCCAAGTAATTTTTGAGATATTTTCTTTAGCGGGCGAAGGGCAATTTCACTTAACTTAAAATAACCGAACTACTTCGTTTATGCATAAATATATGAAATCTAATATTGTATTTTTTCACTTTTATTATCCACTCCCAAAATCCAAAGGGCTTTTAATCCGCCCGATATTACACTGTCTGACGTGATTATAAATTTCTGTAGTTTTAGAACTCTTATGCCCAATTTGTTTTTTTCATCTTCAATAATCAAAATTCTCATAATGATATATTATAACAATTTGCCAGAAATAGATGAAACTTCAATCTACACTCAGACCATTCTCATTGGTAAAATAATAATTAGCTTAAAAACAGTTTTACAGTATAATTGTTATGTTTTATTATATTTTCTATATAATTACCTGTTATATGAATAGGTGACAGTAACTAGAGATAAGAGGAGGGTGGAGCAATGGATCCGAGAATAGAAAAACTGGCAAAAAACCTGGTAAATTATTCCTGCAAGATACAAAAAGGAGAAAAAGTTTTAGTAGAGTGCGTCGGCAACTCCGGAATTCCGCTGAGCAGGGCTCTCATAAAAGAAATATATAAAATTGGAGGAGTGCCGTACATGGAGTTAAAAGATAACAGTATTGTAAGGGAGTTGCTGAAAAAAAGCACTCCAGAACAACTGGAATCCATGGCTAAATATGAGCTTACCCGTATGAAGGAAATGGATGCTTTCATAGGGATAAGGGCCGGTGACAATGTTAGTGAAATGAGTGATGTCACACCGGAAAAAATGTCTGATTATATGAGATATTTAATTAAGCCAGTCAATGAGGAAAGAATAAATAATATCAGGTGGGTGGTTATAAGATATCCTAACAACTCAATGGCTCAACTTGCAAATACAAGTATGGAAGCTTTTGAAGATTTTTATTTTAATGTGTGTAATCTGGATTATAGCAAGATGTCAAAAGCTATGGATAATCTGGTAAATCTGATGAATAAAACAGATAAAGTTCGTATAACCGGTAGAGATACTGATTTGACCTTCTCCATCAAAGATATTCCCGCTGTAAAGTGTGGTGGTGAATTTAATATTCCGGATGGTGAAGTTTTTACAGCTCCGGTAAGAAATTCTGTAAATGGCAGACTGGTATACAACTGTCCGGCCGTCTATCAGGGTGTTGCTTATGAAAATATCAGCCTGCATTTTAAAAATGGTAAGATTATTGAAGCCACCGCCAGTGATACGGAAAGAATCAATAAGGTTTTTGATACAGACGAAGGAGCCAGATATATAGGAGAATTTTCCATAGGTGTCAACCCATATATAACCAGGCCTATGAAAGATGTTCTATTCGATGAAAAAATAATGGGAAGCTTTCACTTCACACCTGGAAAGTGCTACAAGGAAACATCAAATGGCAATGATTCTGCAATACACTGGGACCTGGTATGTATACAAACACCCGAATATGGAGGCGGGGAAATTTATTTTGATGATATTCTGATAAGAAAGGATGGGAGGTTCGTAACCGAAGAACTGGGAGGCTTAAATTCCGAAAACTTAAAATAGCATAAATTACTTTATCTTTTTTATAGGAGCGAAACTTACCAGCAGATGTTTTATACCAGCCTTGCCAAAAATCACATCCAGTTCACAGTCATCAGCCAGTTTCTTTACTTTTAAAATTTTACCCTGCCCCCAATACTTATGCTCTATTAAATCACCTTTCCTGTACCGGTAATCTCCACCATATCCATTTTTATCCGCTGCTCTGCCCTGTGCTCCGCCCCGCTTCATACTTTCAGACTCAATCCTGTTTTCATCAATTATAAGATCCTGGGGGATTTCATTTATAAACCTGGAAACAGTTCTAAAGCTGGTATCGCCATAGATACTATGTGACACCGAAGAAGACAAAAATACCTTTTCTTTTGCCCTGGTAATACCAACATAGCACAGCCTTCTTTCCTCTTCCAGCTCCTCAACACTATTCATACTTCTGGAATGTGGAAAAATTCCTTCCTCCATTCCTATAATGAATACCACCGGGAACTCGAGCCCCTTTGCATTATGAAGAGTCATCAGCACCAGTCCATCCGTACTTTCATCATAATTATCAATATCAGTAAGAAGTGAGACTTCTTCCAAAAATCCATCCAGATTATATAGTCCACCAACATCCCTGGAGTTCTTTTCAGTAACATAACCCCGAGAGTCTCTAGTGGAAACAGCAGAGATGTTGTCTACTGCAGCTTTTTCTTCATACTCTCTGGTAACAGTTAAAAATTCCTTTAAGTTCTCTATTCTGTTTAAAGCTTCGATGGTGTTTTCTCGCTCAAGCTCTCTCATATAGCCGGTTTCCCTCCAGATTTTCTGCAATACCTCACCAACCCCACGCTCTAAGGCAAAACTTCTAAAATCTGCAATAAGTGATATAAATTTATCGATTCTTTCCTTTGCTCTCCTGCCCAGCAGAGGAATTTCATCACCTCTGTAAAAAGCCTCACAAAAAGTCATATTATTCTTGCGGGCATATTTTTCTATAGCAGCAATTGTTAATTTACCAATCTTTCGCCTGGGAACATTCACAATTCTTACCAAACTGACTACATCCTTAGGATTTGCAATTAACTTCATATAAGCAAGCATATCTTTTATTTCTTTTCTATCATAAAATCTTAAACCCCCGTAAATTTTATAGGGTATATTTTGTCTTACCAGGTATTCTTCCACAGCTCTAGACTGGGCGTTGGTCCTATAAAAGACTGAAAAATCCTTGTATTTCTTGTTTTTTTCTTTCATATATTTTTCTATCTTCCGGACTATAAAATTTACCTCAACCTTTTCATCTGGAGCTATATATTTTGAAACCATTTCTCCTTCAGGATTCTCGGTCCATAAATTTTTATGTTTCCTGTTTTCATTATTTCTTATGATAAAATTTGCGGCATCCAGTATTTTCTGAGTGGATCTGTAATTTTGTTCCAGTTTTATGACCACAGTATCATCAAACTGCTTATCAAAATTAATAATATTTTTAATCTCCGCACCGCGCCAGCTATAAATGTTCTGGTCATCATCTCCAACCACACAGATTCTTTTATGCTTTTCCGATAAAAGCATGACAATTTCATTCTGAGCAATATTTGTATCCTGAAACTCATCTACCAGAATATATTTAAATTTTTCCTGGTATTTCTTTCTTACTTCCGGAAATAAATTTAAAATGTCAACTGTAAACATCAAAAGGTCATCAAAATCAAGTGCGTTGGCTTTAAACAGCTTTTCCTGATATAAACTGTAAATTTTAGCCGCTATTTTCTCGAAATAATCAATCGCCTTTTTTGAGAAAGTTTCATAGTCAATAAGCTTATTTTTGGCATCGCTAATGACTGACATCACTGCTCTGGGAGGAAATCTTTTGATATCTATATCCAGTTCTTTTTCAACATTGGATACCAGACTTAATGCGTCATCAGCATCATAAATCACATAATTCCTGGACATGCCCAGGTGATTAATCTCATACCTGAGTAGTCTTGCGCAGAATGAATGGAAGGTACTGACCCACATATATTCCCCAATTCTGCCAACCAGTTCTATGACTCTCCTTTTCATCTCTCTGGCTGCTTTATTGGTAAAAGTAATAGCAAGAATATTAAAGGGGTCTACTCCCCTGCTCTTAATCAGGTATGCAATCCTGTAAGTTAGCACTCTTGTTTTTCCACTTCCCGCGCCGGCAATAACCAGAAGTGGCTTTTCAGTGCTTTTTACCGCTTTAATTTGCTGGGGGTTTAAATATTTTTCTAATTCCAAGTTTCACTAAACTATCTAATTTTCTTTCCAATAACACTGGCAATATTTCTTACCTGGCGTACCAGCTCCACCAGCTCTTTTACATTTAAGGACTGTTGTCCATCACAGAGCGCCAGGGAAGGATTATTATGAGCTTCAACCATAATGCCATCTGCACCTACTGCAACTGCTGCCCTGCTCATAGGAATAACCAGATCACTCTGTCCAACAGCATGAGAAGGATCAACAATTATGGGAAGTTTACTCAGTTTTTTAATAACCGGAACCGCTGATAGATCCAGAGTAAACCTGGTATCAGTTTCAAATGTCCTTATACCTCTCTCGCACAGCACTACTTCTGTATTTCCTCTTAAAGTTATATATTCAACTGCAAGCAACCATTCCTTTATTGATGATGCCCATCCTCTCTTAAGAAGAACCTTTTTATTTCTTTCATTTGCCACTCTACCCACTTTTTTAAGCAGCTCAAAGTTTGACATATTTCTTGTGCCAATTTGTAGTACATCTACGTTATCAGCTATTATATCAACATTCTCAGTATTAGTAACTTCAGTTACTGTCTTAAGACCATATTTAACATTAATTTCCTTTAAATACTTTAGACCTTTTTCCCCAAGTCCCTGAAAGCTGTATGGAGACGTTCTGGGTTTATAAGCTCCGCCCCGTATAAATGAAAGCCCCAGATCTTTTACTACTTTTGCAATAGCATCTAATTGCTCCCAGCTTTCAATTGCGCAAGGCCCTGCAATTACAGTAATATAGCCCTCCTCAATCAGCTTTACAGTGTCTTTGTCTTTAATTCTTTCAAGTTTTTCTTTTTTATTTTCCATTTAAAGATATTTCTTTCTAATATAAAATAATCATTATTGGATACTTTTAAAATACGGTAACCGGATATTTAGAGGCTCTCATCTTTTTCCAAAACCTGAACATTTCTCAAAATGCTTTCAAAAATCTGTATAATATTATCATTATATAGGGGACCCTTATTATATTTAATAATATTATTAATTAATTCTTCCTCCCTTTTTGCATCGTATAAAGGTACATTTCTATCTTCTTTCAACCTTTTTATTTTCATTACTGCTTCTGCCCTTTTATTTAGAAAACCTACAATATTTTTATCAATTTCATTGATCTCTTCTCTATATTCTTTTAACTTTTCTTTAAAGTCGTTTTCCATCAATACTCCTTTAATTCTTTTTTTGTTTTCATTTACTCCCATTCTATAGTACTTGGTGGCTTCGAGCTTATATCATATACCACTCTGTTTACTCCATCAACCTCACCTATAATTCTCGTGCTCATTCTTTCAAGTACCTTATGTGGAAGCTTTACCCAATCCGCAGTCATTGCATCAGCGCTGCTTACTGCCCTTATTATTATAGGATATGCATATGTTCTTTCATCACCCATCACCCCTACACTTTTAATGCTGGCAAGCACAGCAAAAGACTGCCAGATACTTTTATACAGTCCTGCTCTCTTTATTTCCTCAATTACTATCTCATCTGCATTCTGAAGTATTTTTATCTTTTCTTCCGTAACCTCGCCAATTATTCTGATTGCCAGGCCAGGTCCGGGAAACGGCTGCCTCCAGAGTATCTCATCCGGAAGACCCAATTCTATTCCTATCTTCCTTATTTCATCTTTAAATAATAGCCTTAAAGGCTCAATTAATTTAAGTCTCATATCAGCCGGAAGGCCGCCTACATTATGATGTGTCTTTATTCTAGCGGCATCTCTGGTACCGCTTTCTATCACATCAGGGTATAGTGTCCCCTGCACCAGGTAAATTGCATCTTTTATCTTTGACGCCTCTTCTTCAAATATTCTTATAAATTCATTTCCAATTATCTTTCTTTTCTTTTCAGGGTCTATAACTCCCACCAGTTTACTTAAAAATCTATCCCTGGCATTTATATGAATCAGGTTAATTTTAAAATTTTGTTTGAACGTTTCCACAACCTTGCCTGCCTCCCCTTTCCGGAGAAGTCCATGATCAACAAAGATGCAGGTAAGTTTATTACCAACAGCTTTGCTTACTAAAACTGCCGCCACAGAAGAATCTACTCCTCCGCTCAGACCGCATATAACTCTTCCCTCTTTTACTTTATCTTTTACTTTTTTTATCTGCTTTTCAATAATGGAAACCATGGTCCAGGTAGGTGAACATCCACAGATATCAAACAGGAAATTCTTAAGTATATCCATCCCGGATGGTGTATGCATTACCTCGGGATGAAACTGTATCCCATATATTTTATTTTTAGGTTCTTCTATACCCGCAATAGGAAGATTGGGAGTGGAAGCTATCACATTAAAGGCTGGAGGAATCTTAACCACGCTATCCTTATGACTCATCCAGCAGGTTTCTAGGGGTTTTAAGTCTTTAAAAAGTGGCGATTTTAAGTTCAATTTTATTTTTGTTTTTCCATACTCGTTGTGTCCGCTGGTGATAATCCCACCATCAAATAACCGGGCTATCAACTGCATTCCGTAACAAATTCCAAGTATGGGTATGCCCAGAGAAAAAATCTCTTTATCAACTACAGGAGCTTTTCTGTCTTTTGATAGAATACTGTAGGGCGAACCAGAGAGTATCAGACCACTGGGTTTCTTTTCCTTTATTTTTTCAATATCAGTATCATATGGAATAAGTTCAGAATAAACCCTGAGTTCCCTGACTCTCCTTGTAATTAATTGGCTGTATTGCCCGCCAAAATCTATTACCGGTACACTATCCATATTACGACCCCATACCTACTCTCTGTTGCTGCTGGTGAAGTTTACCTTCTGTTTTAATTGATGGAGCCACCATTACTTCAGCTTTCTGGAAATCCTTGATGTTTTCATAACCGCATGTAGCCATTGAAGTTCTCAGCGCTCCAAATAGATTTAAAGTTCCATCATTTTCAAATGCAGGCCCCACCAGTATTTCTCTCAAGCTAGCAACTACATCTGTCTTAATTCTGGTACCCCTTGGAAGATCGGGGTGGAAGGTGGCCATACCCCAGTGATAACCCCTGCCTGGAGCTTCTTTAGCCCTTGAAAGCGGGGAACCTATCATAACCAGATCTGCGCCGCAGGCAATAGCTTTCGCAATATCTCCGCCTGTACGCATACCGCCATCAGCAATCACTAATGAGTACTGTCCTGTTTCCTCCAGATGTCTGACTCTAGCAGCTGAAGCATCCGCAATCGCAGTAGCCTGAGGCACACCAATCCCCAGCACCTGCCTTGTGGTACACGCTGCTCCGGGACCGACACCTATTAGAACACCAACCGCTCCTGTTCGCATCAGGTGCAGGGAAGTGGAATATGATGCACAGCCGCCAGCTATTACCGGGACCGGACATTCAGGAATAAATTTTTTCAAATCCAACGGCATTTTTGTCTTACTCACATGCTCAGCGCTAACCACCGTACCCTGTATTACCAGAATATCAAGACCAGCATCTATAGCTATATTATAGTACTTTTCAACATTTTTAGGAGTTAAGGAGGCGCAGGCTATATCACTTTCTTTCTTTATCTGTTTTACTCTTTTAGCAATTAATTCCTCTTTAATGGGCTTACTATAAATTTTCTGCATTTTACTTGTAGCTTCTCCTGCAGAAAATTTTGAAATTCTTTCCAGAATTTCATCCGCATTATCATATCTGCACTGCAGACCCTCTAAATTCAACACAGCAAGCCCTCCTATTTTTCTCATTTCTATAGCAAATCTCACGTCTACAACACCATCCATTGCTGAAGCCAGTACGGGCAGTTCAAGTTTATATTCTCCAATATTTACTGAAATATCAATATCCTCCGGATCTCTGGTTCTTCTGCTTGGAACTATTGATACTTCATCAAAACCATAAGATCTTCTGCCGGTTTTCCCCTTGCCAATTTCTATTTCCATTTATTCCCCTTATCTTTTAAGTTTTTTCTCTTCTTTCTTTACTAATCTTTTAATATTTTCTCTATGAGTAATAAAAGTAAGTGCACACCACAAAAATGCTGCAATTACTATCAGCCACGTATGTCCGGTAAAATAAAATGAAATGGGAACAGCTACTGCCGCGCTTAAAGATGCCAGAGATACAATTCTAAAAACCGCAAAAACAACAGCCCAGGTACCAAGAATAATAACAAATGGAAGTATCTTCAACCATATGGGATTATCCATGAATGGCAGCATTGATACTCCGATTACTACCCCTAAAGAAGCTGCGATTCCCTTTCCACCTTTAAATTTAATGTAGACAGGAAAATCATGGCCCAATATAACAGCAACGGATACGATGGAAAGAAGTATTAGAGCCTTATCCTGAGGATAAATCTGAGGATAAATGAAGTACAGTACCAGTACTGGTGTGAACCCTTTTATGACATCAACAACTATTGTTAAAATACCATAACCTGCGCCAAGTGTACGGGTAATGTTAGTTCCCCCCACATTTCCGCTTCCATATTTTCTTATATCATCACCCTTTTTTATTCTATGAATTACATAAGCAGTTGGAAACGCGCCAAAAAGGTAGGCTGCAATTATAAATACAATCTTATAAAATAAATTAATATTCATAATATATAATAATAATTATCTATTATATTGGTTTAGAAACTCTAGAAAAATCAAAAAGATATAAATCCTTTAAAAAACTGTAAATTACTCTCTGAAAATCCATAGAATAATAATAAAAGAAATATTACTATAAGTCATTGATTTATTCAATTTATTAAGTAAGGCTTTCGGATAGCCATATTACCTGGGTTTTTAAGGCTTGGATAAAACTAATTTTTTCTGAAGTATCTAACACCTTCTAAATTTTTAAAATCAGAATCCTGAGTCCAGACTATTGCATCATACATTCTGGCAGTAGCATATATTATGCTGTCTGCCATCGGTATTTCTAGTTTGATACTTAGCCTGGCTGCAAAAATTGATATTGAATCAGTTACTTCGATAACTTTTGGTTGTTGCATTAAAGCTATAGCCTGAATGGCTGAATTATCATCTTTTTCTGATGCTATCTTCTTATACACCTCATATAAATTAATGACTGAAACAATGAGTTCATCGGTATTTTCAATTACGGGAGCAAAGAATTCAGCATTTTTACCATCTGTAAAATATTCTAACCAACCTGACGAATCAACTAAATTCATATCCTGTCTTCTTCTCTTAAAATATCAGAATTCATACCCTTCAAAAAACCTCGGGCATCTTTAATATTTTTTAAAATAATGTACTCTATCCTGTCTTCTGCTTGAATTACCTGTAATTTCTGGCCAGGTTTTAGTTTTAATCCCTTACGTATTTCTTTAGGAATTACTATTTGATATTTTGGTGAAATAGTTATTGTTTTCATTTTGATATCCATTATTTTTACAAAATAATATATCGATTATTAATTAGTATGTCAATACTTTATCGATGCCAATTTTATTCTTTAGCATTGAGTTTATATAATCAGTAATATTACTACAAAATTAATATGCAGGTTTTTAATAATACACTATCTGGTGAAATGAGTATAAGACTTAAAATCGTTAAAATTATGCCACCATATAAATAAGGGCTGGCTTTAATATTAAAGCCAGCCCTGTTTCCTCTTTTATTTTTACTTTTAAAGTTAAAGTAATTTTAATAGTAACTTTAATCAACTGTTATTACATTGGAGGCATTCCTCCGCCTGGATAGCCACCTCCTGGAGGCATCATAGGACCTTTTTCCTTTTCAGGCTTTTCTGCAACCACAACTTCAGTTGTAAGCATAAGTGCCGCTATAGATGCTGCATTCTGAAGCGCGCTTCTGGTAACCTTTGCCGGGTCTATAATTCCGGCATCTATCATATTCATATACTTCTCGTTTAAAGCATCCAGACCTTCACCCTGAGGTAACCTCTTAACTTTCTCCACAACAACTGAGCCTTCCATACCGGCATTTGAAGCTATTTGCCTTAGCGGTTCCTCCAAAGCTTTGGTCACAATGGCTGCGCCGGTTCTAATATCACCATCAAACTTTTTAAGATCAATTTTCGGAATTATATTTATAAGCACAACCCCTCCACCTGAAACAATTCCTTCCTCAACTGCAGCTTTGGTAGCCGACAGGGCGTCTTCTATCCTGTGTTTTTTCTCTTTTAACTCTACTTCAGTTGCAGCGCCAACTTTTATTACTGCCACACCTCCTGAGAGTTTTGCCAGCCTTTCCTGAAGTTTTTCTTTATCAAAATCTGAATCACTTTGATCTATTTCATTTTTAATTTGCTTTATTCTGCCTTTTATGTCATTTGCCGAGCCTTTTCCTTCAACAATGGTTGTATTTTCTTTATCTATCTTAACCTGTCTGGCCGAACCAAGCATATCAAGAGTAACGTTTTCTAATTTTACACCAATCTCTTCACTTATTACTTCTCCATTGGTTACTATCGCAATGTCTTCCATCATAGCTTTTCTTCTATCTCCGAATCCAGGAGCCTTTACTGCAACAACAGTAAGGGTACCCCTAAGCTTATTAACCACAATAGTTGCCAATGCTTCTCCTTCAACATCCTCAGCAATTATAAGAAGTGGTTTTCCAGACTTCTGAATTTTTTCAAGAACAGGAATTAAATCTCCAACTGCCGCTATCTTCTGGTTTGCAATAAGAATATAGGGTTCATTTAAAACTGCTTCCATCCTTTCAGCATCAGTTACCATATATGGAGAAAGATACCCTTTATCAAACTGCAGACCTTCAACCAGTTCTATCTCAATACCAAATTTATTTGATTCTTCAACAGTAATAACTCCATCTTTGCCTACCTTGTCCATTGCATCAGCTATAGTATGCCCGATTGTATCATCTGCTGCTGAAATAGCTGCGACTTCGGCTATTTTCTTTTTATCTGTAGAAATATCCCGGCTCATCTGGCCAATCTGATCCACTACTATATTAACTGCCTCTTCTATTCCCTTTTTTAGCAGTAAAGGATTAGCTCCTGCGGCTACATTTCTTAATCCTTCTTTTACCATTGCCTGCGCCAGAAGTGTTGCTGTAGTGGTGCCATCTCCTGCAACATCATTAGTTTTAGTTGCAACCTCCTTCAAGAGCTGAACCCCTGAATTTTCAAAAACATCTTCAACATCAATTTCCCTTGCGATAGTCACGCCGTCGTTAGTAATTGTAGGAGCACCATATTTTTTATCCAGCACTACGTTCCTACCTTTGGGTCCAAGAGTGACCTTAATTGCATCTGCTATTATATTTACGCCCCTTTCCAGGGATCTTCTTGCGATCTCATCATACTTAAGCTCTTTAACCATTACCTTCTTACCTCCTTTTTAAAATAAAACTTTTATTTCACAATTGCCAGAACATCACTTTCTTTTATAATCAGATGTTCTTCACCGTCAATTTTTACTTCCGTCCCTGAATACTTGGAATAAAGAACAACATCTCCAACCTTTACTTCCATAGGAATTTTCTTACCTTTTTCATCCTTTGCTCCCTCACCAACTGCGATTACTTTGCCTTCCTGGGGTTTTTCCTTTGCAGAATCCGGAAGAACGATTCCGCTCTTAGTTTTTTCTTCACTAGGCTTTGGTTTCACTAATAGCCTGTCACCAAGTGGTCTGTATCCCATTACTTTTCCTCCTTCTAAAATATATTAACATTTATGCAAAAACACAAAAATAAATTAGCACTCTCTTTACTAGACTGCTAACACTTAGAAATAATAGTATAGTGAAATTAAAAAATCAAGAATAAAAATTAATAAATTTTTGTTTTTAAAAACATGATTAAATAAAAACCATAAAATTAGCCCTGAAACAGAAAGTAATTAGATATCGCTTCTGGAATAAACATCAACTTCCAGATCGTCGAATCTGCCCTCTAAATATCTATAATATCCCAGACAGGCAACCATTGCTGCATTATCCATGCATAAGTAAAGAGGAGGAATAAAGATTTTAATATTATTTTCCCTGCCCTTTTTTAAAAATTCTTCCCTGAGTTTGCTATTGGCAGCAACGCCACCGCTAATAAGGATATTTTTTACACCAAATTTACCAGCAGCTTTAATGGTTTTTTCAGTTAAAACCTCAACTATAGATTTCTGGAAACTTGCAGCAAGACTGGAGATATTTTTTCCAGCTGTAAGCTTTTTGTATTTTTTTGTTCTATAGATTAAAGATGTTTTTAGCCCGCTGAAACTAAAATTAAAGTCTCCGCTATCCATCATAGGTTTTGGGAAATCTATATAATAAGGATCTCCCCTTTTAGATAGCCTGTCAATAATAGGACCTCCAGGGTAACCAAGACCTAGATACCTTGCAATTTTATCATATGCCTCTCCTGCTGCATCATCTACAGTATGCCCTATTTCTTTTATATTCCAGTCACTGTCCACAAAATACAAACTTGAATGACCTCCAGAAACAATAAGCCCTATAAACCCGCCCTTGATATCAGGATTTTTTAGAATATTAGAATAGATATGAGCCTTAAGATGGTTTACAGCTACAAGCGGTATATTTTTAGAATAACTTATGGCTTTGGCTGCTCCAACCCCTATCAGCAGAGAGCCTATAAGACCGGGCCTGTTGGTAACACTGACTGCGTCAATCTTATTAAAATTAATACCGGATCTCTCAAGCGCTTCATTTATAACTATATCTATTACTTCTATATGCTTCCTTGACGCTATTTCAGGGACAACTCCACCATATTTTCTATGAATCTCATTTTGAGAAGAAACTACATTGGAAAGTATTACCGAGCCATTCCTGACAACTGAAGCGCATGTATCATCACACGAAGTCTCAATGCCCAGTATATATATCTCTTCTTTGCTTTTCTCTCTTATAGCATCCATTTTTCAAAATATCATATTAGTTTGCTTACTGCTTAAGTACTTTTTTGGTAGAATAGTATTCATACTAACTGCCAAAAGACACAAATTCCCTGACATAGACAGGAATGAGATTTTTAGCTTTTACTTTCCTTACTGCATTAAAATAAGCACAAATATTTAAGTGTCTTGCTATGGGGTAAGCAGTTTTTTTATCCAGATTAAAAATTTTATTTTGCCTGGCTATATCAGATAACATCTTTCCATAATTTATACAGCAGTTTCCTCCAATTAATATTTCAGGGTTTTTATATCCGCTCCCGCAATCCGGTATTTTTAAAACTCCGTTTGCTGTTAATCCATTTAACAAATCTTTCAGGTCGCAATTGCGAACTAAAAATTTTTTCCCTTCTTTACTTATAAAGTAATGCCTACCTCCAGTTCCAATCCTGGCCAGATATTTGCTCCCTCTGTCGACCTCAGAAGTCAGATTATAAAAGGCAAAATAAACTTCACCCTTTCTTACATCAAGACAGGGCATAATAAGCACCGGGATATTTTTTTTAAGGCAGCGGGTAATAAAACTGATGTTTCTATAGCTAATGCCTAGGGCAAAAATATCCAGCGAATCTATGCCAAAAGCAGGCTTCCCTTCCAGCCAGGATAAAATTTTTATAACACTAACCCCTATCCTGGTGCCGGTAAAATCGCCAGGACCAACATTTACGCCAAAAACATCTATATCTTTTATGGTAAGTCTGGCTCTGGATAAAGCCTGGCCCAGTAAGCTCATTATATTTACCATATGCTTCATACTGTTGTAATCGGATGTCTCCGATAACAACTTCTCATTTTGATTTACAGCAACACTTAACCTCCCGGTGCTGCTATCGATACTTAAAATATTCATAATATTACTCGCCGCTCTTCTCCAGTATTTTCTTAAACCTTTCCAGTCTCAGATCCCAGTACTGGCTGCCACTGTTAAAAATTATCTTCCTTTTTGTGGAAATGTTGCTCTTATCTATCAGATAACTCAAATTTATTTCTAAATATTCTTTTTTTATATAATCTTTTATCTTGTCTCCCCATTCTATACATACAATTGAAATATCGTCATACAGGTAATCATCCAGGCCAATTCCATTTATCTCGCCGGTATTTTCCAACCTGTATAAATCAGCATGTATGAACTTTCTCCAATTATCAATACTGTATTCACTCAATATGATAAAACTTGGACTTGAAAGATTTTCCTTTAAGTCAAATCCTTCAGCTATACCGGAGATAAAAGTTGTTTTCCCCCCACCCAGCTCCCCTGAGAAAAGAACAATATCACCCTTTGAGATAACTCTGGAGAATTTTTTTCCGAGGTTTTTGGTAAAAATAGAAGAATTTGAAATAATCTCAATTCGCATATCAAAAGAGCCCTAACTGTTCGCCTTTATTCTGTTTGTCACCGGTAGTTTCAGATTCCAGGTTTAAAATATCTTCCTCGCAAGCAGGCACCTCACTGTCAGAGTCAATTAGCCTTTTTATTTTTTGAAAATCCTGCTTTAAAATTTCCATTCTGGATGGGGTATAAAGAACAGCTGCGGGATGATTTATGGGCATAATAATACGGCTGTCAACTTTAAATACCTTTCCCCTGAGAGTATTTATACCCTTATCGGTATTCAGTAGAAGCTGTGTGGAAATTTTACCCAGGGTACAGATTATTTTTGGATCAATTATTTTTATCTGCTCCAGCAGATAACTCTTGCAGGTATTTATTTCCTCTATCCTTGGATCCCTGTTGCCTGGAGGCCTGCATTTTAAAACATTTGCGATAAAAACCTCGCTCCTGTCAAATCCAATTGAATCAAGCAGCTCGTCCAGTAATTTTCCTGCCTGCCCCACGAAAGGCAGACCCTGCAAATCTTCATTTTTGCCCGGAGCTTCTCCTACAAACATAACCGGCGCATAGGCACTTCCACTACCAAAAACAAATTTAGTCCTGCTTCTGGAAAGCTCGCACTCCTGGCAGCCTCTGATTTTAAGATAAAATTCCTTTAGCTTTTCCCTTTTATCGTAATCTCCCATAACCTATTGCTGAAAACTCCCTGCTGCATATACTATTTTTTTATCTCTATTTATAACTCATAATATTTCATACTTCAATATTTATATAGCTTTCATTTACAAAAAAAGAAATTTTTTCTATTATTAGCTAAAAAAGGCAATAAAAAATTATATAAAAGGGGATCTAAATATGAAAACCAAAATAGTAATTTCCGCTCTTATTTTAGCATTTGTCTTCGCATCATTTATTGGATGTACACTCGGTCCGGTAGAGATTGAAGAAATTACTGTTTGTAAAAATGTGGATAGCAATTATAAACCTGTAGATTCTACATATGTTTTCCCTCCAGAAACTACTGTAATTTGCCTGGCAGTTAAGATCAATAATTTCACTCCCAAAGATAAATTATCTATCACATTGATTTACCTTGAAACAAACGATGAAATAGCTAAACAGGAAGCTGACCAAGAAAAATCTGGTTCCGGTTATCAATCTTTTAAATTTCTATACAATCAGGGTTTCCCTTCTGGAAGATATAACGCAATGATTTACCTGAATAATGAGCTTGCTGAAACTGTAGAATTCTCAGTGGAGTAAAAAGGATAACCTTTGTTATTTTAACATTTTCGATAGATATATCTTAATCTCCAAATCTAAAATAGCTAATGGGGCTGCTTTAATGACTTATTATTCTAAAATACTTGATGAAGTTTAAATTAATTATACTATTTGAAGAGCAAATATAAGCGTCTTACCTATTTCATCCATTACATTGTCATCCAATTTAAATTTGTATTCAGATTTTAAAATATCTACTTTTTTTATTATATAGATTTCACTACAATTAAACTTAGTATCTTTAGGAAATCCATTATCTGAAGCTTTTAATAATACATCTGTAGGATAAATATTATCGGTTCTTTGTGATGTTCCAAGTAATATATTTACCTTATCAGTTTTTCTATAAAAGGAGCCTCCTTGTAAAATTAATACATATTTATCCTTTATGGTTTCACTACCGTTTTTACCTATTAATAATTTTAAATTTTTACAATAATATATAGCACCTCTTTCAAGAATTATTTCTGGATTCATTTTTATTTAGATATTACTTTATATTGATAATCCATAAATCCTTTATCACATAAAGAGCCTTTTGGTTCAAATGGTTTACCCTTGTAATCCTTCAGAGAACCCTTTTCTTTTTTAACTTCCAAGATTTTCTTATTAACATATTCATAGATATCACCAAAATTTAAAATGTCCCCCCATTTAGCACTTATCATTGGTTCAGTTTTATACGAGATGTTCTTTAATTCCTCATAATCCAATTTTCCATACTCACTTATAATATATTCCAGTATATCTATCTCCTGATTTGTAAGATTCCTTTTAAACTCATAATTGTCTAATATTGAATATAAGTAATAAGTTCTCAATTTCCAAAGTGAAATATTCTTGCCTTTCTTAATTATATTATTCTGCACCAATTCATCTATACAATCATAGATAGATTTACTAAAAGGCCCGTGGTAGTGGTAGTTATAAACTATTCCAGTAATACTACTACCAAAATATTTATAAAAATTATAATCTGACAGGTAAATTAATTTAACTATTTTAGTATTATTTAAATTTGGTACTCTTTTAATTAGATAATAAATAAGAGAGCACAATTTCTTATTCATATTTGCTCACCTCTTTAATTATATTGTGATATTACGAAAATTCTTCTATTTAAAAAATAAATTTATTTTATATATTATTTTACCCTAACACACTATTTTTTAAAATAAAATTAATTCTGCCATATATTTCACAATTATTAAATCTAAAACTAATCTCATTTATATATGCCTGTAAATATTTTTATTATCTGTATAGGAGCCTATCCCCTCCGGGAGAACTCTGGGAGAAACTCACTACATTGGAGCATGGTGCATTGCAACCAGATAAACAATCTTTTGGCCAAACTCTTTAATAAGACCTAGGGGTTACCTCTTCTTTTTCAGTATAAAACCTGTTTGGTGGTATATAATTATGTTCTTCGTTTTTTGAGTAGTTGATAGGATTGTTGGTAGATAGACCAAGTCTTTTCCTAATTTCTTTTTTCTGTGTTTCTGAATTACCTGTTGGTTTGAATTCCTTTGACTCTAACAATTTCTTTTTTTATAGATTCTCGAATAAATCCTGTGGTGACACCTGAACCTCTGTTCCCTCTACGGTATAATCTGGTTTTAAGGTCAGAGTAATATAAACATTATCTTCTACTTTAATCTCCTCAAAACTGATTTCTTTTCGCCCTGTTTTAATTTCTTTATCATCAAAGTACATTCTGCCATATACCTCTTCTTCAGGTGCTCCTTCTGGCAAAATATATTCGGTAAAGATTTCTGCCTCTTGGATAATTGGAACTACAAAATCAGCAAACCCATAACCCATAATGGTTAGATTACGACCAGATATTTCTTTCACAGTGCCATTAATAGAAAGATTCTGGATTACTCCCGAGGTAAACAAAGAGTCTATTTTTTGAAGCTTTTCTTGCATTTCTTCTATTTCTTTATCTTTATCTTCTACCTCTTGCTTTAATCCAGCTATTTCTGTTTTTAATTCTTCTTGTTCTTCTGCCTTTTCTTCTGTCGGAACAGATTCTTCTACCGGTGGTACTGCAGGCCTGCATCCACCTGAGCCAAATACTGCTACCAATGATATGCTCATTACTAGCACAAGTACCCATAATAATGGTTTTAATGATTTTTTCATTTTCACCTCCAATAACTAACGTTTTATTTTATAAAGATTATATTATTATATAATATTAATTCAATATTTTCTATTTAACGTATTAATTTTATCTTTAATTATTTTTTCATTTATTTACCCTATGCGAAAAATTTTAGCACTAAAAAGCAATTTATATAAACCCTTTAAATGACTTCATTCCATTTTCTACGTCAAATGTTGGCCAGGGTGATGTAGATAGTGGTTGTGCTTATATCGAAATGCCCCAGGATGCCCCAAAGTGTGAAATTTCGAACCGGATTTTGAATGAATTAATCAATTTGAAAGATCTATTTAGTGACTAAAAGAAGTCTTTTGTTGTTTCTATAAAAAAACTTTGTTACACTACTCTTGATTATATAAAAAAGAGGAGTCATTAATGCATAAATTGCAACAATTTACTGCAATCATCGAAAGAGAAGAAAATCAATATGTTGCTCTCTGCCCGGAACTTGACATAGCTAGTCAAGGAGAAACTGTAGAACAAGCTAGAACGAATCTTATAGAAGCTCTAGAATTGTTCTTTGAAACTGCCTCCCCACAAGAGATTAATAAACGATTACACAATGAAGTCTTTATTACACGACTAGAGGTATCTGTTGGGTAAGCTGCGGATTTTATCAGGACAAGAAGTCTGTGAAATTATGTCACAGCATGGTTTTAAAATGATTCGACAGCGAGGCAGTCACATTGTAATGCAAAAAAAGATTGAAGCAACGACGATAACTGTACCCGTTCCGAATCATAAAGAAATTAGAATTGGAACACTCAAATCCATTATCAGGCAATCAAGAATACCCTCTTCTGAATTTGAGTTTTGAAAAATTTAAAAACTACCAGGCGGTAATAAATTATAAACAAACTTCTAAGAGATTTAACAATTTAGACTTGCCGTCTATAAAAAATATAATAAAATTAATATTTTATTAATTGGCTCATTATTTGCTAGCATTTTTTGGTTGCCACAAGGTATAAAATTTCAAACCGGATTTTAAAAGAAATAATTAAATTTAAGGAATTTTTGACATCTTACCCAAATCCCCTAAAGGACTTCATTCCGTTTTCTACATTAATGTTGGCCAGGGTAATATAAATTTTGTTTGTGCCTAGTTTGATGAGAAAATTTATTATGAATTTAGGCCCACTAGTGCGAGGGTAAAACTATAAAAAAGTAACGAATTTTGTCTCCAAAGCAGGTAACGGATTCTGGAAGAAATAAAACTTTAATTTAGATGGTGTAAGGATAAAATGTTACTATAAAAAGTTACTGATTTTGGAAAATATCAATTACTTAAATTATAGCAGTAGAGCCACTTTGCGTACTACATACACTGTTTTAGTAAAGGATGCAAGCTGTAGCTTGATTTTAGTATCGGTATAGGGCCTACCCCCCTCCGGGAGGACTTGGGGACAACTCATCACATTGGGGCAAGATGTATAGTAGTCAGAGGAACAACCTAAAGAAGACCATGTGTAACTACTGCTTCGATGATCATTATTACAGGCAGTTTTATCTTTCCATTTACTACCGAAAACTCTTACAAAACAATTTATAAATTCCCAGTAAGAAGGATACCCAATGGTGAAAAGGAAGGATGCTCGTCACGTGCCGGGTCATTTGTAAGGTTTATCTGTCCTGACCCATCTATATTCATTATGTAGATTTCCCAGTTTCCATCACGGTCGGACATAAAGGCAATTTTATCTTTTGCAGTAGCTTCAGCTCCTTCTTCTTTACAGCCCACTCCAATTAGAATTATTAATACTGTAAATCTCACCAGTTATTCTAACTTAACTACTTTTAGTTAACAACGTGTCTAACTGTAGGGGTTCATCCCAATACAGTTATATATATTATATTTTAAAAATAATATCTATAATCCAAAAATTAATGATTTTTTCATTTTTCCCCAATGCTCTAACCATTAAAATATACAATTTAAAAACCATCTTGGTTTCTTATTCTTTAAGAAAAATTTAATAACTTCTTTCGCCACCTTAGAGTAATTAATAGGCTTTCCATTATTTAAAATTTCATTCCAAATAGTATCATAGAAATTATCTTTTCTATTATAAAGTATATCAATCGTTTTCATATGTATGATTCTATTCCTAATATTTTTCAAAGATTGATAATCTGCCCAAAGAGGGTTTTCTTCATTAAAATTAACTTTCTTTATTTTTGACAATATAAATTTCATTTTTTCCTGTAAAGAAATTTTTCTTTGTATTTTATCTCTATTAAAAGTCTTCAAAACACCCTTAATCTTTTTCTTATATATATAAGAATCTGGAATACATTCATTTGTAAATGATTCTAATGAAGTATATGCAAATATAATTGAAGCCATATAATATTCTATACTGTTGAAACATCTTTTTTCATTTTGGCTTTTCTTTTGTAAAAGAGTACTTAAGTTAAAAATTTTAATTGCCTGATTATAGAACTTATAAGACAGATTTAAAAACATTGCAGTGGCATTAGGTGTATATATAACTGTGCTTTTATCATTTATCTTTACTGGATGTACTTTTACAATAGGTTCCCCCTTCTTCAACACTGTGCCATAAGGGCTTACACTTTCCTTAGAAATTGTAGTGATTGCTTGTAATCTCCAATCAAAATCTTCTATTCTCCTAAAATCTTCTTTTTTATTAATCATGTTGAAATCAGTACAAAAGTCTTAATTTTGATAAATAAGTAGAATTAATTTCTTTAGTGACTTACATCATATTATTTCAAAATTCTGAAAAATTATATTTATTGTATTTTACAAGATATATTCTTTAAGCTGACTTCTGTTTTTATAAAGTTATATAATAGAGATCTAATATAAACAATTAAATCAATATTTACAGTTAATTCTTTGCTCGCTTTAGTATTTTTTAAGTAATCTATTTGTGATTGTTTTAATTCTATAGCTCGGTATATTTGTTTAGTTTCCTTCTTCTTTATATTTAACTTTTCATTAATACATACTTGATTTAACAATTTTCCCAATCCCCTATCATCCTTAATCCATAATGAAAATATACCCCCTTCTAAAAAGACATTTATATATGGTGAATTGTTTTTGATCAAAAGATATACATCAATAGTTGGGATTCCATACAATCTAACTACTATTGCAGGGTATTGCTCCCTTGCTCGTATTTCTATATCCTTTATAAACTCCTTTTGAGGATAAATTTTTCTACTTATTATGGGAATTACTTTTTTAAATATCTTAAAAAAAAATGATAATAAAAGTTCTTTAATCATCTTATAATTACTCTCTAATACCTTTTATTTACCCAGATATTATTTTTAAATTCCAGAAATTACTTAATCATTCAATAATCCCTAAAACATTTATTTTATTACTTTTTGAGATAATATTATTTTTAACTAAAAGTAATACTTATAATAATACTTTTTGAACAGGCATACAAAAATAATATTTATAATCAAAAATCGGTAAATAAATAATATAAATTCTTACCAATAACGCTTCTCTAAATATGATAATAAAGATTGGCTGTCTACTATTTCTGAAAAAGGACTTAATAATTCTTGGGGTGTGATAGGTTTATATTTATCAGGATTTTTTAGAGTATTCTTCCAAGCTTCTGAAATATCTTTTCCTTTCAATTTTGGTGAGGTTATATTATTTAATAATTTCTTATTCTCTTTAGGAATAACATGAACATTATAATAATCACTGCAACAATGATCCCTGTTTTCTATAAGTTTCCAAGCTAATAAAGTTTGCCTCATCAACTGGTAGAATGGCTCATAATAGAATGCTTTTACATCCATCTTTTTAAAAGGTGATTTACTATCTTTTATGAGATCATCATATACTTTAGCTCTTTCTGGAATATATTTATTTTCAGAGTGATAATATTCAGTATATTTCCATTCAATCAAAAAAAATACTTTTACCCCTTTTCTATTTTTTCCTATCATAACTGCATCGACTGATGTGCAATTGGCACCTCTTGTCCATGACTTCTCCTTTAGGTATTGCTTACATCCAATAAATTCAAATTCAACATACCCGTCATCAACTATTAAAGCTTCTGTTATTTCGTTATCTATTCCAGTCAAGACAGCGGTAGCAAGGTCTTTCCTTTGGCGCAAGTAGTATAGGTGGTTAACACATGATATTTGTGAAGACAGCAAATGACCAGTAGGATCATCTTTATTTCCTTGCCACCAAGGTATTTCATTTCTTTTAAAATATTGAAGTGCATCTTCCCTTACGCTTTCCCAAAGGTTTAATGCGGGTTTATTAAGGACAAATTTTCGCTCTTTCCCAAAAAATATCCCATTGCCTGGATCTCTAAATAAAGCTCCTCTGATATTAATAGCTTTTTGACGCTCTTTTTCTCTATAGTTCATATACTATTTTTATTTATTATGCTAAAAAAATGATATTTAAAATCTAAAGTGTTTACCCGATTGGTGTTATTCGTGTACTTAGCTTCCAAGTCCACCTAAAATTACCTAATTAATGTTAAAATTTAAAAGCCATCTATTTAAATAATATAAGCTAAAAACTAAAATAAACCATTGAAGTTAGACCCATCTATTGTGTCAATTATGCTGAAATCAATGCCATTTCTAAAGCCTCTAAATTCTAATATGTGAAAGCACCAATCCAAACTACAATTATTATAATATTTTACAATATTGAATTGCTCATCTAACTTAGCTAAATATTTCGCAAAAGCCGTATAAGTTTTATTTCCCTCAATATATTTTTTTATTTCTTCTACTTCCCTATGAAAAATTTTCTCATTAATCTTCTGGTCATAGGAATTTTTCCATACAATTGTTGGTGAAAAGCCAGGAACTATAATTACAATATGTTTATGGTTTTTTACAGGGTATTTATATAACTGCCCTTTTATATTCCTTGATGTTCCAAAACCGATACTCTTCCTAATTTTAAAAAGTCTTTCATCTATATCTAATGGAAAACATTGTTCCAGGCCTTGGGCAAAAGCATAGTTTGTAAACTCATAGGTTTGTTTGCCTTTTATTTCAAATACCCAGCACTGGTCTTCTTTTTCAGCAATTAAGTCAATGAAATTTATCTCTTCTTCAAGGTTATAACCCTTATTTTTTAAATATATTTTTAGTGCGTTGCGAATGCAATCTTCTTGATCTATACCTATATAGTCTTTTGAAAATGCATATAAACAATGCGGACGATTTCTACCCTTATGCCCTCGAGGGTTTTCAAATAACTTATAAATTAAATCACCGCTGATAGGATCTAATATGTCAAAGATTTTTTCCTTAGTTGTTTCAAAGTGATAAGAATTATAAATTTCACTTATTAATTGACTGGTTTTAACAGGATTATACAGCTCAGACAAACTTTTGCTTTTAAACCATTCCTGGATGGCTTCTCTATCATTCATTTTTTATTAGTGCTGTTATATTATTTTTATATCAAAGCAATATTTATAATTATACTATTAATCATTCTTTTCAAAAATAATATTTATTATCAATTTTGAGAATAGTAATACATCTTCTGTATAGAAGATGTATTATATAGCATGGAAAAATATTGTTGTATGGAATTTATTTCTTTGATGTCAATTTAATAATATCATCTTAATAAATATTTATTCTATTATAATTAATGAAAATAAAAAAAATCTTCCTTTTTTCCAGAGATTCTTTTTTTTATTTTCCTGACATTTCTTTACAGGTCTTTTTGTAAATATAACTTATTTATAGATTTTTATTTATTATTTTATCTTGCCAACTATCAATTATAGACTCTTCAATATCATCAGCATTAAATACCTTAAATATTTTTCTGATTATGTTATTTGCAATTTCTTTATGTTTTAATTGAATTTCACTAATATCATATTTTTTAACAATTACAATATTTTTCTCTCTGGAAAAGAATTCATGCCAGTTTATATCTAAAGCAGGATTTAAAGTATTTATTCTTCTATCTTCTATATTAGACAAATACAATTCAACATTAATATTTACATTTCTAAAGCTTGAATAGTATCTTTTCAAAAACAAAAAAAATTCTGTAACATATCTAATGGTTCTAATAAAATCAATTACCCTACTACCTTCATAGCTGATTTCTTTTATATCTTCAACAAAAGCTCTCTGCCAGTAGAATAATCCACTTTGATAGGCTCGATAGCCTTCTATAAATTCTTCCCAGGTAGTAATTGATTGTCTGCCATGTGAAAAATTTGAATCCCCACCTTTTAAATCAGTATGAGGAAAATTCCAGCCCAAAAGATTTACTTCTGATCTTCTAATAGCTTCCTTTACCTCACTTTGGTCTTTAAATCTTTCACCAATATAATCGACTGGATGAGATGCAAGTTGCCAATAACCCATGTCTGCTAAATATTTACCTATTTTTTTTTTAAGGAAACTTTCAGCTTCTTCTTTTTCCTTATCATAGTTTTTTTTTGATTCCTCGCTTAAGTCCTTTATTGGTTTTCCCTTTATTAGTTTTTCAATATTATTTAACAGGTCATCACCTTTTTTTATTGTCGCTCTGTTTAATAATTCTCTCATATCTTGTGAATTGCAGATTTCTTCACTAGTGGCTTTTTCCGTTCTAATATATATTTTTCCTGCTCTTAGAATATGATCTGATGATGTATTAAAATCTTTCTTACATATTATTGGAGTCTCGGTAAATTCTGAAACAACTATTTTCGCATAATATTTGCCTTGATATGTATCCTTAAAAACCTGGCAGGAAATTTGTGGGTCGCTGTATTTATGCAATAGATCATTTATTTTTGTCTGGTCTAATGATTCAAAGCTATCTTTTGAAATTCCTACAAAACTATAGTCACTATCTTTAATGCCAATAAAGATAATTCCACCATCCTGGGTATTGGCCATTGCTATTACATCTTTTATAATAGATATTTTTTTACTATTGTCAGCCGTATCCCAATTAATGTCTTGTTTAAAATCAATATTTTTAGTTTCCGTCTTTAAACTAATTATTTCAGAAACATTGTTCTTTATTTCATTATAATCAATCATAAAATCCTAATTCATTTAAACTTATCTGTAATAAGAAGCTATTTTGTTTCATACCATGGTAAATCACTTTTATCTTCGCTCCATATTTGAATATTATCATAATCCTTACTATTAATCATATTCTTCCTTTTCCTCTATTCTTCTATTGCTTTTCAAGAGCTGCGATACATAAAATAATACTGATTTGATATCATTCTCTTTTTATATACAAAAATAAAAATAGCCTTAAACAGTTGCTAAACCTTTTGTATAAAATATGTATTGTATAACTTAAATATCTATTATACTGGGAAAATATGTATTATATATTCCATTACTCAAAACTTTCGCTACAATACTGAAAAGAATTTTAGTGTAATGTATATAAGATGATTGATAAATTAAACTTCTAAATCAATAATTTTTTTATAATTTTGTCTATTTCCTGTATTTCTTTTTTTAAGATATTTTTAATATCTTTTCTTAATTTATTGATATTAATTTCATCATCTTGTGTATTGCTATTTATAAAATCAGAAACTTTTTTAAATGAAATCTTACTCAATTCTGTTAGATAGTTATGTAATTTATTAGATTGATCATATTTTGGAATATTTATTTCCCAAATTTTTTTATGAATATCTCTAGGACCAAAAAGACCTTTTGATTGCATAGGTTTTATTATTTTATTTATATACTCAGAATTTAAAAATGAAGCTAAATAACTAGCCTCCTCCCATGAATCAGTATCGAAATAATAAGTCTTAGTATCAACAATAAAATTCTTCTTTTTTATCTTTATATCCAAATCATCAATAGGAATTACAGTACCACATATATTAGAACCTGATGTAATATAAACCACTTTAAATTTTGAAATTTTTTGCTCTGTTAATTTACTTCTATAATTTAACCAGTCAATTGCTGTATATTTTTCTTGTTTTTTACTTCTTATCTTAATCCAAATTTCTTCTACTTTATTTACCCAATTCGCTAAATGGATATACCCGCTATTTCGTATTTCATCTGCACTTTCGAAAATTAAAGTTTCAAAATTATTTCTTTCTCTTATTGGGAGTATTATTAATCTTGGTGCAAGATTACCAAATGGTACTAGATCTCGCGCTAATAATGTTTGGTAAATAAAACTTTTTTCAATATTACCATTTATCTTTACACCAGAATAATTTACTTTTGATGACTTTATTATCTCCTCAGGTGTTTCCACAAAAGGTAAATTTTCGTTTATTCCATAAATGTTTTCTTCTTTTTTAGTCTTTATAAACCAAAAGGATCGCGGTACTATGCTTGCTCCTTGATTAAAAAAATTTCTATAAAAGCTAGCTTTATTAAAAATTTCCCCAACTTTTTCATAAGACCAAAAATTTGTATTTTCGCTCTTAATCAAAAAGATTTCCTTCTCTTGTTCTTCTAAATACTTTTTTGTTTTATCTAATGAGATATTCTTATCAGGAATTTTACCTTTAATATTCAAGACATTAATTGGATACTTTGTCTTTTTTGTTAAATCACCGAAAACAACACAGGAAGGAGCATTGAAAAGAGGTTTAACTTCTTCAAGATCCCATATTTTTGTAAATCTCAAATCAAATAAAAAGCTACCTTCTCGAAATGAATAATGTTGATCTGATGAAAATATACTCCTTGGTAAAATAAAACTAATAATACCCGTACTCTTTAAATAATTATCTGCACACCTAATAAAGAATAAAGTTCCTAATTCTAATTGAGTAATCAATTGAGCTTTTTTGGAGCATAGTTTATATTTCTCTGCTATCATCTCCTTTAAAGTTTCTTGGTAATCAGCACTTTCTACAAATCTATATGAAAGCCATGGAGGGTTACCAATTACTACATCAAATTTATTATGTAGAAAATATGGTTTATATAAATTTTTTAAAATATAGATCCATATTGTATCTCTATCTTCTTCAATTAATTCTTTTACGGCATCTGCAATAGAATAAAGAGTTTTTATCGTATTTGTTTCTATTACCTTTTTTATGAAATAATTATTAACATATTTTCTAAAAATCTCGATGCTTATATCTCTCTCTTTATAGTTTATTGCAAAATCTCTAATCAATTCTATAATCTCATCATATGTTTCATTATCTTCCATAATTTCATTTGGAATGAAAGCTTTTTTATCCAATAATTCTATGGACAAACTCTCAACCTTTTCACCTATAGATAATTGCTTTTGTTCATTTAATTTAGACAGTACTATCGAATCTGACAGATACACTGGAATTGATATGCTCTTATTCCTTTTAATTAATAGTTCCCCTAGTGCAAGGATATAATTAGTTTTTGAAATTATTACAGCTAATGGATGAACATCTATACCAGATACACTATTTAAAATTGAATCTAATAGATTTTCTTCATTCTTTAGATACTTAATCTTATATTTAATTATAAAATATAAAAAGGTGCCTGAACCACTAGAAGGATCTAGAAAAGATTGATTTGGGTCTCTGGTTATTATTTCCTTTACTATCTTTTCTGCAAGCCAATCAGGAGTATAATATTCTCCAAGTTCGTGCCTAGTTTCAGGGTCAACAAGTTCTTGATATAACTCTTTTAATATATCCTCTCCGACGTCATCTTTAATAAATTTTCGAAGATTGAAAGTATTCAAATGATTTTGGATTTTTCTTAAAGTATTTATTAATTTTTTATATGTCTTGGTATTAGTAATCCAACTAAAGAAATCCTCCTCCAAAAAATTAATAATTCCTATTTCTTTAAAAAAATCCCCTTTTAAAATTTTATAAAGATCTAAAGATTTTGCTTTATCTATTAGAGATAAACTAACCAATATTTTTACTAATATTGATAGATATGTGTGCTTTAAAAATAATTGATAATCTCCTGTCTTATTTCCATAAACAACACTTAAATAACTATCCCAATTATTAAATATTACCCTAAAAGGATCTTCATCTTTGATTTTTTCCCATATTTCTTTTAATTCATTAAAAGTAAAGTTAAATGCTGGACTATTTATACCAAAATCTTTAACAAATTCACTAACAGACGGTATTCTTTCTATTTCCCTAAACAAATATCTATCTAAAAAATAATATAATTCTATATCTTCTGTTTCAAAAATATTGATTTCGTCAATAATCTGTAATTCAATATTTTCTTCTCTTAAATCAGAACCATGATTAATAACCTTAGGAATATATAAAAAAAATAAGACACCATCTGTTATGAGTGAAAGATAGTTTACTTTCTCAGTTTTTTCTTCGTGCAATAATATGCTTAAATATTTTTTTTGCTGTCTTTTCGCTTCTTCTTTGAACTTTAAGATATCACTTTTAAATTCTATTATTACATTACCAAAAAAAGCATCAAGTCTACCCCTAAATATTAAATCCCTTTTTTTCATCTTGACTACTTTCTCAATGCTTTCTAAATATTCTTCTATAAATTTTGGATTTGAATCTGAAAATAACTTATCTAATAATATAGAAAACCGCATTGAAATTGCAGCTTCTGACTTTATTTTTTTTATATCTCTTTTATATTCAGCTATGAAACTTGTTAATTTTAAAGCTTTCTTTAAATTTTTTTCCATATTAATTTATCACCTTACTACAAATCTATTTTTTCCTATGATTTTGTATATACTTAATAGATGGATAATAATCTAATAAATTTGGCAAAGCTAACTTCATACCAATTAAATCTGAAGTAAAATACCTATTATACTTATTAGCTAGAAATCTTCTTTTTTCACCCATTATTTTGTAATCATCGCTAATTGTGAGAATTTTCTTATCAAATAATTTATGGTGAATACTGCATAATAATATACCATTAGTTATATCTAATTTTTCATTTCTCGTACATTTTTCCCAAGGCTTAATATGAACTGCTTCTAAAGCTTCGATAATAGAGAATCCACAAAAAGCACATTTATATTCATAAATTTCTAGTATTGAAGTTCGAAAAATATTTTGCAACTGACCTCTAGCTTTTACTTTCACAAATAATTCTTCTTTACTTATAGTTTTGCTAATTAATTGATTGGATAAAATTTTAATGGTTGTTCCACTTTTTGCATATCTAAAAGGATTTTCTAATGCTTTCCAATTAAAGTTAAAGACACTTTCATATCCACTTTCTAAATCATCTCTATCCCAAGCAATGAACCCGCTACCTGGCATTCCAGTGCTTGTACTAATCGCTAGAATTGTTAATGGCGGATATTTTTGTTGCATGCAATAACTTTGTATAACTTCTAGAAAATATCTTGAAGCCCTATAGTGCACCCCCATTTTAGCAGTTAACTCTTTATAGGTAATTTTCTTTCTTTGTTTCGCATAATCTATTAAAATGCCCCAAGCAAAAAAAGCTTGTTGCTCTTGATTAATTTGTCTATTATAAATACTCATTTTTTAATACATTGGAACTATTTAATAATTTACTAAAAATTATATCAATAATTGATCCGTAATTGATTACTATCTAACCCCATTAAAACACTTGTGATGTAATATTTTATTTATTTTTACCAAAAATATCATCTAAAGTTTTAGCATTTAATATTTCATCCAAATGTGAATATTTTGGCCCCTGTGGGCATAATTGTCTGTTTTTTCCAAGCTTAACTGGTTTTTCTAATTTAATAGGTTCATCGCTTAAATAAATGATATACTTGCCTGTATCTTTATATGGTTCAATTTTATCCACCACTCCATAATAAGTTATTTTTGATATAGGAGCTGATTGATATATAGCAATATATTTAATATCTGGGATTCTTTCAGGACTTAATTTTACAGCCCACCAGGCTTTTTCCCCTAAAAAGGCACTTTTAAATCCATCTTCTTTTGCAGGACAAACAATAGTATCTCGTACTTTTTCTTCATCTGTTGGTACTTTCTCTACCTCAATCTCCTCAGTAGATCTATCACAGTATTCAAATTGGTCCTCAATGTTTAAGTCCTTTTTTCTTCTTATATTAAACATATCTTTATATTCATCATCTAATTCATCAAAATGTTTTAAAATTATCGCTGCTAAATCCTGACCGTCAATTAATTTTACAGTAGTTTTGTTTGAAGCATTTGCCTCTTCTTGAGCACTTGGAGAAAACTTTGATAAGGTTATTAGGCAAGGATGTTCTCCTAGTCCTAGCGCACCTCTTATAGCTAGTACATCCCTATTTCCAATACTCCCATGTACCCTTTTTACCTGAATTCTTAAGGTAACTTCCGCAAGACCTTCAGCATTTAATATTCCATTAACATCAATACCTTTGTCTCTTACATATTGAGTAGTTTCAGCAGTAAATCCCAATACTTCCAGAAGGTGTCTGATAAATTCTTCAAATTCCTTGCCATCAAGATTCATTAAATCCTGTAGCACTACATCTCTTATTTTTTCTGGTTTTTCAGCAGGGGATGGTGTTGCTCCCAGTATTAAAGCTTCGATTTCATTTGCATATTTATTTAGGGAAAATATTGTTAGAGTTGCTCCAAGTGAATATGAAAAATTAGTGGACATATCTTCTTTGAGTAAAATTTTATCTAGCCAATTAACTTTTCTTCGGTGTTTATATATACATCCATCAGTGGGATTATCTTCAAAATAGTAACTTCCCATCCTACCAACAAGATATTCCCCACTACCCCATGGTGACAGTACTGTGTCTCCTTCTGACATCTCTATTCCAAACCTATAAATCTGACCTGCCTGAATAGCGAGTTGGGTTGAGGAATAATTATAAGTTGTATTTTTTAACCGGGATTTTATCTGGTCTAGATTTTTAAAATTTACTAGGTCAGGCATTTCATTCCAACCTATAGCAATATATCCACCTTTTTTTGCTTCTTTAATATATTTACCACCTTCACCTACTCTTACAAGATAATATGACATATTATTGCTCCTTTAAGTCATAAGTTTAATACTGGTTATTTATGAGATATTAATGAATTATTATATCATATTATTTAATCTACTTATCGCCTCCTTAAAACCAATCTCTTCAATCTTTATAATAATAGCAATAATATCTCCACCTACTCCATATCCATAGCAGTAGAAACTCTGAATATCTGTATATACGGTAAAGCTAGGTTTGGATTCACTGTGAAAAGTGACCTTTCCCCCAAAAACTAGTCCAATTTGAAAGTTAGGATTCAGGCCAGTAAAATAAAAAACAGGAGGAAAGGACTATGCCAAGAAAACACTATACCCCAGAACATATCATCAACTCACTTAGAGAAGCTGAGGTATTACTCAGTAAAGGCAATACCACAGCACAAGCCGCCAGGCACCTGGGTATTACCGAACAGACCTACTACCGCTGGAGAAAATAATATGGAGGGATGATGATCAACCAGGCCAAAAGGCTAAAGGAGCTGGAAAAGGAAAATGCCCGGCTTAAAAAACTGGTGGCTGACCAGGCTCTGGATAATGCCATACTAAAGGATGTGGCGGAGGGAAACTTGTAAGCCTGGCCAAGCGCAAACATGCTGTAGATTCTGCAATTAAAAAGTATGGTATATCCCAGAGGCGTGCTTTCCGGGCAATCGGACAGAATAGGGCGGCTACCCAGAGATACCAGATTAATAGGCTTCCTGATGAAGACAAGCTCACCAACCGGATCATCAATCTAGTAGCCCAGCATGGAAGATACGATACTCCAAGGATAACGGCCATGCTACACCGGGAGGACTTGAAGGTAAACCATAAGAGGGTGGAGAGGATATGGCGTGAACAGGGGCTTAAAGTGGCTAAAAGACAAAAGAAAAGGCGAAGATTATGGCTAAATGACGGTTCATGTATAAGGCTGAGGCCCCAGTACAGGGACCACGTTTGGAGCTATGATATTATATGGAGGATAAAACTTACAATGGAAGGAAGTTCAGGATACTTAATATAATGGATGAATACAGCCGGGAATGCCTTCTCTCGTTTGCTTCAAGAAGGATAACCTCAAGTGAGGTAGTGGAGTTTCTGGAAGAACTTTTCTGCAATAGAGGATTACCGGAGTATATACGTTCGGACAATGGCAGCGAGTTTACAGCTAAAAAGGTTAGAAAATTTATCAGGAATTTGGGTGCGTTACCGACATTTATTGAGCCAGGAAGTCCATGGGATAATGGTTATATTGAATCATTTAACGGAAAGATGAGGGATGAATTGTTAAACGGTGAGATCTTTGATACCATGCAGGAAGCCAGGGTACTCATTGAAAGATGGAGGACTTATTACAATACTATAAGGCCCCATAGTGCTATTAAGTATAGGCCACCTGCTCCAGAAAGCAGAGTGGTTGATATCAGTTTAAAAATGGCTTAGATACTAACTTAAAAGCTGGACTAAAGATTGGGGTAAGGTCATTGGTAATGCTGGAGATTTTACTGTTATATTTAAAGAGATTTTATTTAGTTAAAAAATTTATTTGTACTAACAAAGGATAATTATAATAAAAATAGTTTAACAACTTTCTGAGTTAATACAAGATTTGTAATTAACTATTTTTGAAGATATAGAAAAATTACTTAAGACTATTAATACTATGAAGAAAGAGAAAGATACTATTGTTTTAAGACCCGTTAGAATTTTTTTGGATGAACTTGAAGAAATTTTTAAAATTATAAAGTTAAAATATAAAGAAAGTGATTTGATAATTGAAACGGATGATTATATATATGACAATTTTGAAGATTTATCTAATAGTAAAGAGGGGTACGTTTATAGATTAAAAATAGCTGTTAAGGGTAAAAGAGGATTAGAGATATATTTTAAAGATAATATATATATTAAATGTAGTAATAAGAATGATTTGGGTTTAGTCTTAAAAATTAAAAATATATTGAGTGATCAAGAAATTATAAAATCATCATTTCCTTATTATTTTGTTAAATATAATAAAATTTGGTACTATATTTTCATTTTTCTAACACCATTAAGTCTTTCATTGATTTTCAAGAATTTCCAAAATATTGTATTTATTTTTTTTATATCTGCTATTTTTTATGTATTATTATATGGATATTTTTTAAGAAGAAATATAAAAAAAATTTTATATTCATCAATTGTATTTCATAAAAAGACTTCTGATATTTTAAAAAAAGAATCAGATTTAATAGAAAAAAAACATTATCAAAAACTTAGATTAATACTACAAATTATTGGATTATTTATTCCATTTCTAGTACTGCTAATAAGTTATTTCATTTCAATAAATTTAAGATAATGATTAAGAAATATAAAAGTATTAAGATGGTTCTACCTCCAATACAAATTACAATTGGAGATGTTTCAAATATACTAAATAAAATAAAAAAAAATAGGCTTGGGTCTATAAATTCGTATAATGAAAAAGACGAAAAAATCAATATAAAAAAAATTAATAAGGAAGTTATATATAATTTATTAATTGAAGTATCAGCAAAGGATAAAAAAGATAATTTTAAAATAATCTTTGGTAAAAAAGAATCGAGCATACAATATTATAATGAAATTGATCCTGATAAACTTTTAAAGATTATAGAGATAGAGGAATTGATTAGTAATAAAAAAGTGTTCAATATTACAAAGAAAATTAGTTCAAATTTAGGGATTATTAATTCAGTGATTCTTATGATTTATCTTAGCTTATCCCCAATAATCAAAAATATTAATTATGATAATATTTGGATAAAAATAGGAATAATATGTTATGCAGTATTAGCTTTCACCTTTTTATTTTTAGATACTAGTGGGAATACAAGAATAATAATTAATATTAATAATAGATTTAAAAAATTTTATTATAGGTATTTTTCTATAATAAATCTATTAAGGGCATTCGTGACAAGTGCATTATTTATTTTTATACTATTTTTAGTTTATTATTTTCTAAATGGTAAATTTAATACATAAATTAATTTTAAACTATTATTTTTATTTAATAGGTTTTTTATATTGCTCTCCAGCCTTAAGCCCTCTGGTTACACCAGTTAAAGTCCCTGGTATTGGATTATCTTTTATATAAGCTTCTACTTTTTCAACAAACTCGTTAACAAAATAAACAATAGGGTCAATTATCCCTTCAATTTCACCACATAGAACCCAAGAGAGATTCACTGTCTTCCAACCTGTTTCAGAACCTTCTTGAAGACGATCAGTTGTTGGGTGTTCTACAATGTCTCGTCTATCTAGAATAGTGTAAATCTGGGTAGGAATTTCACTCTTTATTCCGATTGCATCTTTGAGGGTTTTAAGCATATTTCCCAAATCCTCTGTATCAAGTGGATCAGAATAACTTTTCTCACGATGCTTTTTTATTTTTCTTATTACTGGCTGGTATTCAGCAACTAAATATTCTAATCCTAACTTAAGTAAAAGTAAAAACATCATAGAGTTAATCTCTAACTTATTTCTTAAATGGTCGGGGATTATTCTAAAATCAGTCTTTTCGTTAACTTTCAGCTTTCTGCATTGATTTAATAGCATAATTGTTTTCTCATAATACCTTAAGCTTTGTTTTAGAATTAAGCTATGTCTTTGATATAGATGGTACAAATATTGATATGAACCCCAGTAGGATATCTTCTATTTGGTAATTCCAATAATTTCTTAGCTTCCTCCAACTCTAATACTACTGGTAATTTATTTCTTTTTCCTCTCATCTTAATTTTTTAAATATACATTTTTTATGAAATATATGTATTATATAACCCTCTTTTAGAGGCCACCTATAAATTGTGTATTATTTCATCATAGCCTTATAAAAAATATCTAGAAAACAAAAAGCTACTAAACCAGATAGGGGAACTTAAATATGAAAAGTCAATTAAAAAATCCCAGCTTCAATTTAAAGAATGGCTCGAGCAAAAAGGCTATGATATAAATAAATTATCTGAAGAAGAAATTTACGATATGATTAAAAATTTACAAATCAATAATGATGCTTAGTTTAAAAATTTAAATATTCCTGTAACTAGATAATAAAATTATAAAATTTTTATGGTTAAATTCCAAATTTTAAAGCTTGTTTGAATTGCATTTCTTGCACTCTTCAGCATAAGGACACCCTATACATACATTTTTCTTCTTTGACTTTCTTACAAAAAATACTATTAAATAGGCCAGCGCAGCCAGTCCTGTAACTGCTATTATAATTATCTCCCACATTCACTATCACCAACTTCACCTATAAAATATATCCTTTCATTATTCCATTAGATAAAAAGCCTTCCTATTTGAAATACCAGAAAAGATATCGCCCAGGCAAGCAGGAAAGTATATCCTATCTGAAATAACATTTCCTTTGTTCCCGCTTCTTTCCTGAAAATAACCATACCAGCCATACAGGGAAAATACAGCAGCGTAAATAACATAAAGTTATATCCTACAAGAGGATGATAATTTTTATATAAAGCCGTCTTTAACGAATCGGACTGACCATCCGCCTCCTGTATGCTGTAAAGAGTACCCATAGTGGATACTACTACTTCTTTTGCTGCAATTCCTGAGATTGTGGCAACTACCATTTTCCAGTCGAAGCCAAGTGGTCTGAATACCGGTTCCAGAAAGCGTCCCATCCTGCCTGCTGCCGAATATGCAAGCCTCTCGCCTGCCATCTTTGCTTCTATTACTGCTATACTTTCATCAAGTTCTCTTTCAGTTATTTCTCCAGACTGATAAGATTGCTCAATTTTCTCTATCTGGCCTTTGTAATCCTGTGAGTAGTTATTTCCAATCATGGGAAAGGTAAAAAGCATCCACATCAGTATTGATATAGCCAGTATTACTGTACCAGCCTTCTTTATATACATCCAGGTTCTTTCCCAGGTATGAATCAGTATTCCCTTCAGTGTTGGAATCCGGTAAGCCGGCAGCTCCATGACAAAGAGTTCCGACTCACCCTTAAATCTTGTTGCCCTCAGCACCCTGGCCATTATAACAGCCATTAAAACTCCTATTAAATAAATTGAAAATATGACATTTCCTGCTATTGCAGGAAAGAATGCTCCTGCAAAAAGTATGTAGACCGGTAGCCTGGCACCGCAGCTCATAAATGTATTTATGTGCATTGTAACCAGTCGGTCTCTTCTATTTTCGAGAATCCTTGATCCCATATACGCCGGTACTGTACAGCCGAATCCAATAATCATAGGAATAAAGGACTTTCCATGGAGCCCGATCTTATGCATTATCCTGTCCATAACAAAAGCTGCCCTTGCCATATACCCTGAGTCTTCAAGAAGAGCTATTGCAAAAAACAGCAGTATTATATTGGGAGTAAATATTATTACTCCCCCCACTCCACCTATCACCCCATCAACCAGAAGTGATCTTATGAGTCCCTGTGGCACAATCTCAGTGATAAGAACACTTAATTTCCCAAAACCTAACTCAATCCAGCCCATGGGGTATTTCCCAAGTGTGAATACAAATTGAAACATAAGCCAGATTATAAGGGCAAATATTGGTATTCCCATTATCCTGTTGGTAAGCACCCTGTCAATCTTTTCACTTATATCCACTTTCTTCAAACTAGCTTCTTCATATGCCTCCCGTAGTGCACCATTGATAAATCCATATCTCCCGTCCGCTATTATTATCTCAGGGGTATCTCTTAATATACTGGTTATATGGCCTATTGCACCTGCTGTTACCTCTTCAACTTTTGAGTACTTTGGACCTGAAGTCTTTTTTAAAGTGTCTATTATATCTCTATCCTGTTCCAGAAGTTTCACTGCAATCCACTTAACATCAAACTCAAAGGTGGGAATTTTTTCCTTTTTTAAAACTGATATGATCTTAACAATTTCATTTTCTACTTCTTCACCATATTTTACTTCTACTTTTTTTTCTTTCCTGCTACTTACTACCTTGATTACTGCTTCCAGCAGCTTATCACTACCCAGGCCTCTGGAACCTACTGTCTCTACAATAGGTATACCAAAAAGTTCAGAAAGAAGACTGATATCTATTTTTTTGCCGCTCTTTTTAACTATATCAGCCATGTTAAATGCTAAAATCAGAGGTGTATTAAGTTCCATAAGCTGAACTGCAAGATAGAGATTACGTTCCAGATTGGAGGAATCGACGATATCAACGACTACGTCCGGTTTCTCATTGACAATAAAATTCCTGGCTACAATTTCTTCCAGAGAGTAAGCAGTCAAGCTGTACGTACCAGGCAGATCTACAACATTTACCTTATATCCTTTATACTTAGTCTCTCCTGTCTTTTTTTCGACAGTAACTCCGGGATAATTCCCTACATGCTGCCTCAAGCCGGTTAGATTGTTGAAGATAGTTGTTTTACCTGAATTCGGGTTTCCGGATAGGGCAATGGTTATTTCTTTTCCTATCATCATTATATCTCTCTGATTTGAATTCTTTCAGCCATTCCTCTTCCAATTGCAAATTTCGTACCCTTGACCACTACACATAATGGTCCACCTCTGGAAGCACCGGAGACATAAAAAATTTCACCAGGAATAAATCCCATTGCACAAAGACGGGAATTAAGTCTATATCCGCCATCAATTCTTACTATCCTGTACTTTTCCCCCTGGACAGCATCAGTCATAGTCATAATCCTATTATTTATTGGTGGTGTTTTCCTGGCATCTCCACCTCTATGTCTAAAACCCCATTTTCTCATTTTAACTAGCCTCATTAACAAATATTAGGCAAGTCTAACATTAATAGGTTTGTATACTTTTGTCAAGAATTTTTTTAAAGAATTTTTTCAAAATGAAGGGAAAATGTATGAAGGAAATCTAAAATGATTTATTTTGAAACACTTCTCTTGTGACAAACAGCAGGGCGCTTACCATGTTTTGCATAATAATTAAAGTTCTTCAGCCACTCAGGATACCCTTCAGGACAGGTATCTACAAACTTTATAAATTTTATCATCCTATCCATTGCTTCCTTGCTTATATAATGTTCAATATTGCAGGCATCTTTTTTTGAAATACTATCACTTACTCCAAGAACCTCATTAAAGAATTTATACACCTTTTCGTGTTTATCATTTACTTCTTTTGCCAGCTCACACCCTTTATCAGTTAATTCCAGATATCCATATTTTTCATGAATTACAAGTCCTCTTTGTGTAAGTTTTCCAACTGCATCCACTACTGATGGCGTTTTTACATTTAAAAATTTTGCAATTTCTTTTACCCTGATTACCTTACTGGTAAGGCTGATTACATATATTGCCTCAATGTAATCCTCCATGCTCTGGGTTAATTTTTTCATATTGTTCCCACTTTTTATTTCATCTAAAAATGTTAGATTAATCTAACTATAAACACAAATAGGATCTTTGTCAAATTTTCGAATTGCCTCATCTAAAAAGTACTCCAAACTGTATCGTTGCCAAAAATAATTTATAGGGTATTAATATAGTGGTATTTTTTGCTAGATTTTCCTTATGTCTGAATCACTGATCAATTTTGTCATTTAAAAATTGACCGTTTGGGCTTAATTTATGCTTGGTTTTGTGATATCAAAAATCAAGATGCGAAATTGCTTAATAATTCACAGCAATTCTGCAACTTCTTTCTATATTAATTCAAATCAAGCTTAAAAATATGAATATTCCTTCATCATTTACAGGTAGCAATTTCACATATAACAAAATTTTTTTTAAATTATTTATGATTTTTCTGATTTTGGAGTGCCTAAAACATCAATTATTTATATAATTGTTACAGGTTTATTTAGTTAGTTTGAAAAATAAGGAGATGCTAGACGGGTATTGGTAAATTATCTAATGTAATTTTTTTATATTCGGTTACACATTTTTTGATTGTAAAAAACATTTTATATAACTGTAAAGAATTTGGTTTTAGATCTCCAAGAAACAAATTCATTTAAACATAAGCAAGTTTATCAAACATAGGTACTAGTACTGAATAACATTCCTTGAATATTGGAAATATCTCTTTATATTTCTCGGAATTTGCAGGTATTGGATTTATCTTATCAACAATTTTTATAATATTATCTACTATTTCAAAATTTTTAAAAAATCCTATGCCAATTCCCCCTGCAATAGCAGCTCCAAGTGATGTTGCTTCGTCAAGAAATTGAGGCACTAAAATTGTTTTATCATATATATCAGCCATAATCTGTCGCCAAATTTGTCCCTTAGCCCCACCGCCTATTATTTTTATAGAGTCAATATTTAAATGATTTTCAAATACCTCAAGTATTATTTTGAGATTAAAAGTTATTCCTTCCAAAACTGATCGTATAATATGATTTCTAGTATGATTTTGTGCCAGTCCTATAAAAGCTCCTCTAGCATTAGAATTCCAATATGGGCTTCTTTCTCCTAATAAATATGGTAAATAAATTAACCTATCTGCACCAACATTCGCAAGTTCAGCCTCAAGATCCATCAATTTATATGGACTAATACTTATTTCATTTGCAATTTTAGTTTCAAGAGGACATAAATTATCTTTTAACCAACTATATGAACCTCCAGCAGCTTGCATAGTCCCAGTAGGACAATACTTTTTAGAATCTAGATGAACCCAATTAAAAGTACTCATATCTTTGTCAAAAATAGGTTTACAGCTTGTAATACCTATCCAGGATGATGAACCGATATAATTATAGGCACTGCCTTCATTAATAACACCAGCCCCCACAGCTGCACATGAACCATCTCCACCGCCAATTATCACAGGTGTGCCAGGTAAAAGATCGATCTCCTTTGAAGCTGATGAGGAAACTTCTCCAACCACATCTATAGAAGAATGAAGATCTGGTAATTTATTAGGATCAATTTTACTTGCTTCTATTAAAATTGATGACCAAGATAATTCTTTGATATTTAATAAGTTCATCCCACTAGCATCTGAAAAATCCGTAACAAAAACACCTGTGAGTTTAGAAACAATAAAATCCTTAACATGTAAAAATTTATAAGCTTCATTATAAATATCTCTCTTGTTATCTCTAAGCCACATTATTTTTGTAAGGGAATAATTAGGACTGCAACGGTGTCCTGTTATCCTATAAATCACCTCCCGCTCTAGAATATTTTTCAATTGATTGGCTTGATCTACACTTCTTTGATCCGCCCAAATAATTGAATTACATAATGGTATGCAATTTTTGTCTACTGGCAAGCAGCTCATCATTTGCCCACTAAAAACAATGCATGCAATTTCTTCTTTCTTAATATTTGAATTTACTAATAAATCTTTTGTAGAATATTTAACTGCTTCCCACCAATCAAAAGGATTTTGCTCAACCCATCCAGTTTTAGGATATATTGTGCTATATCCATAAAAAGTATTTGCAACAAGATTACCTGCATCATCATAAATTGAAGCTTTATTACCACTTGTACCTAAATCATGCGCAAGAATATATTTTTTAATCATTAAAAATCCTTTCGACTAATATTAAATTTAAAAATATAAAAATAGATTTAAAATCTAAAAATACTTTATTGATAATATTTTTTTTATAGATATCAACATCACATACTATTATTTGATTTTACAAGTATTATTTCTACTAAACAAGTATTTGATGGAAACGCACCAATAGGTGCTGTTGCGTCTTTACTAAGAACATTTACACAACCACCCAAATCTGTTCCATTATTACCAGTTTTATACCATTTACCCTGATTAAGACTTGCAACTCCTTTATTAATTGGTAATCAGGGCATATGCCCATAGGTCTTTAATAGCTATATAATAAAATTTATTTTATTAACATCTGTTCTTTGACAATTTTAATATATTCAGTAACAAGGTTCTCAGATAGTGAGGTAATATAAGCTATTTCACTTAAAATCATACCTCTCCCGTAAAGCATTTTGACTCTCTGGAAATCTCTTATGTATCTATCCACTGATGAAGGTGCATGGGAAGTAGCTCTGGCTATATCTTTTGTAGAGTAGTTTTGGGTATGCATCTTTATTATTTTTACTTTATGAGTTATTGATCTACCAATATCATGAACTACTCCTCGAAGCGGAAGCATATTCCCGGTCTCATTTTGATAGTTTCTTACAAGCATTGATACTTTTGCCTGTGATATATTAACAGTGCAATATCAGCTTGTGAGAGCACGCCACCTTGACTATATGCTTCACCTGCAATCCTTGCTATTCTTTTAGGTAAGATGCGAGATGGTTTTATTCCCCTGCTGTAATCCAAAATATCTGAATCTGCAACTATTGACAATACAACATGCCTGCACTTAGTCTTTACAAGAGTTTTTCCATTTCCGTGTTTTTCTCCCTTTAGAACAGCAGGCCATACTATCTGGCCAGGCTTAAGTTTTAAGGCATCTTTTGTAGATTCAGAATGTATGGACAGGATATCACTAATCCTTAAGAATTGATAAAAAACTCATAAACAAAGCTAAGAAAGAAGCCAAAAAACTGGGCTTGTGCACCTCTGCATTTATAAGACAGGCTATTATAGATAAGGTGAGTTATAATAACAAATTAAAAGAACTGGAGGAAAGAATCGTTAAACTGGAGAATAAAAAATGTAATTTATTATAATGAAAATTAAATATCAGATATATGAATAAAAATACGGGGGAGGTGGCTTCTAATCTGCAAGTCAAGGAGATCAGGCTAGGAGAGAGGCGTTACGTCGTCTGCTACAATCCAGAGCAGGCAGCAAAAGATGCTGCTGATAGAGAGTCCATCCTCTTGAGCCTAAAGGATACCCTCAAGGCAGGTCCTAGTGCTCTGGTGGGAAATCAGGGATATCGACGTTACCTAAAGATAGAGAGGGGCTCCGTTGTAATCGACCAGGCTAAGGTGCAAGAAGATGCCCAATATGATGGGAAATTTGTCCTGCGCACCAACAGCAGCCTGCCTGCAGCTGATGTGGCCCTTCACTACAAAGAACTGCTCTTAGTTGAGAAGTTCTTTAGAGCTGCTAAGTCCTTGCTAGACACCAGGCCCATCTTTCACAAGTTTGATGCCACCATAGCTGGACACGTCTTTGTCAGTTTTCTGGCCTTGGTGTTAGTCCATGAGCTCAAAGAGCGCTTAAAGGCAAAGGGATTTGATATAGAGTGGTCTGGTATCCTGCGCGATTTAGAGGCCCTCTGTGAGGTGGAGGTATTAGATGGTGATCAGACCTACCTGCTGCGCACGGAGCAACGCGGGGCATGTGGCAAGGTGCTCCAAGCTGCAGGAGCGGCTATTCCACCACCTGTGAGAATCCCATCTGTAGTGCCACGACCTTAATGCCTTCTACAAATTACCTGGTCAGAGGCTATTTTTCATAATTAAACTGTAGAAGTTGGGTTAGTGATGAATCTTTAATAAAAATGTTGTTTAATAATTTTATTCCGATCTTATTAGAGATTTGAACGATTAAGATCAATCTCTGAAGGCATTTCTAGAATTATAGCCCCAATCAATATTATCAATTGCTCCAAGTCGCCTACAACATACAGCTATATCTAATGCAATTGCAAAATCAGGGTTAATTGTTCGTGTCGTAGGAAGAACTCCTCGTAAATTAATAAACCCGATATTTTATCGCTGTTTCAAACATTGCAACAATATTTTCAGGCGGAACATTGGCCTGTATATTATGAATAGAAGCAAAAACAAAACCACCATTAGGAGAAAAATCGAAAATTCTTCTCTTTACCTCTTCCTCAACCTGCTTAGGCGTACCTTGCATCAAAACATTTTGGGAATCACAACCACCACCCCAAAAGCATGTTTCATTTCCGAATTCATTCTTTAATATTTTAGAATCCATATTGAAAGCCGAAACCTGAACAGGGTTCAAAATATCAATACCACATTCAATAAAATCAGGTATCGCCCAATACACTGAACCGCATGAGTGAATATATATTTTTGCTCTTGTCTTGGTCTTTAAAAAACTAACTAATTCTTTGTGGCAGGGTTTTAGTAAAGATCTATATGTTTTCAGGTTAAATATAGGACCACGTTGATCACCCAGATCTTCCCCTATAGCCACAACATCCACTAAATCTCCAACTTCGCCTAAAATATTATCCCAATATGACTTAAACCAACATAGCATTTTCTCCCAAAATCGTTCGACAAAATCAGTATTGATTGCAATATCAACATAAGCCTGCTCATATCCCCTTAGCCAGTACAAGTGTTCCCAAAAACCTCCAGTGGGTGAGAAAATTATTAATGCCTTATCTGTCTTCTGGCGCAAATTAAGAATCTCTTCTCTTAGCCCTTTAATTCTGCCTTTATCGCTAGGATCAGGAAATTTAAAATTTTCTAAATCCTCTAAAGAAAAATCTTTCATTATGAACTCTTTGATATCATAGTAATAACCACCTTTTGGTCTTATATATGTAGTCCCCCATTCATCCACCCATGTATCATTCGAATCATCTATTTTCAGTTTCCAAAAAGTAGGAGGCTTAGCACGTATAGGAAGCACATCCACTTGGAATAAATCTAATAATCTTTGATCGGGGTACACAATATATTGAAACATATCTTGTATTATTTCTTCACCACCATCTAACCCTAAGTATTTCTTTAATCTACTGTGGGCTACAGCGTGCAAACTAGTGTGTCGCCCTCCAAAATCAATTGGAACCATGTCTGGTTCTTTGTGATTTAAGGATGTTATAACTCTTTCTCGCGATGTCATTCTTGGCATAATTCACTCTTCTCCTATCATGTAAATACTAAATCCCAAAGCTGTTCTTAATAGCATAGAAACTGCGATAATGACTGTAATATAACTCAACTTCTACAGTTTCAACCTCTAGATAACTACAAAATCCAACATTTAACAAATGGTCGCAATTGCTGAACGAAGCTCGAACTTTTTGAACAGAATTACTGAACGCTCGGGCGGGGCAGCTTCTCGACACTTCCCCGGAGATCCTCTTGGATTTTCATTGCCCCAGTCGCCCGATCAATCCCCGTCCGGCTTCCGAGTGTATCTAGCGATAAAATTGTATGGCGAGGGCAGCGGAACGTCGCTGGCGGTATTGAGTCGGACGATCTCCTCTGCGGTAAGCGCCCAGCCCACACTTCCCAGATTGTCCTCCACCTGCTCCAAGGTACGGACGCCAAATATTGGCGCTGTGACACCTGGCTGCTGCAGCAACCAATTAAGAGCAACCTGGGCAGGAGACTTATCGCGCGCTTCCCCTATTTCTATCAATGTGTCTATTATCCGCCAAGTACGCTCGTCTTCTCGTTGTTCAGGCAGGTCATCCCAGCGATCACCCCGAGCTACGCGGCTTCCAGGTGGAGGCGGCTGATTACGCCTGTACTTGCCAGCTAGCCACCCTCCTGCCAGAGGCGACCAGCAGATCACTCCTATTCCCTCAGATCGGCAAAGAGGCAACAGTTCCCATTCTGGGCTGCGCACCAGTAGGCTATACTCTGGCTGCAGGCAGTCGAAGCGAGCTAAGCCGTGCATACGGCTGAGCATAATCGCCCGATCAAGTTGCGAGGCGGTGTAGTTGGATGCGCCTATATAGCGCACCTTGCCAGTGTGCACCAAGTCGTTGAGAGCCCACAGCGTCTCCTCCAGCGGGGTGGAGGCATCCCAGCAGTGCACCTGATACAGATCCACGTAGTCGGTCTGCAGACGGCGAAGGCTGGCGTCAATCTGGGAAGTGTGGGCGGGGCAGCTTCTCGACACTTCCCCGGAGATCCTCTTGGATTTTCATTGCCCCAGTCGCCCGATCAATCCCCGTCCGGCTTCCGAGTGTATCTAGCGATAAAATTGTATGGCGAGGGCAGCGGAACGTCGCTGGCGGTATTGAGTCGGACGATCTCCTCTGCGGTAAGCGCCCAGCCCACACTTCCCAGATTGTCCTCCACCTGCTCCAAGGTACGGACGCCAAATATTGGCGCTGTGACACCTGGCTGCTGCAGCAACCAATTAAGAGCAACCTGGGCAGGAGACTTATCGCGCGCTTCCCCTATTTCTATCAATGTGTCTATTATCCGCCAAGTACGCTCGTCTTCTCGTTGTTCAGGCAGGTCATCCCAGCGATCACCCCGAGCTACGCGGCTTCCAGGTGGAGGCGGCTGATTACGCCTGTACTTGCCAGCTAGCCACCCTCCTGCCAGAGGCGACCAGCAGATCACTCCTATTCCCTCAGATCGGCAAAGAGGCAACAGTTCCCATTCTGGGCTGCGCACCAGTAGGCTATACTCTGGCTGCAGGCAGTCGAAGCGAGCTAAGCCGTGCATACGGCTGAGCATAATCGCCCGATCAAGTTGCGAGGCGGTGTAGTTGGATGCGCCTATATAGCGCACCTTGCCAGTGTGCACCAAGTCGTTGAGAGCCCACAGCGTCTCCTCCAGCGGGGTGGAGGCATCCCAGCAGTGCACCTGATACAGATCCACGTAGTCGGTCTGCAGACGGCGAAGGCTGGCGTCAATCTGGTCAAAGATGTGCTTTCTTGATAGGCCAGAGTCGTTAGGGCCATCACCCACGGGAAAGAAGACCTTCGTAGCTATGATCATCTGTGAACGGTTGTCTTGCCTCTTAAGCCAGCGCCCAAGCATGATCTCGGCCTTCCCCTTGTTGTATATATTAGAGGTGTCGAAAAAGTTACCTCCAGCTTCAACGAAACGGTTGCTCATAGCATGCGCTGTCGTTTCATCGGCGCCCCAGCCGAAGGTCTGCGTTCCCATGCATAGTTCCGAGACTTTTAACCCGGTTCTTCCTAAAAAGCGGTATTGCATCACTACCCTCCTTACATGCTCAGAGATTATGTTTGGCATGTAATGCTTCCCATAATCACTATTACCATCATTCGCACTTATCTAACATTCTAACATTCTATTGCCTAGAGGTCGCGCAACTCAACGACCTTCCCTCCTACAGCCGGGCTCTAATTTGAGCGGGGCCTTCGGACTGAAGGCCCCGCAATATTGAGCTTACCAGAACTGGATCTGTTATTTCATACCCATCATAGTCTGATAAATCGATTTTTGGCTATCGAGACCCAGGCGCTCGGTGATCTTTTGCCACTCATCGTACACTGTTTTCAGTGCCACTTGCGGATCCTCATCGCCCACAATCGCCATGTTGACATGCAGGTCTAGCACGGTGTCCACGTATTCCGGCTTGCCTGGGATGCGCAGGTCAATGAGTACGTTCGTGTTCTCCAGGTCAGCCTGGACGGCATCTAAATACTCCTGAGCGTCTTGTTCAGCGATCCCAGCATCGATCCATGCCTGAAGGTTTTCAATGTGACTGTAGCGATACACGTTGTAGCCTGTGTCACCCACCACCACGTCCTGCATGCTAATCTCTGGGCTGTTCATGAACTTCAGGAAGTCATAACAAGCATCCTTGTTTTCAGTGGTCTGTGTAATGGCACCCACCCAGCCGCCAAAGCTCAGAACCGGAGCGGTATTAGGCTCTGCTACCTCCACCCACTTCTGGTTCTCACGATCCCATACTTCCGTAGCACCAGGACGCACGGCGGCGCCGCAGTCACCTATAACAGCAGGGTTAGCAAAGCTCGTATCGTTGCATAACCCAGGGATGCCACCCCACTCGATAGTCATAGCGATATTAGCGGTGCTCGGGAAAGCCGAGCGAATCTCGCCTACACCCCATGCTTCCATACCCGGAGGGCCAAACTTGGTCATTTCCTTGTACAGTTCAAGACCCTTTAGCATGCCTGGCTGGTTGACCAACGGTTCCATAGTCTCCGGGTCAAAGTACAGCTGGCCGTGGTATTCGTCCACTGCACCGGGCATGACACTGTATGGCGCCGTAAAGTTCCAGAACCACCAATGGGCCTGACCGCCGCGGGCCATGGGTTGTGCCCACCCGAAGTCCGGCTGGCCGTCGCCGCTCCAGTCCCAACCGGTAAAGAACTCGGCAACATCGCGAAGTTGATCCATAGTCTCCGGGACTTGCAGGTCGTAACCGTACTCCGCCTTGAAATTTGCCTGATTGTCCTCGTCGGTGAAGAGATGACGGCGATAGAACAGCGTGTGAGTGTCGCCATCGAGCGGTAATGCATAGACCTTACCCTGCCAGGTCGCGAGCTTCTCCCGGAACGCTGGTAGGATGTCATCCCAATCGGGGTTCGTATCCGTGTTCGCGATGTAGTCATCGAGAGTGACAAGATAGGTGGTGAAATCAGGAAGCCATGTCGCGCCAACGACGATCATATCGTAGGCGTGCACTCCTGTAGCGAAGGGGGTCATAATTTTTGAGTACAGCTCTTCGTACGGTACCTCAATTACCTCTACTTCCCCACCAGTCAGCGCGGTCCACTCCTTACCATGATCAATTAGCGGGCCAGCGATATAGGGACCTGGCTGCGTAACCACAGTCAACTTGACTCCCTCGTATTTCTTAGGGGCTTCCTCCTTTACTGGTGCAGCCTCCTCCTCTTCAACTACTTCTTCTTCAACTACTGCTTCCTCCTCTGCTGCAGGTTTACATCCTACCATAGAAAATACTACAACCATTGATACAACTAGCATCCACAAAAGTATTTTCTTCATTTCCATATCCTCCTTTTAATTAGTCACTAATTTTGATAAAATTTTTTTGAGATTTGTTTAGTATGTATCCTGGGTTGCTAGGTCATACACAGACAAATCTCATTTTTATTTTGCATATATAACCTCCTTTCCTTGTAAAACTCTAAATTACAAAAAATACATATGATTGTTTCTACAAATCACCTCCCTTATAACATTTAGATTCTGCTTTAACCTTATAAGGCCACCTCCTTTCTCTGTAGAACTCTATTTGAAAAATCTTCAATTCCTTTTCACTTGATTGCTCCTAAGGTTAGACCACTGACGATATATCGTTGGAACAACATAGTGAAGAGGAAGACGGGTACCATTGATATAAGTAACATGGCAGATATATCCCACCACAGGGCGGCGCTGCCATGAGTTAACCCTGCAACCAGAGCAGGGAAGGTTCGAGCATTACTGAACGTTAGGGTAATAGCAAAGATCAGCTCATTCCATGAGAAAATAGTAGTGAATACACTGGTGGCCGCAAGACCCGGCAATGACAACGGCAAAACGATCCTCCACAAAGCACTAAAGTGGGAGCAGCCATCAATGCGGGCACTATCTATTAGCTCTTTGGGAATACTGCTAAAGAAGCTTTTCATAATCCATACGACGAAAGGTGCGCTTGCCACTGTGTGGGCTATGATCATGCCAGGCACAGTATCCAGCAAATGCAGACGGCTGTACAGGATAAAGTAGGGAATAACCAGTACGATAGGTGGTAGCATACGTTGAGAGAGAATGAAAAAGGCAATGTCCTTATTTTTCCAGCGCCTGAACCTAAATTCCCACAGCGCATAAGCAGCCAGTGAGCCAAGTACCAAAGAGACCACCGTGCTTCCCACAGCTATAACGATACTATTCCTCAATGTACCTAAGATTTCCATGGCGCCGTGTGTACCACCCCCCTCGGCGCTGGGAAGCAAACCTATATCTTGGTAAGCAAAAAGGCTAGGTTTGAACTGTAAGTAAGGTATATACTTAGGTGGAAAGGTAAATGCGTCTCGAGGTTCCTTAAAGGCTGTCACAAAAGTCCAATACAGAGGGAAAATCATGACTACTACAACCACTATCAATACAAAGTAAATTAATCTTGTCTCTAGCCTTTGCTTTGTTCGTTGTGATATCTTCATAAATTTGCTCCTTTAACCTAATTAATCTAAACACCAAGGCTCGTCATTTAATAGCCTATTCTATTTCCCTCTCTGTACGAAAAACCTTCGTCAATATAATGAAAAAGATAATCGATAGGATCAATAGCGCGTAGGCAATGGCAGCACCATACCCAAGCCTAAACTGACCCAAACCAACAATTTTTGCATACATGGTAGAGCTCTCCGTGGCAATACCTGGCCCTCCCGCCGTCATAACAAAGAGGATATCAAAGATCTTTACTGCCTCCACCAGCCGTAAAAGAATAGCGATGACCAAAATGGGAGATACCATAGGCAGTGTTATGTGAAAGAAGGTCTGGATACGTGATGCTCCGTCTACCGCAGCTGCCTCGTATGGCTCTTTAGGTAAGGATCGCAATCCTGCAAGTAGGATTATAAATATAAATGGTGTCCACTGCCATACTTCAGTGATTATAACGGACATCAGTGCTGTATTACTGCTGGATAGCCATGGTACATATGGTAAATGGAGTAAACCCAGCATGTGATTGATTGGACCATTAGTTACATGGTACAACATGCGCCAGGTATAGCCAACTGCTACTGGGGTAGCCATCATTGGCAAAATAAAGAGTACTCGGAAAACACTCTGACCTCGCAAAATACAATTAAGGAGAAGAGCCAGACCGAAACCCAAGATTGTCTCAAGGCTAACCGCAACTGTTGCGAAAATAATTGTATTTTGTAAGGTCTGCCAGAAACGCGTATCTCTGATAAGTTCTACGTAATTGCTTAAACCAGCGAAGGTTATTTGCTTTCCTGCACCAACATCCCAATTGAGAAAAGATAATACAAAGGAAAATATTAGAGGAAAGATGCCAATAAGTAGGAAATACACTATAATGGGAACTAACATATAGTACTTTGAATATTGATCAGAAAACATCCTTTGCAAAAAGGAACCTTGCCTTAATGGTACATCTGCTCTCTGTGTTGTACTATATTTTATTTTCGCCCCTTTAATCATATATTTCTCACTCGTCTTCTTCAATAGCTCCGGCAAGAATTTTTACTAGAGTAGATTTCCCCGCTCCATTTTCCCCAACAATCGCGTGTACCTCTCCAGCAACAGCAGAAAAATCAACCTTTCGCAGAGCTCGTGTTCCGTCATAACTCTTGCTAATTTGTTTTATATCAAGAAAAACCTTATTCTCCATTTTTTTACAAAAAGAAAAATAATATTTTATATAAGTTTATTCATTTATTTGAACTATCACTTTAAATATTTTTATTAATAACTTTTTAAAAATATCTTTATATACTAACCAAGTCTATTAAGTCTCATTATATGAGACTTGGTTACCAAATTAAAAAAAATTACTCGCTTTAAAACCCAAACTTTCTGAAATAAGACTACTTTTTTCTAATAATACATCCTTAAAGGAAAGCAGATCTGAGAAATTCATTCTTGATACTACCGCAGATATGCTAACAGCACTGTTAACCCTTTTACTATAATCTCTTATGGGAGCTGCAATGCAACAGATAGCTTCTTTATGCTCGGAATCATCTACAGCATAACCACGTTTTCTTATCTCCTCTAAACAATTTCTTAATTCTTTTTCATCAGTAATGGTATTCTTTGTATAACGAACAAATTTTATTTTCTTTATAATCTCATTTATTTTTTCCTTTTTCTGAAAAGTCAATATCACTTTTCCAACTGCTGTACAATGCATTGGTGCAATATTTCCTATTTTAGAATACATTCTTATCGGTTTTTCACTTTCAATTTTATCAATATAGACCACATTTTTACCATCAAAAGTAGTTAAGTGAATTGCCTCTCCTGTAATCTTTTCTAACTCTGTTAAATATGGATGAGCAATCTCTCTTATGTCAATGGAATCTATTATTTTTGTTGCTATATTTAAAAATCTAAGTCCTAAACTGTACTTTCCATTTTCTTCATTCTTTTTAACCAAATTATACTTTAACATTACGCTTATAAACCTATATACTGTACTTTTATTGATATTTAGCATATTTGAAATATCTTGAAGTTTCAGATTATTATCATTTTCTAATAACTCAATTATTTTAAAAAATCTGTCTAAAGTTTTCATAAATACTTTCTTAACTTTATATTAAATATAGTTTTTACTATTCGTTAATGTTATATTTTTCTAAAAAATATTTATTAATAATTCCAACTTTATATTTTCCAGCTTTATACAAAACTATCTCTTCACCCTTGCTCCGCCTCCGGTAACTATTTTTTCAACTTCAGAAAGTGAAGCCATGCTTGTATCTCCAGGAGTAGTCATGGCAAGCGCTCCATGAACCGCACCATATTCCACAATAACATCTGGAGATTTATCTGTAAGAAACCCATATATTAAACCGGAAACAAAACTATCTCCACCACCTACCCTATCATAAATCTCTAAATTTTCTCTTTTTGTTGCCTGGAAAAAATTACCATTATAATAAAGTATTGCGCCCCAGTCGTTTATACTAGCCGTTTTTACACCCCTCAATGTAGTGGCTACTGCTTTAATATTAGGATACTCGCTTACACATTGTTTTATCATCCTTTTAAAATTTTCAGGTTCAAGCTTTGTTAACTTCTTATCCAGTTCTTTAACTTCAAATCCCAGAGCAACTGTAAAATCTTCTTCATTGCCTATTGCTACATCAACATACTTTGCTATTTCCCTATTTACCTCAATAGCTTTTTTATTTCCACCCAGTGTTTCCCACAGTGATGACCTATAATTCAGATCATAACTAACAATAGTGCCATTTTTTCTTGCAATTTTTGATGCTTCTATAATAACGTTGGTACTTGTATCAGATAATGCTGCAAATATTCCTCCGGCATGAAACCATCTTGCTCCATCTTCTCTGAATATTTTATCCCAATCAATATCACCAACTTTTAACTTTGACGCAGCTGAATTTGCCCTATCATATACTCCAAGTGCTCCTCTTATTCCAAAACCTCTTTCAGTAAAATTTAAACCAACTCTTACACATCTTCCTATTCCATCATATGGGAACCATTTTACATAAGATGTATCTACTCCCCCCTGGCTTATCAGATCTTCTAGAAGATACCCTATTTCATTTTTTACAATGCCTGTAACTACTGCTGTTTTAAGTCCAAAACATTTTGTAAGCCCCCGCGTTACATTATATTCTCCGCCACCTTCCCAGACCTTAAAGTTCCTTGCAGTCCTTATTCTCATATCTCCAGGATCGAGCCTTAGCATTATTTCACCAAGCGAAACCAAATCCCACTTACATTTTGATTTTGGTTTTATATTTATTTTTCCACTCAATACCATGACCTTCTCTATAGTATGTGTATTAAAATGATTCAGAAATTCCTAAACTATCCCTAATTTCCTTTATCAAATCAATAACTCTTCTCACTTCGGAAGCTATCTTTTTATAATAGGCTAAAAGTTTTCTATTTTTATGAATATAAATTCTTATATTTTTCTGGAATCCCATTTTTTTACTTCTAATAAAATACTCTAAAAATAAAATTTAATAAATTTCATAATATAAAACTACGTTTCTTATATTGAAATTTTATCATCTCTATTATTAGCTGTCAATAAGTCGAATTGCCTCATCTAAAAAGTACTCCAAACTGTATCATTGCCTCATATAAAAAAGTATCTGAAATTATTTTAATAAAAACATGCAAACCTCTATATTCTAAAAGAAGAAATATCTTCTTTGATATAGGGGAGGAAAAGAGGTAATGTTAACCATGAGACAGAAAAAAGCATTAACTGCCGAGATTCAGGATAGATATAGCAAAGCTACAAAGAAAGGTAAGGCAAGGATTTTAGATGAATTTACTGCCACCGCCAGCTACAACCGTAATTATGCAGCAAGGATTCTAAGGCTTAAAGAAGGAAAAGTTTTAGGATATGCAAGATTGAGTGGCAAAAAAGTTAGGTATGTTATCAGTAGAAAAAAGAAAGTAAAAAGAAAAAAATCAAAAGAAAGATATCTAAGCTTCAGGATAAATTACTTAAGCTTAATACCTTAAAACAGAAAGTAAGAAAGGATATCGTATTAAATGGAAAGTTAACTTATATTTAAAAGTCTTATATTCAGGTAAGCAAAAACTAAAGCGGCTTTCAACCCCTGGCTTTTTTGATTTTCTTTACAATCGCATCCGCAAACTCGCTTGTGCTAACAGCTGTAGGGTCATCCCTGTGGGGTTTTAAATCATAAGTTACATATTTCCCCTCTCTGATGTTTTCCGCAATGGCGGATTCCAGCAGGTCAGCATAATTTTTTTCTTCTATATGCCTTAACATCAACACTGCAGATAGCATCATTGCAGTTGGATTTACTTTATTCTGACCCTTATATTTCGGAGCGCTGCCGTGAGTGGGCTCAAATAATGCAATATCCTTTCCAATGTTCCCTCCAGGGGCTACACCCAGTCCCCCCACCAAGCCGGCAGCAAGGTCAGAAACTATATCTCCATATAAATTTGGCAAAACCAGAACATCATAAAGTTCCGGTTTCTGCACCAGTTGCATACACATATTATCTACAATTCTATCTTCTGATTCTATATCATCATACTTTGACGCAACTTTTTTAAATACTTCCAGAAACAGGCCGTCAGAGTATTTCATTATATTTGCCTTATGCACACCGGTAACTTTCTTTCTGTTATTTTTCCGGGCATATTCAAAGGCAAATCTGACTATATTTTCCGAGCCTGTTACAGAAATCGGCTTGATACTTATTCCACTATCACTTTTAATCTGAGTATCTTTTTTTTCCTTTATGAAATTAATAAGTTCTTCTGTTTCCATTTCCCCTTTTTTAAACTCTATCCCGGCATACAGGTCTTCAGTATTCTCCCTGATTATCACCAGATCTATATTGCTGTATCTGCTTTTGATTCCCTGGTAACTCTTACAGGGCCTGACACACGCATACAGACCGAATAACTTTCTCATAGCCACATTTACACTTCTAAATCCGGTTCCTACCGGGGTGGTAATGGGACCTTTTATTCCCACCTTATTTTTCTTAAGTGATTTAATAACCCTATCCGGTAGAACTGTACCTTCTTTCCGGTAAACTTGAGCCCCTGCATTTACCGTATCCCACTCAATATCCACTCCCGTTGCCTCAACCACTTTAACTGTAGCCTCGGTTATTTCGGGACCTATGCCGTCTCCTGGTATTAAAGTTATTACGTGTTTCATAGATTGAACCCCTTATTCATGGCGATATGGCTGGCCAGTCCGCCATCATTTAAAATTTTTATCATTACTTCAGGCAAAGGATTGAATTTTAATTTTAAATTTTTAGTTTTATTATTAATTATCCCTTTTTTTAAATCTATCTCCAGTATATCTCCGCTATCAATTTTATCAGTATCACAGATTAAGGCAGGCAGCCCCACGTTAATGCTGTTTCTAAAGAATATACGGGCAAAAGATTTAGCCAGGACTGCCCCCACACCAGCAATTTTCATAACCAGAGGCGCATGCTCTCTGCTAGAGCCAAGCCCAAAATTCCTGCCGCCAACAACAAAATCTCCTGGTTTTACTTTCTTTGCAAACCCTGGATCGGCGTCTTCCAGGACATGTTTTGCCAGTTCGGGTAAATTGGACCTCAGGTGGAATAACCTTCCAGGAGCGATCAGGTCCGTAGAAATATCATCACCAAATTTAAAACTGCTTCCAATTATAATTTTTTGGTCTTTCTTATTTTTAAACATTATCCTAAAACCTCCCTTGGATCGGCAATATAGCCCTTAACCGCACTCAATGCCGCGGTGGCAGGAGAAGAAAGATAAATAAAAGATTTGGGATTTCCCATCCTCCCTTTAAAATTCCTGTTTTGAGTCGAAAGGCATACCTCTCCATCACCAAGTATCCCCTGATGCACGCCCACGCATGGGCCACAGCCTGGAGATTGCACTACTGCGCCGCTACTTATCAATGTTTCTAAAACTCCTTCCTTTAAAGCCTTAAGGTATATATCTTTTGAAGCCGGAACTACAATAAGCCTGACCCCGCTGGCTACTTTTCTACCCTTAAGTATGTCAGCAGCAATCTTTAAATCACTGAACCGGCCGTTAGTGCAGGTTCCTATAAATACCTGATTAACCATAATCTTTTCCAGACTACTTGCAGGTAAGGTATTGTCTACAGTGTGGGGCTGGCAAACCATGGGCTCAATAACCGAACAGTCAATATCTATGATTTTTTCATATTTTGCTCCTTTATCTGCAGATATTTCCTTGAAACAATCCAGTCTTCCCTGGCTTTTTAGATATTCCTTTGTAATGTCATCAGCAGGAAAGATGCCTGTTTTTGCCCCTGCTTCTACCGTCATGTTTGAAATAGTAAACCTGCCGTCCATACTTAGCCTGTTTCCAACTTCACCCCCGAATTCCAGAGCTTTATAAGTCGCTCCATTTGAAGTAATCTTTCCAATCAAATAAATAATTAAATCTTTTGCAAATACTCCTTTATTAATCCTTCTGTTAAAGTTTACTCTGATTGTCCGGGGAACAATAAGCCAGGTTTTAGCCAGCGCATAACCAACAGCAATATCTGTCGAGCCCATTCCTGTAGCAAAAGCCCCAAGCGCACCTGATGTGCAGGTATGAGAATCCCCTCCGATGATAATATCGCCGGGGCATGTATATGATTCCACTAAAATCTGGTGGCAGACCCCTTCTCCCACATCGCTCACTACTGCTCCTGCCTGTGACGCAAACTTCCTTAAAACAATATGAGAGTTGGAAAGCTCACTTCTTGGACTGGGCGCAGCGTGATCAATAAAAAAAATGGACTTTGAAGGATTTTTTACTTTATTGAAACCCATTTTTTTAATCTGGCTTACTGCCAGGGGGCCGGTCCCGTCCTGGGACATAACTACATCCACATCCACCACTGCAATGTCTCCGGCCTCAAGTTCCCTGCCGGTATGCTTGCTTATAATCTTCTCGGAAATTGTCTTATACAAAAAAACTCCTTTCAAGCTAGTCTTCAGGGTTCTGCTCTTCTCTTTTACTCTCTTTTTTCTTTGTATATTCATTATAAATATACATAAGCTCCTTATCAAAAAGAGACCTTTTAAGATCTATGGACATAGCCCTTGCCAGAGCAAGTATTTCATTTGCCTGCTTATCAGTAAGTTCTATGTCAAACTCCTTGAATTTGTGAAGAATGGTATGAGAGCCTGAATGTTTGCCTACAACCAATTGCCTGGCTAACCCTACTTCACTGGGATTAAATACCTCATAATTTCTTGGATTCTTAATAACTCCGTCCGCATGTATTCCCGATTCATGAGCAAATACATTGGTTCCAACAATTGCTTTCCAGATAGGAATAGCTCTGGAGGAGGATCTTGCTACATATTCAGCAATTTCCCTGAATTTCGAAGTTTCTATTCCAAGCTCTATATTCTCAAGATACCTTAGAGCCATTACAATTTCCTCCATTGCCGCATTTCCGGTGCCCTCTCCCAGGCCGCCTACGCTTACCACAAGACTCGATGCACCGCCTCTTATTGCCGCCATTCCATTGGCGGTTGCCATTCCGAAATCATTATGATTATAGACTTCCAGAGGAAAATCTATGGCGCTGGAGATAGTATTTATATACAAAAAAGTCCGGAAGGGGTCAAATTTGCTTACAGTGTCACAAATTCTAAATCGATATGCTCCCTTTTTTTTAGCTATGGAGACTAGCTTTAATAGAAATTCAAGATCAGCGCGGGTAGCATCTTCAGCGCTTATGATAAAATTAAGATCATTCTGCCTGGCAGTTCTTATAGTTTCCCTCAATTTATTTATAACCCATGTTCTGTTTTTCTTATATTTCTCCTTAAGATGTATATCAGAAGTAGAGATGTTTATAACTACATTCTTAGCTCCACACTGGGCAGCATATTTTATGTTTTCAGGTTCAGCCTCACAATAAACAAATATCCTGCAGTTAAATTTATCCTCTACAATTTCCTTAATTATTTTTCTTTCAATAATCCCAAGTGAAGGAGTCCCCACTTCGATTTCTGGAATCCCTATTTCATCCAGCATTTTAATTATCCTAATTTTTTCATGTTTGGAAAAAACTACTCCGGCTGTTTGTTCGCCATTTCTTAAAGTTGTATCTATAATATTTACATATCTTTTACTTTTTGCTACTGCCATCATTTCCCTCCCTTTTTGTCTGCTTTGCTTTTATCTGCTTTGCTTTTATCTAAACGGCCTTTATAAGATTTATAGGTATCAATTATTTCACTATCAAAAAGAGCCCTTTTAAGAGATACTGCTTTGTCCCTTATAATTTCAGCTAATTCTTCCGCTTCTTTCCTGCTGATTTTAAAACCCAGTGTATTGAGTTTATAAATTATGGTACTGACTCCTGAATATTTTCCCAGTATTACTTTTCTTTCCAGACCGACGTCTTTTTCCTTAAATAATTCATATGTCTCGGGGTTGGCCAGCACACCAGAAGCTTTACTTTCACTCTCATAAACAAATAAATTTCCGCCCACTACAGGTTTCCAGGTGGGAAGAATTCTACTTGAAGCCTCAGCTACATATTCAGACAGCGCTCTGAAAAGAGTGGTATTAAATCCCATGTCCACACCCTCAATATATTTTAGAGCCATAACCAATTCTTCAAACGCAGCATTCCCTGCCCTCTCTCCCAGTCCATTAATAGTAGTATTAACATAAGTTGCTCCTGCTTTAATGCCGGCTATAGCATTGGCAATTGCCATCCCAAAATCATTATGGGTATGCATTTCAATATCTATTCCGATAATATCAATAATATTTTTTACTCTCATAAAAGCTTCAAAAGGGTCAAGAATACCCAGAGTATCGCAATACCTTAATCTGTCCGCGCCGGCATCCCTTGCTGTCCTTGCAAACTGGAGAAGAAATTCCATATCGGAACGGGAAGCATCTTCGGCATTTACCGACACATAAAGATTAAAACCCTTGGCATAATCCACACTGGTTTTAATACTCTCCAGCACCCATTCCCTGCTCTTTATAAGCTTATGTTCAATATGTATATCAGAAGAAGATATGGAAACAGCCACTGCATCAACGCCACATTCTACTGAAGCATCTATATCTGATTTAACCGCCCTGTTCCAGCCCATTACACTACAATTAAGGTCCAGTGATGCAATTTTTTTTATGGCTTCCTTTTCATCTCCTCCCATTGCAGGTATACCAGCTTCTATCTGATGAACTCCCACCTTATCCAGCATTTTAGCGATATGTATTTTTTCATCATTTGCAAATACCACCCCTGCAGTCTGCTCCCCATCTCTTAAAGTAGTATCATCAATTTTTATATTCTTTGGATCAATTTCTGTTCCTGCCTTCTGTGAAAATTCAGTAAGTAAATCTATTTCTCTCACAGCTATCACTCCTTAAAATTAATAAAATTTATAAATATTTGTTAAAAATTTAAAAAAATAGTAAATAATTGTCACTTTTTTAATTTTTTCGCAATAATTATATCATTTTTTTAAAAATTATATTATTCACAATAAAAAATTTCAATAATTTAAAAAAAATACATAATATATTAAAAAGAATCTCGCTTGTTAAAAACAAACAATTACAAATATAAAAATTTTTTAAAATCAAACCCAGAGGTCAGCCTGCTCAAAAAGATTTTTATTATTTCTATATTGACCTTTGTGCTTGGATTATCCGTAGTGGATATGGTCGACTTGGTAAAATATCCTTGATCTTTTTTATAACAGTCATAGGATTGGGTTTGTTATATGAATTTATAACCAAAAAGCTAAAAGTTGATCGCACACTCTCCAGTTGCATAATAATCCTAGGAACTGTAAAAAACGCCGGCTTTTCTGCTGCTACCGCTCTGGCACTTTTCAGGGATAAAGCATCACTTCCCAGCGCTATAGTAAGTGTGTTTCTAATCATTTTCCTACTTTATCTTAGCTTCAGGGCAAGAAAGAAACAATATGATTGATATTATTAATATCTTTATATTGCATATTTTAGTAGCAACAAAAACTTCAAGATAACAACAGATCTACGCACTAAAATAAGCCTGCCATATAAAATAAATAGCAAGTAGTATTAATATTGCTCCTGCTACTTTTTCTATAATACTCTGGTATTTTGCTAGTGCTTTTATATTCTTTAAAATTCCAGTAAATGTTCCAACTACTAGTAATGGAATGCTCCTACCAATAGCATAAGTAAACATCAATACCATTCCATAAGGTACACTTCCTTTTATTGCAGAATAAGTTAGCACTGAAATTGTTACTGGCAAGGTGCATGGTGAAGCTGCAAGACCAAAAGGGATGCCAAGTAAAAAAGCACCTATAATTCCACTCCCTCTCTTTGGGCCATATTTTAAAAAATCATAGTTTATATTGAATTTAAAAACTTTTAAAAGCCATAATCCCATAATAATAAGTATGCCTGAAATAATATAGTTAAGTATTTGGGGTGAACCCCTCCTGTTAGACAGGTTATTAACTTAAAGATAGAATAGCTGATGAGACTGGTAAAGACAAGAGATAGGAGGTCTCATCAGATG